>ERZ772948.721-NODE-721-length-21348-cov-5.264923_pt1 | contig 21348 bp, 15 predicted proteins | sample MGYA00511945_ERZ772948 | MGnify/ENA primary metagenome ERZ772948 (study PRJEB29015, sample SAMEA2737927) | human oral metagenome | biome: human oral; feature: human-associated habitat; material: dental | place: China | collected 2141 ... | reverse complement strand
CAAGAATTAAAATATTGTTTAGAAGTTAAACTTGATGGCTTATCTATCAGTCTAACTTACAGACAAGGAAAACTTGTCAGAGCTGTAACTCGTGGAGATGGACTTATAGGAGAAGATGTTACAGAAAATATTTTAGAAATAGCAAGTATAGTTAAAACTTTACCACAAGCTATTGATATGGAAATCAGAGGAGAAGTTGTACTACCTTTAGCCAGCTTTGAAAAATTAAATAATGAAAGATTAGAAAAAGGAGAAGAACTTTTTGCTAATCCAAGAAATGCTGCAAGTGGAACTTTAAGACAATTAGATTCTAAAATTGTAAAAGAAAGAGGCTTAGATGCCTATTTCTATTTCTTAGTTGAAGCAGATAAACTAGGTTTAAAATCTCATAGTGAAAGCATAAAATTCTTAGAATCTATGGGAATAAAGACAACAGGAATATTTGAACTTTTAGAAACTTCAAAAGATATAGAAAAAAGAATAGACTATTGGAAAAAAGAAAGAGAAAATCTTCCTTATGAAACAGATGGTCTAGTAATAAAGGTTGATGAAATAAATCTTTGGAATGAAATTGGTTATACAAGTAAGACTCCTAGATGGGCAATAGCCTATAAATTCCCAGCACATCAAGTTTCAACTGTATTAAATGATGTAACTTGGCAAGTGGGAAGAACTGGAAAATTGACCCCTGTTGCAGAACTTCAAGAAGTTGAATTATCAGGAAGTAAGGTAAAAAGAGCAAGTTTACATAATATAAGTGAAATTCAAAGAAAAGATATAAGAATAGGAGATAGAGTCTTTATAGAAAAGGCTGCTGAAATTATTCCACAAGTTGTGAAATCTATAAAAGAAGATAGAACAGGAAATGAAAAAATCATAGAAGAACCAATAAATTGTCCTGTATGTGATCATAAACTTGAAAGAGAAGAGGGCTTAGTTGATATAAAATGTGTCAATGAAGAATGTCCTGCCAAAGTTCAAGGAGAGATAGAATATTTTGTTTCAAGAGATGCTCTAAATATTATGGGACTAGGTTCAAAAATAGTTGAAAAATTCATAGATTTAGGATATATAAAGACTGTTGTAGATATTTTTGATTTGAAAACTCATAGAGAAGCCTTAGAAAATATTGATAAAATGGGTAAAAGAAGCATAGAAAATCTTTTAAACTCAATAGAAGAAAGTAAAAATAGAGATTATGATAAAGTTATTTACTCATTAGGAATTCCTTTTATAGGAAAGGTCGCATCTAAAGTATTGGCAAAAGCTTCAAAAAATATTGATAAATTGATGACTATGACTTTTGAAGATTTAACTTCAATAGAAGGAATTGGAGAAATAGCTGCTAATGAAATAATAGCTTTCTTCAATAAGAAAAAAAATCAAAAAATTATCCAAGGGTTAAAAGAAAAAGGGTTAAAATTTGAAATAAAAGAAAATGAAACTAATATTCAAAATATAAATCCTAATTTTGCAGGGAAGAATTTCTTATTTACAGGAACATTAAAACATTTCACAAGAGAGCAAATAAAAGAGGAAATTGAAAAACTAGGTGGGAAGAATTTAAGTTCAGTAAGTAAAAACTTAGATTACTTGATAGTTGGAGAAAAAGCAGGAAGCAAACTAAAAAAAGCTCAAGAGATTCCAACTATAAAGATATTGACTGAAGAAGAATTTATTGAACTAAAAGATAAATTTGACTAAGATAGTAAATTATATTAAAATATAGAATGATATTAAAAAAAGTGAGGAAGAGAAAAAAATGATAGGTAGTTTACTTAAAAAGATTTTTGGTACTAAAAACGACAGAGAAATTAAAGCTCTGACAAAAGAAGTTGAAAAAATCAATGCATTAGAATCTGAATATGAAAAACTTTCAGATGAAGAATTAAAGAACAAAACAAATATTTTTAAAGAAAGATTAAAAAATGGCGAAACTCTTGATGATATTTTAGTTGAAGCATTTGCAACAGTTAGAGAAGCTTCAAAGAGAGTTTTAGGTTTAAGACATTATGATGTGCAATTAATTGGGGGTATGGTTTTACACCAAGGAAAAATTACAGAAATGAAAACAGGGGAAGGTAAAACTTTAGTTGCAACTTCTCCAGTTTACTTAAATGCCCTTGCAGGACATGGTGTACATGTAATTACAGTAAATGACTATTTGGCAAAAAGAGATAGAGACCAAATGTCAAGACTATATGGGTTTTTAGGTTTAAGTTCAGGAGTTATTTTAAATGGATTACCAACTGAACAAAGAAAAAAATCATATAATTCAGATATAACTTATGGTACAAACTCTGAATTTGGATTTGACTATCTAAGAGATAATATGGTATCTAGTTTAGATCAAAAAGTTCAAAGAGAACTTAACTTCTGTATAGTGGACGAAGTTGACTCAATACTTATTGATGAAGCTAGAACACCTCTAATAATTTCAGGTGCAGCTGAAGATAAAATCAAATGGTATCAAATATCTTTCCAAGTTGTATCTATGCTTAACAGAAGTTATGAAACTGAAAAAATTAAAAATATAAAAGAAAAGAAAGCGATGAATATCCCTGATGAAAAATGGGGAGACTATGAAGTTGATGAAAAATCAAGAGTTATAGTATTTACAGAAAAAGGTGTAAAGAGAGTTGAAGAAATTTTAAAAATTGAAAACCTATATGCACCTGAATATGTTGAATTAACTCACTTCTTACATCAAGCTTTAAAAGCTAAAGAATTGTTTAAAAGAGATAGAGATTACTTAGTTAGAGATAATGGTGAAGTTGTTATAATTGATGAATTTACAGGAAGAGCTATGGAAGGAAGAAGATATTCAGATGGACTTCACCAAGCCATAGAAGCAAAAGAAGGAGTTAAAATTGCTAGTGAAAACCAAACTCTTGCAACTATAACACTTCAAAATTATTTTAGAATGTATAAAAAACTATCTGGAATGACTGGTACTGCTGAAACAGAAGCAACAGAATTTATGCATACTTATGGATTAGAAGTTGTTGTTATTCCTACTAACTTACCAGTTATAAGAAAAGATGATGCTGACTTAGTTTATAAAACTAAAAAAGAAAAAATCAATGCAATTATTGATAGAATACAAGGGCTTTATGAAAAAGGACAACCTGTTCTTGTGGGTACAATTTCAATAAAGAGTTCAGAAGAACTATCAGAACTTTTAAAGAAAAGAGGAATTCCTCACAATGTATTGAATGCTAAATACCATGCACAAGAAGCTGAAATAGTTGCTCAAGCAGGTAGATATAAAGCTGTTACAATAGCTACAAATATGGCAGGTAGAGGAACAGATATTATGCTCGGAGGTAACCCTGAATTTATGGCTCTTGCAGAAGTTGGTTCAAGAGATGATGAAAGATTCCCAGAAGTTCTAGCAAAATATCAAGAACAATGTAAAGAAGAAAAAGAAAAGGTTTTAGCTTTAGGTGGTTTATTTATACTTGGTACGGAAAGACATGAATCAAGAAGAATAGATAACCAATTAAGAGGAAGATCTGGTAGACAAGGTGACCCAGGGGAATCTGAATTCTACCTATCACTTGAAGATGATTTAATGAGACTGTTTGGTTCTGAAAGAGTAATGGTTTGGATGGATAGATTAAAACTTCCAGAAGGAGAACCTATAACTCATGGAATGATAAATTCTGCTATTGAAAAAGCTCAAAAGAAAATAGAAGCTAGAAACTTTGGAATAAGAAAAAATCTACTTGAATTTGATGATGTTATGAATAAACAAAGAACAGCTATTTATGAAAGTAGAAATGAAGCTCTTGCTATTGATAATCTAAAAGATAGAATAATGGGAATGCTTCACAGAAATATCACAGAAAAAGTATATGAAAAATTTGCTCCTGAAATGAGAGAAGATTGGGATATTGACGGATTAAATGAATACTTAAAAGATTTCTATGTCTATGAAGAAGCAGATGATAAAGCATATTTAAGAAGTACAAAAGAAGAATATGCTGAAAGAATTTATAATGCTCTAGTTGAGCAATATAATAATAAAGAAGCAGAACTTGGTTCTGATCTAATGAGAAAACTTGAAAAACATATTTTATTTGATGTTGTTGATAATAGATGGAGAGGGCATTTAAAATCTCTTGATGCTCTAAGAGAAAGTATTTATTTAAGAGCTTATGGTCAAAGAGATCCAGTAACTGAATATAAATTGATTTCAAGCCAAATATTTGAAGAAATGATAGCAACAATTCAAGAACAAGCTACTTCATTCTTATTTAAAGTGGTTGTAAATACTGAACCAGTAAAAGATGAAGAAGATGAGATTGAAGAAGCAGAAATCAAAGAGGTGAACACTGAAAATACAGATGGTTTATGTCCATGTGGAAGTGGTAAACCTTATGAAAAATGTTGTGGAAGATAATAAGGAGGAAAAATGAAAAAAATATTATTTCTTTTAGCTGTGATTTTTACTTTAATATCTTGCAGTTCAACTACTGTAACAAAAAAAGGATTGATTGAGAAATACTCTTTAAACAAAGAGTCAGCTCATAATTGGGAAACAACTATGCCAAAAGTTATGGTAGCAGAAGCTACAAACCCTGATTGGTATGGAGAAGAAAATCCTTTGGTTAATTTTAGAAAACAAGGAAAAATGTCTGAAAGAGAATATTATTTCTTAGATTATTTAGGAAAAACACCAGCTAATGAAATTACAGATGATGACTTTGATCGTTTTGTTAAAATATTGACATCTTATGTAAATAAAATGCCAAGAAAGTTTATTATTGAAGTTTCTAATATAAAAGATCCTAAAGGATTAGTAGATTATATGGTTAAACAAGCTGCTTCTACTCAATTAGACAATCCTTCTAAATATATAAAAGAAGTGGTAGCTGATAAAGAAGAATGGGCACAAATAGAAGCATTTTCTCAACAAGCTGATTTAAAAGATAAAGATGTTAAAAAATTGAGAAAGCTATTAGCTGATTTTGTAAAGAGAAGCAATTTCTATAATGAACAAGTTTGGTTCCAAGTAGAAATGTCTGATAGAATGATACAACTTGCAAATTTAGCTAAAAAGCAAGAAAAAACTAAATTAGAATTAAATAATGTTAATGCTAAGGCTTTATACTTAGCATATCCTCAATTTTTATCAAAAGTTGATAGATGGGGTAGATAGATAAAATAATTAACTGCACTTCTAATCTTGAGTATCAAGGTTAAGAGTGCAGTTTTTTTATAATGGTTTCTTCAAAGGTATTCCAGTTTTTCTTGGATACTTCATATCAGTTTTCTTTGTCTTTAATATCTCAATAATAAGTCTATCCTCATTTGAAAATGGTAGTTTAAATTCGTATTCTTTAAGTATTTTAGAATTTAAAACTTTTAAAGCATTAGATGAATTTTCAACCTCATCAGTTCCAATCATTTTTTGTGGTAAAAATCTTCCATTTACTTTTAAAAAAGGTATTTCATATTCTAAAATAACAGATAAATTAGAAACTCCTCTACAAAGTCCAACATCATATTTTTCTCTTCTATCTTTTATAATTTCTTCTGCTCTTCCATTTATTACTTCAACATTATTCAAGGCTAATTCAGTTTTTACAAGCTCTAAAAAATCTGTTTTCTTTCTTACAGAATCAAGCAAAGTAAAGTTTTTATCCTCATTAAAAATTGCCAGCATCATTCCAGGGAACCCTGCACCTGTTCCAATATCTATTAGAGTTTTATCTTCATCTTTTAATAGATTTTGAAGCAACAATGAATCTAAAAAATGTTTTTCAATTATAGCCTTTTCTTCTCTTATTGCTGTTAAATTAGTATGACTATTATAATCTAATAAAATTTCTAAATATTTTAAAGACTTCTCTATTTTATTTTCATCATAAGAAACTTTTATTTTATCTAAACCTTCTTTAAAATAATCTTTCAATTTAATTTCCTCTCATTTTCAAATAAATTAATATAGCTTGAATATCAGCAGGAGATACTCCTGAAATTCTACTTGCCTGTCCTATATTTATAGGTTTTATCCTTTTTAATTTATCCTTAGCTTCCTTAGGTATAGTCTTTAAATCATCATAGTCTATATCGGTAGGAATTTTCTTATTTTCCATAGATTTATGTTTTTCTATCATCTTTAAGGCTCTGTTTATATAACCTTGATATTTAACAGTAATTTCAACTTGATAAGTCGTATCATGGTCATAACCTTGTAAATCCACACCTTTTATTTCTTCTGAAATATATTCTATATCTTTAAAAGTAACTTCTGGTCTTCTCAATAATTCCAATAAAGTGCTTCCATCTTTTATAGGGTTTTCTCCTCTTTTTAAAAGAGTTTCATTAACTCTTGGATTGCTTGGTCCCACACTTGTTTTAGTTAAAATTTCTGTTATAAGCTCAACATCTTTTCTTTTCTTTTCAACTCTTTGATATTCTTCTTCTGGAATTAATCCTAACTCATAACCTATTTTACTCAATCTTAAATCTGCATTATCTTCTCTTAAATAAAGTCTATATTCACTTCTTGCAGTAAACATTCTATATGGTTCATTAGTCCCTTTTGAAACTAAGTCATCTATCAAAGTCCCTATATATGAATCTGCTCTATCTAGTATTATTGGCTCTTCATTTCTTAATTTTCTTACAGCATTAATTCCTGCCATAAGTCCTTGAGCTCCTGCTTCTTCATAACCAGAAGTTCCATTTATTTGTCCTGCTAAAAATAGATTATCAATACTTCTACTTTCCAAAGTATATTTTATTTCTTCTGGTGGAACATAGTCATATTCTATTGCATAAGCATATCTCATAATTTTAGCATTTTCAAAACCTTGAAGATTTTTTATCATTTCTTCTTGAACATCAACAGGTAATGATGATGACATACCACCAAGATAAATTTCATTTGTTTCATATCCTTCTCTTTCTAAGAATAAATGGTGTTGATTCTTATCTGGATATCTAAAAACTTTATCTTCTATTGAAGGGCAGTATCTAGGTCCAAGTCCTTGTATTTTACCATTGAACATTGGTGATCTTTCCTTGGAATTTTTAATAATTTCATGCACTTTTTCATTAGTATGTGCAATATAACAAGAAATTTGTCTTCTACTCAAAGCCTCTTTATCTGTTGTTCTATTTGAAAATTTTAGAACTTGGCTCTTATCACCAGGTTGTTCTTCTAAAACAGAAAAATCTATTGTTCTTCCATCAATTCTTGCTGGTGTTCCTGTTTTAAATCTTCCTAATTTTAGACCAACTTTTTCAAGTGATAATGGTAGTTCTTCTGAAGATAATTCCCCCATTCTTCCTGCACTGAAGTTTACTTCTCCTATATGAATAAGTCCTCTTAAAAATGTTCCTGTTGCTAAAATAACTATCTTAGCTCTATATTCTAAACCTTCTCTTATCTTTATACCTTTTATTACTTTCTTTCCATTTTCTTCTTCAACAACAAGTTCACTTACCATACCTTGAATTACAGTTAAATTATCTGTATGCTCCAAAGTTTTTTTCATCTCATTAGCATAGGTCATTTTATCTGCCTGTGCTCTTAAAGAACGAACTGCTGGTCCTTTTTTAGTATTTAAAACCCTTATCTGTATAAAAGTCTTATCAATATTTCTTCCCATTTCTCCGCCAAGTGCATCAATTTCCCTTGCTAAATGAGATTTTGCTGGTCCACCCAGTGAGGGATTACAAGACATCACTCCAATATTATCTAGTGATATTGTAAAAACTGCTGTCTTCATTCCCATTCTTGCTGAGGCTAATGCTGCTTCACAACCTGCATGTCCTGCCCCAACAACTATAATATCAAACTCTTGCATTTTTCCCCCTAAATCAATTTATTAAATGATTCAACTGTTTTTTTATCAGTTATAATCACTAATATATCTCCTTCTTCTATTATAACATTTGCATTTGGATTAGGTAAAAATTCTTCACTAGCTTTTTTTATTCCAACTATATTTATATTATATTTATTTCTAACATCTAAATTTATAAGGCTGTTATTCCAAAATGTACTTGGTGCTTTTACTTCAACTAAAACAAAATTGTCTGAAAATTTTAAACGTTCTTTTACATCTGTATCTATTGTAAGCTCTGCTATTCTTTTTCCCATATGTTCTTCTGGATAAACTATTTCAGTTGCTCCAACTTTTGTAAGAATTTTTCCATGTTTCTTATTTATAGCTTTTGCTATAATAGTTTTTACTCCCAATTCCTTTAGGTTAAGTGCTATCATTACACTTGCCTCTATATCTGCAATACAAATGAAAGCTACATCAAAATTTTCTGCTCCTATATCTTTTAGGACTTTTTCATCACTTGGATCACCAATTACAGCATTTTTTATTATATTTGTGTCAATTTTATCTTGAACATTATCCTCATCTATATCTATAGCTAAAACATTTTTTTCTGCTTCATATAAAGTTTTAGCAACACCTGTTCCAAATCTTCCTAAACCTATTACTAAATATTCTTTCATACTCTTCTCCTATCCTATTAATATCTCTTCTTTTGGGTATTTTATTGAACTTGTCTTATTACTTGTAAAAGCTAATGCCACTGTCATAGGTCCTAATCTCCCTATAAACATTGTTACTACAAGTATAAGTTTTGATATTATTCCTAAACCTGCCGTTATTCCCATACTTAAACCTGTTGTAGAAAATGCTGATAGCACTTCATATATTACTTTATCTGTTGGAAAACTTTCTATTGATAATATAATTGTTGTAATAACAATTATATAAAATACTGATATAACAACTATGGCTAATGCCTTATTAATCAATTCCCAGTCTATCCTTCTTTTAAAAACTTCAACATATTCTTTTCTTTTTAAAACTCCAAGTGCGTAGAGTATTAAAACTCCAAAAGTTGTTGTTTTTATTCCTCCACCTGTTGAACCAGGTGAAGCTCCTATAAACATAAGTATATATGAAATAAAAACTGTTGCTGGTCTTATATTTGTCAAGGGTACAGTATTAAAGCCTGCCGTTCTTAATGTTACACTTTGAAAAAATGAATTTATAAGTTTATCTATAAAATTCATATTCTTCAAGGTAGTTAAATTATTGTATTCAAATACTAAAAATAATATTGTTCCAATGCTTAAAAGAAAAAATGTAATAAGTAGAGCAAATTTTGAAGTTATACTTAAATTCTGTAATTTTTTCTTTTTTATAATAACAAGTGAATTTATTGTTACAAAACCTATTCCACCTAAAATAATCAAAAATGAAATGGTCAAATTAATTAATCTATCATATTTAAAAATTTCTAAATTATTGGTAAATAGTGAAAATCCAGCATTACAAAATGCTGATACTGAATGGAATAAGCCATAAAACAATGCTCTTTTTAAAGAATAATATTTTGAAAAACCATAAGTTAGAATTAAAGCTCCTGATATTTCAATTACAAATACTGTCAATAATAGTTGTTTAATAAAGCTTGTAATTCCACCATTACTATTAGAATTTCTTTCTTCTTTTAGAAGTTCCCTTGTTTCAAAACTCATCTTTTTTCCAACTAATAGAAATACTATTATTGAAACTGTCATAACTCCAAGTCCACCTAGTTGAATAAAAAACAGAATTATTAGTTGCCCTGTTGAAGTGAAAACTTGACTCACATCAACAACGGTTAAACCTGTTACACAAATAGCAGAAACTATTGTAAATAAGGAGTCCATAACTGTAATATTTTGATTTTCTCTTAATGAAAAAGGCATTTTTAAAAGTATTACTCCAATAAAAATTGCTACTAAAAAGCCAAATATTAATTTCCTATAAGGAGATAAGTTATCCCACTTTTTTAATAAACTTAATTTATGCATTTTTTCCCTCTCTTTTAAATACTTCTTTTTTCTAACATTTCTTCTAATTTATCTAATTTTTTAATTTCTTTTCTAACTAAAATAAAAGTAATCAATGTTGCTATACTATCTGCTGTTGGTGCAGCATACCAAATACCATTTAAACCAAAAAATATTGGTAAAATTATCAAACAAGGTATCATAACTATAATCTGTCTTGAAAGGCTTATAAAAAAGCTCATTTTAGGTTTACCTACTGCCTGAAAATAGATTGATGAAACTATTTGAAAACCAACTATTGGGAAAACCATAGTATAGGCTTTTAAACCATACTTAGTAATTTCTTGTAATTCAGGCTTAGTTGTAAAAATCTGAATTAAAGTATTTGAAAATAATCTTACACTTGTATACCCTATAATACAAATTATTGTTGCAGCAAAGATACCTTTATACAGTGCTTCTTTCACTCTTTTATATTTTTCTGCTCCATAATTATATCCTAAAATTGGCTGTATCCCTTGATTTATCCCAAAAATAGGCATAGCCATAAAAGTTACAAATGACTGTACTATTGCCATAGCACCTATGGAAGTATCTCCTCCATATTTCTTTAAAACTGTATTTAAAATATATATAACCAAGCCAAAACCTAATTGTATTGCAAAAGCGGAGCTACCTAAAAGACATATTTCTTTTGCCTTATGAAAATTAAATACTATATCTTTTTTTATTAATTTTATCTTACTTTTTTTTGATTTAAAATAATAAATAGTCCAAAACATTGACACATATTGTGAAATTATAGTGGCTATTGCAGCTCCCTTAACTCCCATCCCAAATATAAAGATAAAGATAGGGTCTAAAACTATATTTGTTATAGCTCCTATAAGTAACGTCCCCATTGCTATCTTTGGACTACCATCTGATCTAATTACAGAATTTAAAACCAAGCCTAAAATTGCTGCTGGTACTCCAAGATTTATATAAAATAAATAATCTTTTGCATATATAAAAGTATCATTACTTCCACCTATAAGATAAATTATTTTATCCATATTAAAATAAATAATTACCATAAGTATAGCAGAAATAACAAAAGATAAGAATACTGCTACCCCTAAAAATTTTTCAGCTTCTTCTCTATCTTTCATTCCTAATTTTAAAGATACTGCTGCTGCTGAACCTATACCAATCAATAATGAAAACGCAAATATTAAAATAACTACTGGAAATACTACACCTATTCCTGCTATCCCTAAGTGCCCTGTATCTTTTATATTTCCAATGTATATTCTATCCACAACATTATACAAAGCATTCACAAACATTCCCACAATAGCAGGAATAGAAAACTTTATAAGTAATTTTGTTATACTTTCTGTTTCCATAAAATTATGTTTATTTTCCATTTTTACTCCACTGATGTATGCTTCATCAATTTTTCTTTTACCTCAGGTACAATTTTTTCTGGTAATAAAAGTACCAATATATCTCCTGCCATCATAACAGTTCTTCCCTTAGGTATCTTTTCAACACCATTTCTTATTATTGCTATTATTAGGACTTCCTCAGGCCAAATAATCTCAGAAATAGCTTTTCCATCTAATAAAGATTCTGCCATTATTGCTAATTCTATCGTTATCTTTTCTTGATTTTCCTCATCAACCACATTGTCATCTTTTTTCATTCTATCATATAAAATTTCATATACTGGTTGTTGCCCTAAAAGTTCTGTCACATAGAAAGATACAACTGCAACAGTAGTCAAAGCTAATAATAAATGAAAACTACCTGTCATTTCCAATATTAAAATAACTCCAGTAATTGGTGCTCTTACAACTGCAACAAAATATGCTGCCATTCCTAAAACTATCCAATGCACTGTAAAATCTGTCCCTGTTTGTGCAAATATATCAACTGTTTCTCCAAAAATTTTACCTATTATTGCCCCTAAAACCAACATAGGCAAGAATATCCCACCTGCAAAACCTGTTGAATAAGAAATCGCAGTAAATAAAAGTTTAATTACAAAAATTATTATTAAAGTATAGATAACTGCTTTTTCATATATCAAACTTTCTACTAAGCTATGCCCTCCACCTGTTACTTCTGGAAGAACAAAACACAAGATAAAAGAAACTGTCATAACAAAAGAAACTTTTATCTCTCTTGATAATTTAACTCCATTAAATAAATCTTGACATTTTACTAAAGTCACAGTAAATAATTTTCCAAAGAATGCTATTATTACTCCAAAAATTATATATAAGAAAAATTGAAAATATGGATTTATAGGTAAAGGATATTCTATTGGAATATTAAAAGATGTTTGTACTCCAAAAACTCTCCTACCTACAAAGTCTGCTCCTATACTTGCTACAAAGGCACAAATTAATAATTTTCCACTTAAATATTTATGTATTTCTTCTATACTAAACATTACCCCTGCAAGTGGTGCACCAAAAGCTCCTGCAAGTCCTGCACTAGAACCACTTGTCAAAAGATAATTTCTTTCAACTGTATCCTTTTTTAATAGTTTTGAAGCTCCATATCCAACATAAGAACCTAATTGAACTGATGGTCCTTCTCTACCTAATGATAAACCTGCTCCTATTCCTAAAACTCCTGCAAAGAATTTTGCAAGTAACTCAAAAAACCAATTATTATAGTTTATTCTACCTAAAATAAGTCCTTTAACTTGTGGTATTCCACTTCCTGAGGTCTTAGGAAATTTCTTGAATAAATAATTTACAATAAGCCCCACTGCTATGAATATAAGCCACATTTTTAATAATGATACTGGGTTATTTAAATTTATATCTGAAAAATATATTTTTCTAAATACTCCTATCTCTTCCAAAGCCCATCTATAAGCTGAAACAATAGCCCCTGTTATAGTTCCTACAAGTAGGCAAGCAAAATATAGTTTACCATTTCCTTTATAGAGTTTCTCCACTGTGTCCTTTGCACTATTCATAATTTTCCCCTTACAAAATAAAATTAAAAATAGTTCATTACTAGCCAGATTTCTTAACAGATAAAAATTAAGAATTCACTGCAAATTCGCTAAACTCATTTCACTCAAACAAAGCGAGATTTGCTCGGTTCATTCTATTTAATTTTTATCTTAAAATCTGGAATGTAACTCTCTCATTTTTATTTACATTTCTCAAATATTTTGCAATAACTTTTTTATATATAATAAGGAAAAATGGAGAGTTTATGGAAAAAATTGGAAATGATTATCATATCCCTGTCTTATATTATGAAACCTTAGATAATTTAGTTATAAATCCTGATGGTGTCTATATAGATTGTACACTTGGTGGAGGAAGCCATTCAGAAGGAATTTTAGAAAGATTATCTGATAAAGGTCTTCTTATATCTATTGACCAAGATACTAATGCAATAGAATACTCTAAGAAGAGATTAGAGAAATTTGGTTCAAACTGGAAAGTATTTAAGGGAAATTTTGAAAATATTGATACTATTGCCTATATGGCTGGGGTTGATAAAGTTGATGGAATTTTAATGGATATAGGTGTTTCTTCTAAACAACTTGATGACCCTGAAAGAGGTTTTTCATATAGATATGATGTAAAATTAGATATGAGAATGAATACAGAGCAAAAAATTTCTGCCTATGATGTTGTAAATACTTATTCAGAGGAACAACTATCAAAGATAATTTTTGAATATGGAGAAGAAAGACATGCTAGAAAAATTGCAAAACTTATAATTGAAGAAAGAAAATCTTCTCCAATAGAAAAGACTTCTGATTTAATCACTTTGATTAAAAGAGCTTATCCAGAAAGAGCCTCAAAACACCCAGCTAAAAAGACTTTTCAAGCTATTAGAATTGAAGTAAATAGAGAGCTAGAAGTCTTAGAAAATGCTATGTCTAAGGCAGTTGAGCTTTTAAAAATTGGTGGGAGACTAGCCATTATAACTTTCCATTCATTAGAAGATAGAATAGTGAAAAATAAATTTAAAGATTTAGCAACTGCTTGTAAGTGTCCAAAGAATATTCCTATCTGTGTATGTGGTGGAGTAAAAAAATTTGAAATCATCACAAAAAAGTCTATAATACCAATAGATGATGAGTTAAAAAATAATAATAGAGCTCACTCATCAAAACTTAGAATTTTAGAAAGGATACTAGACTAATATGAGGTATATTACTATTGTTTTTGCTTTTTGTATTCTTGGAATTTGGCTTTTTAATGTAAAAACTCTAAGAGAAGTAACAAGCCTTGAAAAAGAATTAAAAATAGCTAATGAAAATTTAGAAGAATTAGAAAAAGAATTAGATAAAAAAATAATGTTTTATGATGCTAAACTAGATTTAGATAAGATAAGAAAAGATATGGAAGCCAAAGGAATGAAAGTAAGCGATGAAGTCATTTACTTTGAAATTGAGGAATAAGATGTTAAAAGTATCTGATATTATAAAAATAAAAATAGATAAGATTGTCTTTGGTGGGGAAGGGCTAGGATATTATAATGGTTTTGCTGTTTTTGTTCCTATGTCTATACCTGAAGATGAACTTGAAATAGAAATTATTTCTGTAAAAAAAACTTATGTTAGAGGCTTAATTAAAAATATTATTAAGGCTTCACCTGAAAGAATAGACAGCCATAAATTTACTTTTGAAGATTTCTATGGTTGTGATTTTGCTATGCTTAAGTATGAAAGTCAATTAAAATATAAAAAGCTTATGGTTGAAGAAGTTATGAGAAAAATTGCAGGACTTCCTGACATTAAAATTTCTGATGTCCTAGCAAGTGAGGATGTATATAACTATAGAAATAAAATAATTGAGCCTTTTTCTGTTTATGGAAATAAAATTATTACAGGTTTCTTTAAGAGAAAAAGTCATGAAGTTTTTGAAGTTGATGAAAATATTTTAAATTCTAAATTAGGTAATAGAATTATAAAAGAATTAAAAGAAATTTTAAATAAAAATAAGATTTCTGTCTACAATGAAATTACTCATAGAGGACTTTTAAGAAATGTAATGATAAGAACAAATTCTAATAATGAAGCTATGCTTGTTCTTATTATCAATTCCAATAAAATTACTGAAAATATAAAAAATCTTTTATTTAGACTTAGAGAAAAAATAGAAGAAATTAAATCTATCTATATTTCTTTAAATTCTAAAAAGACAAATACTGTCATTGGAGAAAATAATATTTTAATCTATGGAGAAAAATCTATTAAAGAAAATATAAATGGAATAGAATTTCATATATCTCCAACTTCATTTTTCCAAATAAATGTAAAACAAGCTAAAAGATTATATGATATAGCAATAAGTTTCTTTGATGATATAGACAATAAATATATAGTAGATGCCTATTCGGGTACTGGAACTATTGGAATGATAATGGCAAAGAAAGCTAAAAAGGTTTATGCTATTGAAATTGTAAAATCTGCTAGTGAGGATGGAGAAAAAACTGCTGAAGAAAATAGAATAGAAAATATTGAATTTATAAATGGTCCTGTTGAAAAAGAATTAGTCAATCTTATAAATGCTAACAAAAGAATAGATACCATTATATTTGACCCTCCAAGAAAGGGACTAGAGGCTTCTATTATAGATACAGTTGCTGAACTTAATTTAAAAGAAGTTGTATATATTTCTTGTAATCCATCTACATTTGCAAGAGATGTGAAACTGTTTTCTGAAAAAGGCTATGCTTTGAAAAAATTACAAGCTGTAGATATGTTCCCTCAAACTAGCCACATTGAGTGTGTTGTTTTACTTTCTAAGTGAGAAATTGACTCCAAGAAGATTTGTGTGGAGTTCTTAATGGAGAGTAGGATATGTCAGACAACTAAAATACACACTAGAGAAAAAAATTTGAATTATGGAAGCATTAAAGTACTTTGGGATAATTTAAACTGATTGTGGTTTAATTTTAACACACATTATATACAAAGGAAGGTATAATATGAAAAATAAAACAAATAATGTTATTGGTCAGGGTATTGGAGCAGGTGTTGCCCATATAAACCAACTACGCACAGATCAGTTGCTTGCTAATCTAAATAATCAAGATATAAATCTTGAAAATGCTATTGCAGAATTGGATGCATTGCGAAGTGTTGTTAATGGAACATTACAAGGGAGTGACAATACTGTACACGGAATTATTGCTGAACACACTCAAATTCATTTCAGTAATGCAAGGGATCATGTCATAGGTAAAGAACCAACCTACTTCAAGGAGTTAGATTTAGGTTCTCCTATCGATTATTGGAATGGAAATACTCCTATTCAATCTAAATTCATAGGAGGGGTAAATAGTGACGGATTACAAACAATAAAACAAACACTAACCAATAAGCAAACTGGAATTGCAGGACATTTAAGCAAGTATCCAGACTTCTTGAAAGATGGTGGAATTTATCAAGTTCCTAAAGATCAATATGAGCATGCTCTTGATTTATTGTCTAAACCTACTACAGAATTAAGCAGAGGAGATTACAATACTGTTCAGACTATTCGTGAGTTTGAAAGAGCTAACAATGTGAAATTTGAAGATGTGGTGAAACCTTCTGTTGCGAAGTATGGCGAAGTACAGAAAAATATCATTGGAAACACAATAGATAAGGAAGAAGCAAGTATTATTGAGACTGATGAGATAAAGAGAGTTGAATTACATAATCAAGCAAAAGCAACAATTAAACAGGGTGCACAAATTGCTGCTGTTAGTGCTGCTATTGAAGGGACTCTAAGCTTTGGCATTGCTGTCATCACAAAATTCAAGCAAGGTAAGAAAATCAATGACTTTACCAAAGAGGACTGGAAAGAAATATTTTCAAATACAGGAGGTGGAGTAGTAAAGGGTGGTGCACGAGGTGCATCGGTGTATACCTTAACGAACTTGACGAAAGTCAATGCAGCGACTGCAACCGCTCTTGTGACAATAACCATTGGTGCCATAACCTTGACTACTAAGTTTGTGAAAGGAGAACTGTCATCCAAAGAATATACTGATAATCTGCAACAATTAGGTGTAGAAACAGGAGTTTCTGCAGCAACAGCCACTATAGGACAAGCATTGATACCAGTACCCATTGTTGGTGCATTGGTTGGATCAATGGTTGGAAATGTCATTCTTGGTCAGATTCAACGAGCTGCAGTGAGAAATTTTCAAAATTCGCAATTCCTTATTGACATCGAAATTGCTTATACAGGGACCATTGGTAAAATTTATGAGTCCTCACAAGCTTTTATGAATGCATTGGATATTCTTGCCTTTCAGCATGAGGATTTTTCACAGAAACAAATTCTGGACAAAAAATCAACTAACCGCTTAAAGTCTCTTTATGACTCGATTTAGACCAACTATTAAATGTCAAGTAAATTTTTTAAAAAGTTAATTTAGTTTCTATGATATATTTTGTTAAATATTTAGAGTGTATGCTTTTTTATTTTTAAATATAGAAAAAATAATATTGCACATTTTTCTTGATACTGTGCCTATTGCTATTAAATTTTTTTTGCCCCTAGCTATTTAACTTTTATAATAAATAGATAATGTAGGATCTTTAAAACTAGCAACTATTGCAGCTAACCATATCGCTCTTTGTAAATATGAAGAAATTCGTTTAGTTATTTTTATTTTTGTTTCTGTAAATTCTCCAGATTGTTTAACTGCTACATCTAGTCCTGCAAAAGTGACTAACTCTGATGTTGTTTCAAATCTGGAGATGTCTCAAATTTCTGAAAGAATACAAACTACTAAAACTTCTTCTATACCTGTTATAGTAGTTATTTCAGACTTCAGTACTTTCAACATATTTGATATTTCATTATCAAGTTCTTTTAATTAAGTTTCTATGAAAGAAATTTGGTTAATAATTTGTTTTAGCTGAAATGAAAAAGTTTATTTTACAAAAGATACACCAAAAGAACTCTTAGCTAATTCTTTTGTTTTTTGTACTTTTTCTTCTCCAAATCTACCTTTGCTTGCTTTAGTTAAAAGATTTGTTAGTTCTTCAGTTGATAATTCTAACATATCTTCAGATAAAAGATATTTAGATAAAAGTTCCTTAGAAGTAACTCCAAATGTATCTTAAAATAAATCTGAATATTCTGGAAATATTTGATCTAAAATACTAATAATTTTTGTTTTACGTTATCATATCATCAATAATGAAAACTTCGTGATAGTGTTTTGCAATATCAATGCCAATGTAAAACATAAAATCACCTACTAAAAAGAAATCAGATAGAGAAATTATCAAACTTTACATCATACAATCTTGTTAGATATACAGTAACAAGTACTATCTAGCTCATATGTATATTTGAAGTAAAATTTAGCTAAGGAAGATAAAACTTCAAGAAGGCAAACTACAACCTCTATCTGTTAGGTTAATTATCTCATAAAATGTGAAATAAAAAAATATATTATGTAGCTATTTATAACTATAATATTATTATATGAGGAGGAAATAATATGCTATCAAATAGTTCACTTGTTGTTCCACAACAAGATATTTCATTCATACTACAACAACCAGAGAATGAAGTAAATCTGATGTTAGCAGGAATGCTGTCACTCATCAACAAAAATGAAACACTGAATGAAAGTCTGCAAAGTCAGTCTTGGTGCAAACGAATGTTCAACACCATTATTGGGAAGAACAAGGCTACTGCTTTGGAAATCCAGCAAAATCATGATAAACTAAATGCATATGTTGTCCAAGTTGTGGGGCAGCTCTATGATATGAATAAAATCAGCAGTCAGATTATGGTTAGTCTTGGATTGCAGATTACTCAGCTTTATAATTCACATCTTGAATTAAAAAACATATTGTTTTCGTTTGCCAGTAAGTTGAATGAAAAAATTGAAAGTGTTGACAATTACCATACATTATTACAAGAAATTGATGAAGGCTTATACACTTCTGATATTAGAGGACTGTTATCTGTTATATCTCAAATAGATTACAGAATGATTTCTGATTCAAAAAAGATGCGGCTTCTTAAGCAAAAATTATCAAACAAAAATCTTCTGGGTACAGGTAATCAGATGAGTGTTAAAAGTTTCTTGATAGAAATAAGTAATATATCTGATGATATATTAGGTGCAGTTTATGCTGATTTGCAGTTGTATCAGACAGACTATATACTGGTAGCTTTGGCGATAAATACAATAGAATCTTGGAATCTACTTCCTTTATCAAATCAAAAAATTCTGAAGAAACAAACTGTGATCAATAGGATTATTGAAAATGTAGGTGTAGATGAAACATTTGAGATTAGCCTTGATGAGTTTTATAATGAAGTCATTACTTTGCGCCAAAACTTATTCAATGATTCTAAAATTGCATTAATGGCAACTGATAGCATTTTTAGCGATGATGTTAATTTTGAAGAAGTCAAGCAAGAAAATACCAATAATTTAGATATAATGGAGCCTGTAGAGAGTTCAGGGGAAGATGATAAGTTTGACAATAGCCTAAACAATTTTCAATATACACTTTCTGAATTATCCACTTTATTAGAATGTACAAATAATAATGATGAAGTATCAGAATACAGCAATAATGATATTTCAGAAATGATATCAAATTATATTGAATATTATCTTGGTTCGGAAAGTAGCTGTACTACATATACAGGGTATATTGGTTATAGCTTACGTGAAAAAGCTAAGAGGAATATTGTTGATAAATCAGACACAATATCTGCTGTTGCAGGTGCTGTAATAGGTGGAGTATTGTTTGGTCCATTAGGAGGGGTATTGGGTGCAGCAATGGGAAATAAGGCAAAAAGTAAGCAAGAATTTACTTGTGATGTTGATGATATTGTTGCTATTGTTGATGCAAGTAGCTTTAACAATTGTAAAGATGGCCTTGTTTTTACAACAAGTGGTATTTTCTTTTCACAAACAGGTGATGTTTCGATGTATATTAGGTATTCTGATATCGCAGCAGTAAATGGAACTACAGGACTTTTAGGTGGAAAACTTCAAGTAGAACGATATCTTGGTGATGATTTTATATGGACGGATACCATTATTCCTAAAGACAAAGTAGCAAAGCTATTAAATGCCGTAAGAAACATCTGTTAAACCTTTAACTGATACTGGTAATATTATTAGTATCAAATCCCACAGATTTCATCCCTACAGTAGGATAAAGTCTGGGAAGTTTTAAAATAATTGAGTGAAATTTAAATGTTATTATTTGTAAAAAGTATTTATAGTTTCGACTACACTCGAAACTAACTTCAATTTCACTCACAATTTCGATTATACTTGAAATGATAAAATTTAAAATTTTTCTATTTTTGTTGTATAATCATATATAATAAAAATTTTATTGGAGAAAAGTAATGAAAAATTTTAAAATAATATTAATACTAATAACTCTACTTATTTTTACAGCTTGTTCAACTGTAAAAACAGTTCCTAAATATGAAAAAAAAGATAATGTAACTTGGAAAGAAGTAAAACCACCTGTTATAGTTTTAGATCTTGAACCTGGTGATATTATAGTGAAAGAAAAAACTCTAAATCCTATTGGAATGTTTGGACATGTAGCTGTAATGAAGAATGATAGAATTATTGTTGACTATCCCAAACTTGGTAATAAATCATATACTATTGATATTGATTACTGGTTAGAAGAAGGCAGAGATATACTAGTTCTCAGATACAAAGATATGAATGATGAATTTAAAAAAAGATTAGTAAAAAATATGGAAAAATATTTTGGAAAAGATTATAGAATAAGTTCTGATAGAATGAATACAGAAGGTTTTTATTGTTCTCAATATATTTGGTATATCTACTATATAACTGCACAGGAAATGGGCTTTGAATTAGATTTAGATTCTGATGGAGGTAGTTTTGTGTTACCTTACGATTTTATAAATTCTCCATATTTAGAAATAGTAAATTAGAACTGTTATTACAGTTCTTTTTTATTAGAAAAATTATAATAATAATGGTATAATATCCATTGTAAACAATAAATATGTTTAAAAATTTTAATTCAGGAGAAAATATGGAAATTAAGAAGAGAATTGAAGAATTAAAAAATAATCGTACAGGACTTACACTTTACTCATCACAAGAATTAAATGATTTAGAAAAAATAGTTAAATTAAGAGAAGATTTAGATAAATATAGAGATTCTTATTACAATGATAACAAAAGTCTAATTTCAGACTATGAATTTGATGTATTATTGAAAGAATTAGAAAACTTAGAAGAAAAATACCCACAATATAAAGAAACTTCTTCTCCAACCACATCTGTTGGAGCAAGTTTAAAAGAAAATAAATTTAAAAAAGTTGAGCATGCTCACCCAATGTTAAGTTTGGCTAATAGTTATAATATTGGAGAGATTGTAGACTTTATTGAAAGAATTAAGAAGAAAATTTCAAAAGAACAAGAATTAAAATATTGTTTAGAAGTTAAACTCGATGGCTTATCTATCAGTCTAACTTACAGACAAGGAAAACTTGTTAAAGCTGTAACTCGTGGAGATGGATTTA
>ERZ772948.717-NODE-717-length-21417-cov-4.194645_pt1 | contig 21417 bp, 18 predicted proteins | sample MGYA00511945_ERZ772948 | MGnify/ENA primary metagenome ERZ772948 (study PRJEB29015, sample SAMEA2737927) | human oral metagenome | biome: human oral; feature: human-associated habitat; material: dental | place: China | collected 2141 ... | reverse complement strand
AGGCTCAACAGTAACTTGTACATCACTAGATTCCAAAGTTCCAGCAAGAGCAATTTTCTTTATTTCCATATACACCACTCCTTCTTTTTTAATTACTTTTATTTTTAATTTATTATAAATAATATTGAAATAAAAGTAAAAAGCATTATTCTCTTAAATATTCATTCCAAAAAAGAATGAATAAATTATTTTTAAATTTTAAAATTGAATGATATAATAATAAAAAATAATAGGTTGGTGAGATATGACTGAAAGAGATTTTGAAATTTTAGAAGTTTTAAATAAAACTAAAAATATAACTCATGCAGCAGATTTACTCTATATAAACCAATCTGCTCTATCAAAAAGAATAATAGCTATTGAAGAAGAACTTGGAGTTACTCTTATGGTTCGTTCAAGACAAGGGATACATTTTACAGCAGAAGGAGAAAAAGTTTTACACTATACCCAAGAGGCTAAAAAACAATTAGAACTTATGAGAATAGATTTGAAAGAAGGAAGTACAGTTGTTTCAGGGACATTGAAAGCTGGTATTTCAATTAATTATTCACAATACAATTTACCTCAAATTTTAAGTGAGTATAAGAAAAAATTTCCTAATGTAACAACATATATCACAACAGAACATAGTAGAAATATATTTTTAAAAATTGCAAATGGAGAGGTTGATATTGCAGTTATAAGAGGGGAATTTCCTTGGAATGAAAATAAAATTTTACTTGAAGAAGAAAATATATGTCTTATCTATAATAACCAAGACATAGGAAAAGATTTATCAGAATTTCAATATATTGGGAGAAAAACAGATATAACTTTTGAAAGAGAAATGGCTCAGTGGTTAAGAGAAAATAATTTAAAAATACAAAAAGAGGGAATATATGTAGATAATATAAATACTTGTGTAGAAATGGTAAATCAAGGACTAGGTTGGGCAATAGTTCCAGAAATATGTTTAAAAAATTTTAAAGGACAAATTAAACCTTTGGTATTTAAAAATGGAGAAGCTTTTACTCGTTCAACTTATCTTTTGTATTCAAATTCTGTGTCAAAGTTACCACAAGTTAGAGAGTTTATAAAAATTATTCAAAATAGAAAATGAGGAGGAACAATGACTATTTCAAAAATATATCCAAATGATAAAAGAAGTCTTAAATTAATAGATGAATTACTAGCAAAAGAAGAAATTAGAAAAGATAGTAATTTAGATTATACTTGTGCTATGTTTGATGATGATATGAATATTATCGCAACTGGAAGTTGTTTTAAAAATACTTTAAGATGTCTTGCAGTTGATAATTCTCATCAAGGAGAAGGTCTTCTAAATCAAATAGTTACTCATCTTGTAGATTATGAATTTTCAAGAGGATTAACTCATTTATTTCTATACACTAAAAATAAATCTATGAAATTTTTTAAAGATTTAGGTTTTTTTGAAATTGTGAATATAGAAAATCAAATTGTGTTTATGGAAAACAGAAGAACAGGTTTTTCTGATTATTTAGATAATCTTAAAAAAGATATGAAAGAAGGAAAAAATATAGCTTCTCTTATTATGAATGCCAATCCTTTTACTTTGGGACATCAATATTTAGTTGAAAAAGCTTCAAGTGAAAATGATGTATTACATCTATTTATAGTAAGTGATGATAGCAGTTTAGTGCCTTTTGAAGTTAGAAAAAAACTTGTTATTGAAGGAACAAAGCATTTAAAAAATATTTGTTATCATGAAACAGGAGATTATATAATAAGTAGTGCAACATTCCCAAGTTATTTTCAAAAAGATGAAGTTGCTGTAATAGAAAGTCAAGCTAATTTAGATATTAAAGTTTTTACTAAAATTGCTAAGGTTTTAAATATTAATAGGCGTTATGTAGGAGAAGAGCCTAATAGTTTAGTAACAAACATTTATAATCAAACTATGTTAAAAAAATTACCTGAAAATAATATAGAATGTGTAGTAGTACCTAGAAAAAAATATTCTGATAATGTTATAAGTGCTTCAACAGTTAGACAAATAATAAAAAATGGAAATTTAGAAGATTTAAAAAATCTTGTGCCAGAAACTACTTATAAATATTTTTTAAGTGATGAATCAAAAGCTATTATAGATAAAATTCGTTCACAAGATAATGTAATTCATTATTAATAAAGGAGATTTTTATGCAAGGTATAGAAGTTGGAATTGATGAAATTTTAAACTGTCGTGAAAAAAGAGTAGCTATTCAAAATGAAATGATAAAAAAATATAATAAACCTGTTATATCTTTTACTATGAATATTCCAGGTCCAATTAAAACAAATAATGAAATAAAAGCGGCTTTTGATATAGGAAAAAATTTAATATTAGAAAAATTAAAAGAGAATAATATAGAAATTTTAGAAGTTCAAGAACTTAATGAAAATACTGGAAATGAATTATTTATTTCTACTCATTCATCAGCTGAAAAAATAAAAAATATAACCATTACTATTGAAGAAAGTTGTGAGCTTGGAAGATTATTTGATATAGATGTCATTGATGTAAATTTTGAAAAACTCTCAAGAAAATCTTTTAGAAAATGTCTAATTTGTGAAGAGCAAGCCCAAGAATGTGGTAGAAGTAGAAAACATTCTGTTGAGGAATTACAAAATAGGGTAGAAGAAATTTTAAAAAAATCTCTTGCATTTTTTTTATAAATTGTGTATACTAATAAAAATTTAAAATCAAAAGGAGGAAGTCGCAATGAAACAAATAACTACTACAACTATGAGATATTGGCAAAACTGGCATAGGTAAAGTTGTGTGTATGTTTTAGACATAGATACAACTTTTAGTGTACTCTAAAAAGTATCTATGTCAGCGATATAGAAATCCTTAATATATATGGATAAAAGCTGCATGGTAAATTAATTCACTATGTGGCTTTTCTTTTTAGAGTTTTATATTACCAAAATAAAAATCTAGGAGGAAAAAATTATGACAACAGAAAACAAAAAAGGTTATTTTGGAGAATTTGGTGGAAGTTATGTTCCAGAAGTAGTACAAAAAGCATTAGATAAATTAGAAGAAGCATACAACAAATATAAAGATGATGAAGAATTTTTAAAAGAATACCATCATTATTTAAAAGATTATTCAGGTAGAGAAACTCCTTTGTACTTTGCAGAAAGCTTAACAAATTATTTAGGTGGAGCAAAGATTTATTTAAAGCGTGAAGATTTAAACCATTTAGGTGCTCATAAGTTAAATAATGTTATAGGACAAATTTTACTTGCAAAAAGAATGGGTAAGAAAAAAGTTATTGCAGAAACAGGTGCAGGTCAACATGGAGTTGCTACTGCTGCAGCTGCTGCAAAATTTGGAATGCAATGTGATATTTATATGGGAGCACTAGATGTAGAAAGACAAAGATTAAATGTTTTTCGTATGGAAATGTTGGGAGCAACCGTTCATGCTGTTGAAGAAGGAGAGAAAACATTAAAAGAAGCTGTTGATGCTGCATTTGAAGCTTGGATAAATAATATAGATGATACTTTCTATGTTCTTGGTTCTGCTGTTGGTCCTCACCCTTATCCAAGTATGGTAAAAGATTTCCAAAGAGTTATTAGCCAAGAAGCTCGTAGACAAATTTTAGAAAAAGAAAATTGTTTACCTGATATTGTAATTGCTTGCGTAGGTGGAGGTTCTAATGCTGTTGGTGCATTTGCAGAATTTATTCCTGATAAAGAAGTTAAATTAGTTGGAGTTGAGGCAGCAGGTAAAGGAGTAGATACTGATAGACATGCAGCAACTCTTACTTTAGGAACAGTAGGAGTATTAGATGGTATGAAAACTTATGCACTATTTAATGAAGATGGTTCTGTAAAACCTGTTTACTCTATATCTCCAGGTTTAGATTACCCAGGAATTGGTCCAGAACATGCTTTTTTAAGAGATAGTAAAAGAGCAGAATATGTACCTGCAACTGATGATGAAGCAGTTAATGCACTATTACTTTTAACTAAAAAAGAAGGTATTATTCCTGCTATTGAAAGTTCACATGCTTTAGCTGAAGTTATTAAGAGAGCTCCTAAACTAGATAAAGATAAAATTATTATTGTAAATATTTCAGGTCGTGGAGATAAAGATGTTGCAGCTATTGCTGAATATTTAAAAAATAAATAAACCTTGATAAAACAAAAAATATATGTTAGATTTATAGTAATTACTAGCTATTTATAAAGATAAATGGAGGGATTATTATGAAAAAAATTTTATGTGCTTTATTTTTAACTTTGTTATTAAGTTCTTGTATGCAACATTATTATGTAGTAAGAACTGAAGGAACAGGAATAAAAGCTTATAATTCTGAAAGTACAGATATATATTTGACAGAACCTTATAAAGGTAACCCAAAACAAGGTGGAAGAATTTATGTCAGAATAAGAAAAACTGAAAAAAATATATTGACTATTTTAGTTGAAAGAGAAGATATAAAAGATGGCTCAAGATATTACTGGGATCCAGAATATAATAGAACATTTAAATTGCTAGATACTCCTGTAATTACTGATATTAATGGAAACAAAATAACTATCTTAAAAACAAGTATAAATCCTGATGGAGATCTAAATAAAGGTATTTATGGTAGATGTGCAGATATTTATTTAGAAAAAGATGTTCCTGAAGAATTAGTTATTGACTTAGGTAGAGTTAAAACAAAGGATGAAATTTATAATACTGGAAAAATTTATTTAAAAAGAAAATAACATAAAAGAGGACTGTTACAAATATTCTGCAACAGTCCTCTTCTTAATATAATTACCTAGTATTTCATCAATTTTCTTTATGTATTAATCTTTTGTCTATTTTTTTATAAATAAAATACCAAAAAATTATAATATGCTATGTTAGACTTTTAAACATTTATAAAAGTTTTAATTTTTTTTTAAAATAAAATGAGCAGTTATAATTATCGTATTTACGATATTACACTACTCATTGTTAGGGGGGTATTTTATCAATTTTATCTGTATGCTTATTTGACAGTAAAAGTTATAAAATAGTTTAAAAAAATTTATTTAATATAATATTTTTTTCCATAATTTTGCATTAATTCTAAAATAGGTAATAGAGCTTCTCCTTTTTCTGTAAGAAAATACTCTGTTTTCCTTGGATAGACATTATATTCTTTTTTTTCTATTAAATTTTCTTCTATAAGATAATTTAGATGTTCTATAATCATTTTTTCATTGCTATCTTTTATTTGATTTTTAAAATCCTTTATTCTAACTTTCCCATGCCTTAAAAGCCACAAAATAATTACTGTCCATTTTTTTGATAATATTTTTTGCGTCAATTCTAAAGGGCAAGTGTAAATTATTTTTTCTTTCATTTATTGATTTCCCCCTTTTTTATTTTTTTAGAAATTTTCAGAAAGTAACAAAGACGGATTAACATCCCTCCTGTCCAACCTATTGGTGCAGCAATCCAAATACCATTATAACTTAAAGATGTTTTTGAAAGCAAAACAGCCATAGGAACTTGAAACATACAAAAAGAAGTAATTGAAGCTATCAACGGAACAAAAGATTTTCCATAACCTAGTAATAAACCATTTAATATTTGCATTAAACAAAATATTACATAAAATGCTGATACTATTCTTAAATATTGATTGCCTATAAATATGACCTCAGAATTTTTATTAAATATAGAAATAAAAAATACTGGGAACATAAAAATAATAATTGAAGTTATAATAGAAAATATAATTCCTAAAATAAGAGCTTTTTTCCCACCTTTAATTATTCTATCCATTTTTTTAGCTCCATAATTTTGTGCTACAAAAGTTATCAATGCCTGTCCTAAATTTATAGATGGTAATTCTGCAAAAGCATCTATTCTTGATGCTGAAATAAAAGCTACTATACAATTTATTCCAAAACCATTTACTAAAATTTGTATAACAATAAATCCAACACTTATTAATACTTGTTGTAACATTGCAGGCATTCCTATGGCTAATATTTCTTTTAAAATATTAAAGTCCATACCAAGATGAAAAAAAATTAAATTAGAATATTTTACTCTTATATAAAAGAAACATAGAATAAAAGAAATAAACTGTGAAATAATAGTTGCTATTGCTGCACCTGAAATACCATAATTCATCACTGCTATAAAAAATATATCTAAAATAATATTTAAAATAACTGTAATAATCAATATATAAGTTGGTGTTTTTGAGTCCCCAATACCTTTTAATATATTTGTAAGAGAATTATATGCAAATGTTGGAATAACTCCAATAAAAATAATTTTTAAATATATATTTGCACTTGATAATAAGTTTTTTGGGACATTAATCAAAATTAAAATTTTATCTGATAATGAAAATCCTAGTATTGTAATCACAAAAGATAAAATAAGTGAAAAAATAAAACCTGTATTTGCTGTATCTTTTAGTTTTTCTATATTTTTTGCTCCAAAGCATTGGGAAATAAGAATACTTGCTCCTAATGAAATCCCAATTGAAATTGCTATTATTAATACAGTAATTTGATAAGTTGAGCCCACAGCTGCAAGACTTTCTTTTCCAAGAAAATTTCCAACTATAATTGTATCTGAAACATTATAAATTTGTTGAAATATATTTCCCATTAAAATTGGCAAAGAAAAATAAATTATTGTTTTTAATTCATCTCCCTGTGTTAAATCTTTCATTATAAATTCTCCTATTTTCTTTTAAAAATTTTAATTGATTGTTTTATTTTATCATTTATCATTTTTAATGAAAATAACATACTTTTTTGTAAGTATAACTAATTATTAATATACACACTAATAATATGTATAATATGGGAAACAATTTTAAAAACTTCATCTGCCTTATTGAAAATAATGGGTGGAAATAGAGTAGACCCAATGTCAACTTTTATCAATTTTCTTAAATGAATATATTCACTTTAAGATTATGTTAGACTTTAAAACAATTAAATAAAAAAATAAAAATGAGTAGTTATAACAATCTAATTTATGACATTATTCTACTCATTGTTAGGGGGGTATTTTATCAATTTTATCTGTATATCTATTTGACAGTGAAAGTTATAAAATAGTTTAAAATTTTTTTTATAATAAATTTTTTGCTATTTCTCTATAACTATTGTTAATAACTAGAAAACTGATTATAATTTTTCATCTAATTTTTACTAACTAACATAACACCATCAGAAATAGGTAGCAAAGTAACTGAATCAAAATTTTTATAAAGATAATTTATAAATTCATCTAGTCTTTTAACTATAGTTTTAAATCTTTTAGGACTTTCTTTATATAAGTAACCTCTAAATAATATATTATCAATAAATACTATACCATCTTCATTTAAAAGCTTGTAAGAATCTTCAAAAAATTTCTTATACTGTCCCTTAGCTGCATCTATAAAAATAAAATCAAAATTTTTATCTAATTTTTCAATTTCTTCTGTTGCATCTCCAAAAATTTGCTCTATTCCTTTTAAATTAGATTTTTCAAAATTAGATTGAGCTATTTTAAATCTATCTTCATCAATTTCTATTGTTGTTAAAATTCCATTTCTATCTTGGATTTCTTCTAACATAGTAATTCCAGAATAGCCTGTTGCCGTTCCAACTTCCAAAATATTTTTAATATTTTTATTAGTTCTTATAATAAACTTTAAATATTCTCTAATTTCTTTACTTATTATAGGAACATTATTTATTTCTGCATCTTTTTCAATTTCTTTTATTAACTCTAAGTTTGGGCTTTTATATTTATCAATTTTTGATGAAATATACTCATTTGCCTCTTTTAACTCTTCTAACATTTTTCTCCCTTTTTCAATTTTATAATATAAAAATTATCCATAATTTCTTCTTTATAATTTATACAAAAACCACCAAGTTTATCATAATCTCCTAAAACACTCTCAGGAATATGTAATTTTTCTACCTTAAACTCTTTTCTTTCTTCTAAAAATTTTTCAATATTATTAGTGTTCTCTTCATCAGTTATAGTGCAGGTACTATAAATCAGTTCTCCTCCATCTTTTAATATATCTGCTGCTGAATTTAGAATCTCTAATTGTAATTTTGCTAATTCTTCAACATTTTCTCTATTTTTAGAGTATAAAATTTCAGGTTTTTTTCTAATAACCCCATAGCCACTACAAGGAACATCAACTAAGATTTTATCAAACTTTCTACCTTGTTTATTTACATTTCTAGCATCCATTACAATAGCTTTTACTATATTTATTTCTAATTTTTTCATATTAGTATCAATAAGTTTTATCTTATGTTGATGAATATCTATTGCAATAACTTCCCCACTATTTTTCATTTCTTCAGCAAGAACAGCAGTTTTTCCTCCAGGTGCAGCACAGATATCTAAGACTAATTCATTTGGCATTACTCCTAAATTTCTAGCTGCTAAATATGATGAAGCATCTTGTGCAATTATCTTACCTGCTTTGAATTCTTCTGAATTTATTATTAAACCTGAATTTACATAGTATACTGTATCAACTTTTTTAATAATTTGAATATCTTTTTCTTTTAAAAATTCTTCAAACTCTTCTTCTGAATACTTTAATTTATTTACTCTCACCGATAAATAAGGAATTTTCTTTAAACTTGTGATAGCTTGTTTTAAATTTTCATTTCCATATTGTTTTTCTAACACATCACAAAACCACTTAGGAATAGAATATAGAACATCATAATTTTTCTCATCATTTAATTTTTTTAATTCTGAATCTTTATTTCTTAAATAATTTCTTAAAGTACCATTTATAAATTTTGAAATAGGCACTCCATATTTTTTCTTAGCAAGTTCAGCTGCTTCCCAAACTACTCCTTTATCATCACTATTCATAAATGTAATTTGATAAATAGAAATTCTTAAAAGATTTCTTATCCAATCTTTCTTTATTTCTTTAGTGTTTTTTTCTATTATATAGTCTAAAAACGTTTTATTTCTTATAACTCCATAAAAAATTTCTGTCATAAAAGCTTTTTCTTTTGGACTAAGAAAAAATTCTCTAAAAGCATCATTTAATACTATATTTGAATAAGCACCTTTATCCACCTGTGATATTAAGTTTATTGCCACCTGTTTTACATTCATATTTTCACCTTAGTTTTTTCTTTTTATTATACTGTAAAATATATTTTGTTACAAATTTAATATATCAAAAATAAAAATGGTATCCACTGGAATAGACACCATTTTACTGTTTCTTTTTTATCATTTTTTTTAGTTAAGTTATTATAACATAGAAAAAAAATAAATTCAATGTTATAATTAGATTGCTGTTTCTATTTTTTCTCCTAATCTTCCATTAAGGAGGTGAAAGGATGAAGAAAATATCATTTTTTTTAGTTATGATAGTAGTTATCTTTTTACTATTATCTAAAAATGCTTATTAATTTAATAAATTGATAAGTATTTTATGTAAATAGGTTGCTGGAACAACATATTTGCTTTTTTAAATATATTCAATAACTGCATTTTTTTCTAAACTTTTCTTTATATCAATAACTCTTTGATTAGAGCTACCTTTCCATTTTAAATTTAAATCTTTTAAGCTATCTACAAATTTTCCATCAATTAAGACATCACATTCTTTTATCAGAGAAAATCTATTTTCATCTTCTAAGATTTCTTCCCAAGTGAAACCACTCCATATCCAAATATCTCTATCAGGTAAGGCTTCTTTAAATTTTTTAATAAGCTTTAAAAGAGGTTCTATATTTTTAGGATAAGTGGGATCTCCACCTAAAAGTGAAAGCCCCCTTATTGTTTTTCCATATTTTTTAAAATAATCTATAATTTCATTTTCCTCTTTTTCAGTAAATTTATTTCCATAAGTTTCACTCCAAGTTTCCTCATTAAAACAATTTTTACAACAATGAGTACAGCCACTAACAAATAAACTTACTCTTATACCTTTTCCATTAATCATATCTGCATATTTAATTCCTGAATAATTCATCTCTCTAACTGTGTTTTACTCTATGCATTATTTCCTCTTGCTTACCTTTATTAAATGGTCTAGCATTAGGTTGAGATAGGTAACCACAGACTCTCCTTATTACACTCATTTCATTACTATCATGATTTCCACATTGTGGGCAAGTAAATCCTTCCTTAGTTGCTGTAAATTCTCCTTTGTAGCCACAGATGTGACATTTATCAACAGGTTGATTTATTCCCATATAATGTATTCCAACCATCTTAGCATATCTTAAAATATCTGGAATAGCCTCTAAATTCTTTGTTAAAGAATCAGTTTCAATATAGCTGATATGACCACCAGCTGAATATTTATGACCTAAGGCTTCAAGTCTTAATTTATCAAATGGACTCATATTTATTCTTGAAGAAACATGGAAAGAATTGTCATAGTAACCTTTATCAGTTACTCCTTTTATATCTCCAAATTCTTGTTTATCAACTCTTGCAAATCTATCACATAGTGATTCTGATGGAGTTCCATACAATGCAAAACCTAAATTATATTTTTCCTTATACTCAAGAACTTTATCAGCTATATATTTTAATATATTAAAAGTCTTTTCATATACCTCTTCTGATTCAGAAAAATCTTTACCATACAATAATTGAGAAACCTCACTAAGTCCAATATATCCTATTGAAACTGTTGAATATCCGCCCCAGATTAAATCTTTAATTGTATCCTTTTGATTTTTTTCAGCAAGTGCCCCTGACATCCAAAGAATAGGTGCCATTTCTGCAACAGTATTTTCTAAATATCTTGCTCTAAATAGACAATTATCTTTACAAATTTCTAAAATTCTATCAAGTTCTTTATAGAAACCTTCTTCATTTCCACGATTTTTAATAGCTATTCTTGGTAGATTAATAGTTGTAGCTCCTATATTAAATCTTCCTGAGTATTTTTCTTTACCATTTTTATCTTTCCAAGGGGATAAAAAAGCTCTACATCCCATTGGATAAACAACAGTTTCATTTTTTAATTGTTCCTCTGTTATAAATAAAATATCAGGATAAATTGACTTAGTCATACATTCAAAAGCAAGTTGAGAAATATCCCAGTTAGGATCTCCTTCATTCAAGTTCAAACCTTCACACATTGCATAAACAATTTTAGGGAAGATAGCAGTTTCCTTTTTAGCTCCGAAACCTGCCATTCTTGTTTTTAAAACATATTTTTGAACAAGTCTTCCTTCCCAAGAAGTTTCAGTTCCTATACCAATAGTTGTAAAAGGTGTTTGCCCATTTACAGTAGATAGGGAATTTATTTCATATTCTAAACCTTGCATTGCTTGTTTAACAGATTCTTCTGTCATATCAACAGAATATTCATAAGTTTTAGGATATTTATTTTTTATTTCCTCATTTGAATACTCCAAATCTTGTTTTTTTAATTCTTCTATTTGCTCTTCACTTAGATCATCTATATATTTTGCTCCTCTTAAAAAGTGCTTTTTAAAAGTTTTCTTTATATATCTAACTAAAGCTCTATCTAAATATGGAATTGAACAACCTCCATAGGTATTAGATGAAACAGAAGCAATAATTTGAACTATATGCCCAACTGCGACATCAACAGAATTAGGCTCAAGCATTTTAGCATTACCTATATTACAGCCACCTCTTAGCATAGCTTCTATATTTACAAGCTCACAGTTTGTTTCTCTAAAAAGAAGATAGTCTAGGTCATGTAAATGAATTTCACCTTTTATATGTGCTAACTTTATATGTTCAGGAATTATTTTATTCAAGTAGTAGTCTCTTGAAGAAATTCCTGCTAGTAAATCTCTTTGAACAGAAATAGTTTTTGCATCTTTATTTGCATTTTCAGATAGTAGCTTTTCATTAGAAGCATCTACAAGTTCTCCAATTTGTCTATATATTCCTTTTTCTCTTTCTCTTATTTCAGCCTTTAAAGTTCTATAGCTTTGATAAGACATAGCTATATCCTTTTCAGATGAAGCCATCAATTTTTTTACAACTATATCTTGTATTTGCTCCACAGATAAAACTTTATCAGGTAAATCTTCCACTTGTGAAGCAATCTTTTCTAATAGTTTCATGTTTGGTTCTCTGGAAGCTTGTTCAAATGTTTTTCTAATTGCATTTATTATTCTATTTCTATCAAACTCCACAACTGACCCATCTCTTTTAATAACTCTTTTCATAATTGCCTCACACCTTTCCATTTGTATTTTTTAATTATGTAATTATTTTCATTTAAAAAAAATTTATATCTTTAATCATTTTAGCACTTTTTTAAAAAAATAACAATATATAGTATATATAATAAAAAGATACCACTATATATTGTTATTTTAAATATAGCTAATATGGGATTTATAAAATTTTAAAATAAAAATAGAGTTATTATTTAAAAAAATTTTTAATAACTCTATCTTTATTTTATATTTTTTATTTAAATTATTATGTCATAATTTTAATTTGATCTTTTCCATCATCTTCAAAAACAAAATAATCTAGGATTTTTATTTTTACCTCATCACCCTCATTTAAAGTGTTATAAGTTGAAGCTCTTGCAATTATTCTTAAAATATTTCCATCTCCAATTTCAACTCTTAAATCATTGCAATCTCCTAAATAGAATTTAGAATAAACTTTACCTGTAATTTCTCCATCATCAGAAAGAATAGCATTTTCTGGACGAATTGCTACAACAACATCTCCTTTAAATGAACTTGTATTAGAAAGTGTTTGCCCATTACTATTATCAAGTAAAATTTTATTTCCTTCAACCTTTCCTTTAATAAAATCAACCTTACCAACAAAGTTTGCAACAAACATATTTTTAGGTTTAGAATATATTTCTTGAGGAGGTGCTACTTGTTGTACTTCTCCTTTATTAATCAATACAATTCTATCACTCATTGTCATTGCTTCTATTTGGTCATGAGTTACATAAATAACTGTTATTTTTAATTTTTTAGTTATTTCCTTTATCTCATATCTCATTTCTTCTCTTAACTTTGCATCAAGATTAGAAAGAGGTTCATCCAATAATAAAATTTCTGGCTGAGCCACTAAAGCTCTTCCCAATGCAACTCTTTGTTGTTGTCCTCCTGATAATTCAGATGGAAATCTATCTTTATATTGTTCTAAGTGCACAATCTTTAAGACTTGATTTACCCTTTCTTCTATTTCATTCTTATTAATTTTTTGAATTTTTAATGGATAAGCAATATTATCAAATACATTCATATGAGGCCATACTGCATAAGATTGGAATACCATTCCAATTCCTCTTTTTTCAGGTGGTAAAAATTGTTTTTCACTTGATACTAATTTATCACCTATATATATTTCCCCACTACTTGGTTTTTCAAATCCTGCAATAAGTCTAAGCATAGTTGTTTTTCCACAACCAGATGGACCTAGTAATGTTATAAATTCCCCATCTTCAAATTTTTGATTAAATTCTTGTAAGACTGTTATATTTCCAAAAGATTTTGTAACTCCTATTATTGTTACTGATGCCATATTTTCCTCCCATTCTATATTGAAAATTGTCCCTTAGTCAATTTGTTTAAAATATAATTAACTAAAATAACAAATAGTAAAATAGCTGTTGCCAATGCACTTGCAACCTGTTGACTATGATATGTTTGATAAATATATAATTCATATCCAATAGTCTTGGTATTTGATGAATAAAGCAATGTTGACATTGTCAATTCATAGAATGATGGCATAAATATTAAGAAAATTCCTGCAACAATACTTGCTCCAATTAATGGTAAAGTTACATCTTTTAGCATACGAAGCCAGTTTGCTCCAGATATTTGAGCAGCTTCTTCAAGTGAAGGGTGAACTTGACTCATTGCTGAAACAACAGTTCTCATTCCCATTAACATATATTTAATCATATATGCAACTACCATTATCGTTAAAGTATTATAAATATTTATTCCAAATTTACCACTCATTGATATTATAAGTGCCAAAGCTATCGTTACACTTGGTGTTCCAGAACCTAATGTTATCAAAAAGTCTGGGATTCTTTTTCCTTTTACATTTGTTCTTTGTAATAGATACGCCATTACACAAGAAATTAAAATTCCAAAGAATGCAGCAGCAGTTGCTGTTATAAAGCTGTTTGTTGTTGAACTTATAATAGAAGCTCTTGAGAAAACTTTTTCCCAAGCTTTCAATGATAAATTTGATAAAGTAAGTGGTTTTCCCATGTTTACAGTAAATGATGTTATAGCAACTGTTATAAATGGTAAAATTATTACAAAAAATGAGAAAACTGAAATTATTATTGTTATAGGTAATCTCCATTTTCCTAATTCTACAATATTTGGTCTTGTAGATTTACCACTCATTGTTATATATTGTTTTCTTCCAACAACAAATGTTGAAATATATAAAATTATATTAGATATCAACATTAAAAATACAGCAAGAGTCATTGCATCTGTAAGCCCTTCTTCTGAGCCAATATGAACAAAATCTATTATACGCATAGTTACTGTATAAATTTGTCCTGGTGCTCCAATAATAGATGGAATACCATAAGATGAAGCTGAAGCTACAAAAACTAAAAGTCCAGCAGCTATTATACTTGGTGTCATCATTGGAATAGTAACTTTAAATAAAGTTTTTAAAGGAGAAGCTCCTGAAACTCTTGAAGCTTCTTCCAAAGATGGATCCATTTTTTCCATAGCTCTTGATATTGTTATGAAAGCATAAGGATAGAAAAAGCAGGTTAATACCCAGACAATTCCAGATATTGTATAGATATTAAAAGGAGCTGCTCCTAAACCAAATATTTTCATTAAAAATTTATTTAGAACACCAGCATTTGGATTTAAAAGTCTTAACCAAGCCATAGCTCCAACATATGGTGGAACCATATAGGTAACTACAAATAAAGTTCTAAAAAATTTCTTTCCATACATATCTGTTCTTCCAACTAAAAATGCCAATGGAAATGCTATGGCAACTCCAAGAATTGTTGTAAAACCAGCAGTTATCATAGTATTTTTTAAGGCTATCCAGTTTAAATCATAGGTATAAACTCTCCTATATGCTTCCCAAGAAAAACTTCCTCCTGAAAACAGGGATTTAATTAATAAGTAGAATAATGGAAAAACTTCAAATATAAGTAAGAAAGCTACTATTGCTAAAATAACTATCCATTTTATATCTATCTTCCATTTTTTTTGTCCAACCATATTTTCCTCTTTCCTTTATTAGTTTGCTTTAGTTATAAATTTTTCAAACATTTTTCTTAATTCTTCTCTATCTTTATATGTTTTTTCCCAATTTATAGGCATAGATGATTTTAATATTTCAGCAGTAGCTTTTGCATCATAAGGAGCTTTTTCAGCATCTTTTAAAACAGAGTGCATCCAACCTTCTACTATTGCTTCTTGTCCAGCTGGTGATAAGAACCAATCAGTTAAAGCTTCTGCTGCTTTTATATTTTTATTTGCTGACATATCTTCTTTAATAGTCATTATTGTACTTGGAATAGAAATTATTCCATCTTCTGGATATATAACTTCTAGTGTAGAATTTTCTTCTTCTCTTTTCTTTAAAATAGATTCTTCAAGTATCATAATTTCAGCAGCTTCTCCTGTTTCTAATTTAGTAACAGCAACTGAACCTGATTCAACAACAACTTTTAATTTAGCTAAATTTTGGAAATATTCTTCTCCATATTTATCACTTAATGCAGAAACAGCAGCTAAAGCAGTTCCAGATTTTAATGGATCAGGTATTGATATTTTTCCTGCTAAATCTTCTCTTTTAGCAAAATCTTCAAATGTAAGAGCTAAGTCTTCTTTTTTGTATTTATCAGGATTATATGCTAAAACCATATTTAATAGACGAACTGGATACCAATATCCTTCTTTATCATATTCTAATGCTAAATTTTCAGCATTTTTAGAAAGATATGCATGTAATATTCCTTTTTCTTTTAATTCTAATGAGTAAGATGGTTCTGCAACCATTAACATGTCACAACCTAATTTATTAGCTTGTAGCTCAGCTATAATTTTAGATTGTAAAGTTCCTGTTCCACCTTGAAAAAATTCAACTTCTAGATTTGGAAATTCTTTTTTTAACTTTTCACTAACATTATCTATTATATCTTCATACATAGAAGTATAGATAACAATCTTTCCACTTATTTCTGTATTAGCATTAGCAGAATCAGTAGTTTCTTCTTTCTTTTCTCCTCCACAAGCAACTAAAAACAATGTCATTAAAGATAATACAAGCCAAAAAAATTTCTTTTTCATAAACTTTCGCCTTCCTTTTTTATTTTATGTACTACTATGCCTAACATATCACAAATAATAAAAAAAGTCAATTTATAAGATTAAATTGACCTTTTTTTAACCATTTTTTATTTATAAAAATTAAAAGTTACTCTTTTTCTAAATTATCTGTTATCACTACAGATTTTATTTTTTGTTTTTCATCTTCTATTTCAATAATTTTTGTGTTTATCCCAAAATATTTTTTTAAATTTTTCTCATTAATAATTTCACTAGTTTTCCCAATAATATAATCATCTTTTCCTATTAACATAGATTTATCTGAAATTCTTAAAGCATATTCAGGATAGTGAGTATTAAAAATACAAGTAATGTTTTTCTTTTTTGCTAATTGAACAATTGTCCTTAAAATTTTTGTTTGATTTTTAAAATCTAAATGTGATTCAGGTTCATCAAGAATTAAAATTTTAGGTTCTCCTACTAGAGCTCGAGCTAAGAAAACCAGTTGAAGTTGTCCACCACTTAACTCTGAACATTTTCTATCTTTTAAATGTAGTATTCCCATTTCATCTAAAACTTTTTCTACTATATCATAATCTGACTTTGAAGGAGTAGAAAAAATATTTAAGTATTTAGCTCTTCCCATAATAGAAAGCTCTCTTACAGTATATGAAAAAGAGAATGAATGTGCTTGGGGAACATAAGCTATATCTTTTAAATCCTTTATAGAATCAACTTTTTTATTATCAATAAATACTTCACCAGAATTCCATTTTAAAACTCCATTAATACATTTTAGCAATGTTGTTTTACCAATTCCATTTTGTCCTAAGATTGTAAATATCTCTCCACTATCAATTTTTAAGTTTATATCTTTTAAAATAGGATTTCCATCAGTATATGAAAAATTTCCATTTTTTATCTCTAAATTCATTTTACCAACTCCTATATTTTTTAAAGATTATAATAAAAAATGGAGCCCCTATTAAGGAAGTTAAAATCCCAATAGGAATTTCACTAGAAGTTGCTGTCCTTGCTATTCCATCTATGATTAACATAAAAATTGCTCCCATAATACAAGAAGTTGGAATCAATTTTATATTATCAGCTCCTATATACATACGACATATATGAGGAATTAGTAATCCTACCCACCCAATTATACCAGTTAATGTTACACAAGTTGCAGTTATTATTGTTACTGCAATAATAATAATAGCTCTTATATAAACTGGATTCATACCTAATGCTTTAACTTCTTCATCACCAAGAGATAGGATATTTATTCTCCATCTTAAAAAATACAATATCATAATACCAGATATTATTGGAAATATCGCAATTTTTATATTATTATAAGAAGAACTAGAAAAACTTCCCATAAGCCAATATGTTATAGCAGGTAATTTATCATAAGGATCAGCTGTATATTTTACAAGTGAAATTAATGATGAAAACAGAGCAGTTATAACCATACCAGAAAGTATCAGAGAAAGTACAGAACTTTCTCCTCTTACTTTTGATAAACTATAAGTTATAACTACGCTTAATATTCCAAATAATAAAGCTAAAACAATAACAAAAGAATTCATTCCAAATAAAAGTATAGCTAAAACAGCTCCAAATGCAGAACCTGAACTTACACTTATTACATCTGGACTAACCAAAGGATTTTGAAATACTCCTTGAAAGGCTACTCCTGAAATAGCAAGTCCAGCCCCTACCAATATATTCATTATTATTCTAGGTATTCTCAATTCAAAAATTATAGAACTTTCAATTGGATTATTTTCAACTCCTTTTATACTATCTGATAGAACATCAAAAAACATTTTAGGTGATATAAAAAATCTTCCTAAAAATATTGAAAGGAGTATACACAAAATTAATATAATTATAAGAAATAATATTTTTTTTCCGTATGTATTCATATTTAGTTTTCCTTACTTAAAGATTTAAACCTTTATTGACTTTTGAATTTAAAATAAAATTTAATTGCTCATCAGTAAGTTTATAATTAAAAAATTCTAAATAAAAATCTTTTATATCTTTTCTCATATCATAATCATTAAAAAGTTCAGGATTTGCTACTTTTGCTATCCATTTTATCATAAGTGGAGTTTCTGCTGAAGGAGCATCCCATCTATAAATACCTATTGGGGCTTTAAAGACTTTTTTATTTTTAACTGCATTAATTTTTGACCAATCTTGACCTTCAAATTTATTATTATAGATATCTTCAGGTAAAATTTTATCAAAATTACTTAAAATAATAATATCAGGATTCCATTTTATAACTTCTTCCATAGTAACTTTTGACCAAGTACCAGTAGTAACATCTTTAGCAACATTTACCCCACCTGCCATATCAATCATAATATTATTAACTGATTTTCCACTAGCTACAGTTAATTGAGAGTCTTTAAGATAAAGAATTTTTTTTCTTTTTGTATTTGCTAATTTTTGAGTTTTTGAAGCAAAATACTTATTAGTGTCCTTATGATAATTGATTAATTTTTGAGCTTTTTCTTGTTTATTAAGAATATCTCCAAGTAATTTTATACCTTGTTGAACATCTTCCAATGTTCCATATTTTATTGCCACTGCTGGTATTTTTAATTTATCAAGTTTTTCTATTGCATCATTTTGATAATCCCATACTACAACAAGATCAGGTTTTAAAAGAGCTAATTCTTCATAATTGATATTAAAATTATTATCCACAAATACCGAATTTACATTCTTCATATTAGGTGCTAAGTCTTTTAATATACTTATTTCATAAGATTTTTTAGCTGAAGGATGCATCCCAACTATTTTAGAAGCATCTCCATCTACAGCATAAGCTAAAGAAGCCCAAGGAATAGGGATAATAGCAATTCTGCTTGGATTGTCTTTAATTGTAACTTTTTTCCCTGTTAAATCTGTGACAGTTTTAGCATTAACATTTGCAAACAAAAATAAAAATAAAATAACCATTGAACTAAAAATTTTTTTCATAAAATCACACTCCTATATTAATTAAATAAATTTTTTAAAATATTCATAAGCTTTTTTCCCACAATATTCATAATCTAATTCCAAATATAGTCTTGTACTATATCCATAATGAAGTAAAGGAATAAAAGTAACTCCTTCACTTATAAGATTTTTATAAACAGGATCTGATATTAAAATATCAGGTTTATACTCTTTTATCTTTTCTTTTAAATCCTCTTCTGTATTTACAATGTTTAAAAATTCTAAATATTCAACTTTTTTTAATTTTCTACTTTCTTTTATAAATGAAAGTGCTAAGATATCGGCTAATGAAAAGTCTTCCCTTAAAGACTTAGCTATATTTATTGCCATAAATGGAGAGGCAATAATCATAACTTTTCTATCATCTAATTTATCTCTTTTTTTTAACTTTTCAAAAGAATTATTTGTTTTATAAAAATAGTTTTTTAAAATATTTTCTGTATTTTCAATACCATATTTTGAAACGACATTTATTATTACATAAGGAATTGAAAATTCTTTTTCCATATATTTAGCAAGAGCAAGTCCCTCATAACTTAAAACTAGATTTAATTCTGCTGAGGTACTATTTTTTATTTTTTCTAATGATAAATTATCTGAAAAAACAGTTAGGACATTCAAATCTAAACTTTTTATTAGAGAAAAGACTTCTTCTAACTTTTCTATTTTTCCAAAAGTTAAAGGAGAATATCCAATAATATTTACGCTGTTTTTAATTTTCTTATTTTCAACCATAAATTTTTTAGCTAAACTATTTAGTGTTAATGAAATTCCAGAGTAATAATTTTCAAAACTATTTGTATTTATAAAAACACAAGGAATATCTAATGTTTCTTCTATATTCTCAACAATAGACTCTAAATCCATTCCTATTATTTGAGGAACTACTGTTGAAATAATAGCTATAAACTCAATTTTAGGATTTTGACTTATAATTTCTTTTATATTTTCTTCCAATCCCTTTATTTCACCAGTAACTATCTCTAATTCATTCAATGATGTTGAATACTGCAAACTATAATCTATATTTCTTATTTCATCATAAGCAACTGGTGTTTTACAACCATTAGGTGAAATTAATACTTTTAAAATATTTTCACCATATAAAGTTGAACAAGCTCCTGAATAATCAGAAGTTATTGGTGGAACTACATGTTGAATTTCTATTTTAAAGTCACTTATTTTTTTATCTTTTATTTTTGAAGTATTTTTTTGCTCTTCTTCTAGTTCAACTAATAATTTTTCTAATCTTTTTTCTGGTGATAATTTTCTCTTTGCAATAGGACCTCTTTCTAATACTTTTAAAATAATTCCATAGTCTTCTTTTATTTTCTTCATTAAAAATGAAAAATCACTTGCTAATATTAAATCTGCACAAGTCAAATAAATAATAATTGACTTTATTTTTTCAAAATTTTCAGAAATTATCTTAACTATATATTTTTCTAATTTTTCTATATGATTAGCAGAAACCATATCTATTTCAGATATAGGAAAGGTATATAAATTACCTAATTTATTTTCCTTTATAGCCTCATTATAAAGAACATTTAAACAACCAGTTGGTCCAATAGAAATAACTATATTTTCTGGAATATTGAGCAAAGTTTTGAGCATTTTATTTTTTTCATTTTTTAGACATCTCTCTATATTCATTTCTATTCCTTTTCGTAATAAATATTTTCTTTTAATATTTCAGCTGCTAAATATTCCATTTCTTCTTCTGATAATGGAGAGAAAGTTAAATCCTCTTGATTATTTAAAATTTTTTCTGACAGTTCTAAGAAATTATTATATAAATTTGAATTAGGATACATTTCAGCAATAGTTTTTCCATTTAATTCACTTTTTATTAGCTCTTTACTAAAAGGGATTTCTCCTATAATTTTTGATTTAGTCATATCTGCAAAAATTTTTAAAATATTTATACTTGAATTATTATTTCTCTGATTATGAATTAAACCTCCAAATTTTATATTTTTCATTTTTGAAAAATTTTTAATACTTTTCATAATATTATTAGCTGCAAAAATTGACATAAATTCAGAGGATGTAACTATATAAATAACATCAGCATACTTCTCCCTCATAGGAACTGCAAAACCTCCACACACCACATCTCCTAACACATCATATATAATAATA
>ERZ772948.712-NODE-712-length-21474-cov-6.707923_pt1 | contig 21474 bp, 16 predicted proteins | sample MGYA00511945_ERZ772948 | MGnify/ENA primary metagenome ERZ772948 (study PRJEB29015, sample SAMEA2737927) | human oral metagenome | biome: human oral; feature: human-associated habitat; material: dental | place: China | collected 2141 ... | reverse complement strand
TAAGTTTCCCTCCAAGCGTAAATTCCACCTTCCTGAAGTTCCTGCGCTGTCATTTTTTTTGGATGGAATACAGCGTGCTGAACATCGTACATTGTCCAGTTTTTTTCAAAAATTCTGCCTTGCTTTTCCAAATCATTATAAAGTTTTGTTTTAGGAAATGGAGTTAATATAGAGTATCTTGGCAAGTCAACTTTCATTTTTATTACTTCCTCCACAGTTCGCTTGAATATATCCTTATCATCACCATCTGCTCCGAATGTAAAAGTTCCGTTTACAGCAATGTCATAATGATGCAGCTTTTTCATAAGCAAATGATAATCAGCCATAACATTTACCCCTTTATTCATAGCCCGCAGCGATTCCTTCGAGACAGCTTCAAATCCAATAAGCAAGCCTTTACAGCCACTTTTTGCCATTAGCTTTATCATTTCATCATCATGAACAAGGTTGGAAGTTGCCAGCCCAAACCACCATTTTTTTAGAGGTGTCAATTCAATAAACAGTTTTTTAGCATAATTTTTGTCAGCAATCAAATTTAAGTCTATAAACAAAACTTCTTTTTTCTTAAAAGTCTCAATTTCTGCAATAATTTCATTAATCGGTCTTTTTAAAAATGTTGGATATAAAGCTTTCCCAACACAGAATGAACAGTCGAAAGAACATCCTTTTGTAGCTTCAATGCTATTTATGGAAACATATCTTTCCTTTTTCAGAAGTTCCCTTTTTGGTAATTTTAAATTTTCTAGGCTATTTTCCTTCTGGACATAAAATTTCTTTAAACTGTTATTTCTCGCATCTTCCATTATTTCCGTAAAAAGCCATTCAGAACGCCCAATTACAACAGAATCACAATGCTGTATTGCTTCTTCTGGACAAAGTGTCGGATGCGGTCCACCTAAAATAACCTTTTTTCCTTTGCTTTTAAAGTATCTTGCATATTTATACACTCTTTCCGAGGTTCCCGTAATCGAAGTCATAACCACAATATCTGCATCCAGTTCAAGCGGTATTTTTTCAATCGTTTCATCATAAATTACAACTTCAATATCTTCTGGAATATATGCCGCAAGTGTCGATAATGTGAGCGGTGCATAGTGAATCGCCTTCTTAAATGTTCCATTAAATCTGTACATTGCCCCTGCTGGTGCCAGTAATGCCACTTTCATTCTCCAAATCCTCCTAAAAATTTATTTTCCCAGCCAAAATTTTTATCCAGTATTCGATATTTTATATCTCCTATTTTCTGCCTTTTTGATTTTTCAGCTGTATATGTTTTTAATCCATCCTTTTCTATTAAAAATATTCTCACTTTCCCTAATTGCCCCAATTTATACGCATATTCATAATGAAATGCCTGACACAGTTTTTCATTAAGTTTATTTTCAAATTTTATTTTATTTTTCAGCTTTTCAAAATCCAGTTTCTTATTTTTATTCTTTATTTCTAAAAATAATGTATAACTTATTTTTCCATTTTCATTTTTTACTGGTGAAAATAGCAAAAATTCCTCTTTAATATTATTTTCCTTCAACAAATTTAAAACTTGCTTTTCAACAAACGAATTTTCCAGCTTTTCCCCAACAATATCAGAAAAATTATTCATTCTTCCAACAAATTTCACAACAGGAATTTTATGATAAAATCCTGTAACTTTCACAATATCATTCGTATTATATCTGTAAAGCCCAGCATTTGTAGTAACAACAACGCAATAACGCTTTCCCATCTCCAATTCATTCAAAAGTTTTGGACTGCTATTTTCTAACTCGTCACCAGAAACCTGAATAAATTCATAAAAAAACGAGTTATAGGCAACAACACTCCCATTTTCCACATTTTCCAGCGGAAAACTTACAATGCATTCTGTTGACATAAGCCCTTTTCCTTGAAATTTCAAATCCATGTTTTTTTTATCAGAATTCAATTTCTTCTTCAATTTTATAAAAATTTCATAGGAATCACTATCCGCCCAGCAGCTCACAAGCGAAAGCTTCTCCCAAATCACAGAGTAATCCACAAAATTTTCCATAATTTTATTTCCTGATTTAGTTTCCAAATTCTTATTTTCAGCCATGATTTCATTCTCGTTATTTTTTTCCGTAATTTCCAAATTCTGAGTTTTATCATTTTTACTCAAAATATTTTTTTCATATTTCTCAAAATAATTTATCAAAAATTTACTTCTATTTTTTTTCCACAATTTCCTATACTTTTTCTGAATAATCTGAAAATACTTTTTATTTCCCAAATTTTTATCAGCAAAAAATTCAGTGCCTAAATCCTCGCTTTTTACAATTTGACAAATCACTTTATGATTTTTTTCAATAAAATCAAGCAAAATCATAAGAAACGATGGACTCCAAACAGAAATCATTGCAAGATTTTCTGATAAAAGCAGAAATACTGCTGTAATTAGCAAAAAATCCTCCATATTTTGGGTATTTTTTATTTCTTTTGGAACTGTAAACAGTTTATTTAAAAAAAATGCAGAAATTTTATTAAAATACGAAGTATCATCTTCGATTCCCACATGGATTCCTCCGCTAGTTACAGCTTCTCGCTTTAAAATTGGAGAAACAGACCAGTAGGAACTTCCAAGAAAAAGATTTTTATTATTTTGATATAAGTCATAGAGCCATGAAAAAACTCCGTTCATATAACTTTTCAAAAAATTTTCTGTATACGGAATATATTTGACATCAGACGTACTTCCGCTCGTAAGTTCAAACAGCTTAATTTTATCACTCAAAAGAACATTACTTTCCCCACTTTTCTCTCTTTCCACAAACTCCTTAACATTCTCATAATTCACAATCGGAATTTTATTCTGAAACTTTTCTATTAATTCTTTTTCATTTTCTGCACTTAAAATTTGCTTTTCTGTTTCAAAAGTTTTTAAATATTCTGTATTTTTATTAGTTTTCAATATTTCCAAAAGTATTTTTACTTGTATTTCCCGAATTTTACTTTTACTTTTTATATTGGAAACAAAATCTTTGTAGGATTTTTTACAAAAAAATATGAATAATCTGTTTAAAATCACATATTTTAAATTTTTTACTTCATAAAATTTACTTTTTTTACCGAATTTTTTCATCTAAATTATCTCCAATTGGCAAATCCTGAAATTTCTTTATAACAGCCTTCTGCCCAAAGCTCAAAAACAGATACATAATGGAAAATGGTATATTTTTTGTCCTTTTTAACACATCAAAAGTTCTTCCCAAAATATTTTTTACAGAATGATATGCATATCTTACTGCAATACACCTGTCACGAAACTCATTTGTAGAAATATCATAAGGCTCAAAAAATAAATACGAATATTTTTGCGGCTCCAGCCACCACTTTTTGTATAAAAGCCTTCCTTCCTTTTCCATTTTAAAATAAAGTTCAGTATTTGGAAAAGGTACAAGATAGTTAAACTGGACAAATTCCAGATGGTTTTTCTGTGCAAATTTTACAGTATCTTCAAACGTAGTGCCGATTTTTTCCTCAAAACCAAAAACGAATGTGGCATAAATTCCAATATTGTATTTATGTATAATCCGTGTTGATTCCTCAATATCTCCCAGCTTGTAACTCCATTCCTTTTTCATATTGTCAAGAGCCTCTTTATTTATCGACTCATATCCGATTAAAATAAAAAGACATCCACTGTCTCTCATAGCTGCAAGCAATTTCTCATTTTTTGCCATCGTTATTGCCCCTTGCGAAATCCATTTTTTCTTTAACGGCTTTATCTTCTCACAAAGCTCCAATGCATATTTAGGATCTGCAACAAAGTTATCATCAGCAAAAAATATATATTTTGACTTTATATGCTTCAATTCCTCAATTACACTATCAACGGGCCTTTTAGCATACCGTTTCTTATTAACTGCCGAAATTGCACAAAATTCACAGTGATGAGGACATCCACGTCCAGTTTCTACAACTGAAATTAAATATTTTTTCTTAAAGATACTTCTGTCTGGTATTAAAAACTTATTGCTAAGTCCACCAATATACAGTTTCTTTTCTGTCCCATTCCTATAATCCTCAATAATTTTCCCCCAAATATCATCAGCATATCCCGTAACTACAGAATCTGCATGCTTCATAGCCTCATCTGGTACAAGCGAAGCATGTGTCCCCCCAATAATAACCTTCTTTCCTTTTTCCCTAAATCTTTTAGCAATCTCATATCCGTGCCGTGCCGTATAAGTCTCCAAAGTAATTACAACAACATCCGCATCATTATCATAGTCTATCGCCTCAACTCTTTCATCAATCAGCTCACATTCAATATCATAAGGAGTCAATGCCCGCAAGTAAGCAAACGTAAGCGGCTCAAACGTCCTCAGCTGAAAAATATACTTCTGTCCCTTTTTCTTTCCAAATCCAGGATAAATAAACAACATCTTCATAAAATTCACCTTTTTTTATTTATTTAATTTCCAATATTTTAACACACAAATCATTGAATTTTATTTTTTTTTAAAGTAAATTTTACTTTTCAAATCAAACAATTTAGTTTTAAAAATTAAAAGATTTCCTTCAAAACCCGTTTTCCCAAATTTGTCAAATTTTCAAAAGAAATTTCTGCAAGGCATACCAGTTCATCACCTTTCTGATAGCTAGGATTTTTCTCTAAAAAAAACTGCACATTTTTATTTTTTAACTGCTTTTCCGAAAGTACAACGACATTTTCCCGTAAAAAATCATTTGTTCCATCATTTTTTACAATTCCATTTTCCTTATTATATCTATTTCCGTATATTTTTTCAGCATAAATATCTTTTATTTTTTTCTCCATCTCATTTTCAGTATAATCCGCCTTAGGAGAAAATTTTTTAAAATATGTTGGAAGATACATATATGTCTTTATCCCTTTAGAAATCAGAAACCAGTAAGTTTTTAGCCCATTTTTCATATTTTTTTCACTTTCCAGAAGGCAATATTTTATCCATTCTTTCTGAAATTCGATTCCCCAAGAAAATCCCTTTTCGATAATTGTATCCCCAGAAAAAAAACCGACTATTTTTCCATTAACAGTATCTTTTTCATTCTCAATATTTAACTCCATTTTTTTTATTGTAGAAAACCCCTTTAATTCATCATTTTCAAATAACAAAAAAACATTATTTTTATCATACAAATCTTTTAAAAATTTATCTTTTTTCATATTTTCATAATGATTTTTCATAAGTAAAAACATACTTTCCACAATTTTTTCATCATCTTTTATATCCAATACAGAAAAAATTTTACATTTCATTATTATAAACTCCTTTTTCTTTACAGTAAAACCAGAATAATTTTATTCAAACTTCGGATTCACCGTATTTGTTAATTTAATTTTTACAAAATTTTTAAATCCTTTTTTAGCTTTTTCTATATCTGCTTCTTCTCAATTTTCTTTTATATTTTTATTAAAAATGCTGAATACAAATCTCTTTATATTCTATTTTCCACTATTTATATCCATCTTTTAAAAAGTTTTATTTTACTACTTTTATGATACCATGTACATTTAGCTATTTCAAGTTTTTGGTAAACAAAAAATATGCCATTCATCTCATGACTAAAGTCACAAGTATCCTGGCATAATTAATAAAATTACATAAACAACTTTTTTATATTAAATTTTTTCAATAATTAGAATTTTTTACAAGAAGATAAAATTCTTTGCTTTAAAATTTTTATTTTTCAAATTTTAAATACAATTTTCTAAACGAATCTATTATTCTTCAATAGAACCGTGACCAGTACTTTTCAAAGTACAGCTTTTGTCTTTTCCATTTTCTGTGTAAATAGCATCGTTTCCTTTCATGTGAATTGAAATATTTCCATCAGAATATTTTTCTCCACTTGCAGCTGATGTAGAATTTAAATTATAGATACTTCCATAACCATCAGCTAATTTTACTTTATCTGTTGAAAGATTTTCTACTGTTATATCTTGGTAACCGTCACAGCTAAATTTTCTTAATAAATTTCCACTTGCAGTTTTATTTGAGTTTCCGTTATTTGAATTTGAATCGCTTGTTAAATTACAGCTTTCATCATTTCCACTTGCTGTAAATACAGCATCATTTCCTTTTATTTGAATAGAAACTCCGTTACCTGAATATAACTCTCCACTAGCAGATCTTGTCAATTTTAAATTGTAAACTTTTCCGCTATCATCTGTCAATCTAACTTTATTTGTTGAAAGATTTTCTACTGTTACGTTTCTGCTGCTGCAGCTAAATTTTCTTGTTAAATTTTTAGAAGTTACTGCTGTTTTATTTACAGCTTTTTTTCTAGAAGTTTTTGATACAGCTGAATAACCAATAGAACCGATAGCCAATACTCCAATTAAAGTTGCTAGAATCATTTTTTTTGTAGATCTCATAATAATCACTCTCTCTTTTCTTCAATCTTTTATATTTATTTTTTGAAATTTTTGATCTTTTTCATCTCTCAAATTTCAATATGAGTATACTACAGATTACTTTGTTTTTAATATTAAATCAATTATAATTTTAATAGTTTTACAATTTATATAAATATTCCTAAATAAGCGATATTTGTTATCTGTGCAACCTTCGCTTAAACTCTTCTTTATAGGATTTATAGGCATATCGTAACATTATGCTTAAAATAAATAACGGAATCGAAGAAAATATGCTCCATGTCATCTTTCTGCTTATGATTAATTCTAAAACTAGAAGAAATATTCCAACAAAAAAAATAAAAAAATTCAATATTTTTAACCGATCATTTTTATGCTTATCCCAGACATACGAAAAAACAAGGCTAATGAGATAAAATGCAACAACAATAGGAATTCCACGTCCAATACTCCAAGTCAATTTTTTATCTCCAAAATCAAGCAAAAGGAAAAAAGCCGTAAGACCAGTCAATATCAAAAATAAATTTGTTCTCATTCTATAGGAATCTAAAAATACGAATAATCCCAAATCAAAGACTAAAATAGATGGAATCGCATAATATCCCCATTCCAGTTTCCCATACATTATCAAATTTTGAAAAAAAACTTCTAATATTGAAATAATTGAAATTGTAAAAAATGACATAAATACAGCTTTTTTCACTTTTTTCATCTTCATTTCATACAAATTTATATTGACAATCGGATATTCCTTTGCAAATTCCTCTTCCATTCCCTTTATTTCAGGAACAGCCGTTTCACACAGCGGACATCTTTTTACTCCATCTTCCAGCTCCACTCCACATTTTACACAATACATTTTTCATTTCCCTCTTTATCATTTTTTTTAACAATATTTTCTTAATTTTTAAAAATAGTTAGTAATTATTTTAGATCTTATCCCTCTTTTTCGTAAATAAACAAAAAAATCTCTTTCAATATCATAATTTGCAGTCAAATTTCCAAAATTTATATAAACTTTTTTACTATCGCTTATAACTCCCATTTTAATTTTGCACCTTTTGCTTGGTGGTGGCAAAAATCTGAATCCTTTTAAATATTTTTCGTACTTTTTCTCAATTTTAAAAACTCCCAAATTGGAAAATCCTGTTGTGTAGCCACGTTCTCCATAATAATCAAATATAAATGGGAAAAATATCCGCTTTACCAAATATGGAACGGACTTTATAACTATATTTCTCATCGGATTCATTGCTTTATAAATACTTTTGTAAAATTCCTTTTTTGTAATTTTCAAGGCAAAATAATTATCCAGATAAGTGATAATTTCAGAGAGGGAATATGCCCCAAGACTGGCATCCACACTTGGAGTTATATTCATAAAAAAATTCCTATACGTCTTTTCCTCAAAAATTCTTCGCAAATCAACAGGAACTCCAATAACAATCAGATTTTTTGCACTTGAATACCTATCCAGCAAAACTTTAAAATAAACTGCAAGCAGATATTTTCCAATTGTAGTTTTATGCTTTTTGCTTTCCATTTTCAAATCATCAGTAGAAATCTCGCCAGTCGTAATATGATACTGCCCCTTCTCTAATATTTTTATTGGTAAATGGAATGCAGACTTTATCGTAGTTTCCTTGCTTACCTTCTGCATATATTTTTCATAAAGGTCAATATATTTACTTTCCTTTGCACCATTTTCCTCATTATCATTTCCAAATATTTCTTCGTTCTTTTCTAAAATCTTTTTTTTATTTTCTAAAAAACTCTTATTCCCAAAATTTTTAATTTCACCATTTATTTTCGGAAAATCAATTATTTTTTTATCTTTTATCAAATCTTTATCTTTTATTTCAATTTTGTCTTCATCTTTATTTTTTCCCTTATTTTCAATAATAATATCTACATTTTCAAAATTCCTGTTCCTGCTTCTTTTAGAAAAATACTTCTCTTCCAAATATTCTTCAATTAAATCTTGAAAAAATAGCATCGCACCCTTTCCATCTGTTAAAAAATGTGCAATTTCTATTGACAATTTATTATTAAAATAAATAATTCGCAACGGATTATCCTTTTGTATATCCGTACAAGGATAAGTCTTTTCCTCCTCAATCATAAAATGTGTCTTTTTCTGCTGTAAATAATTCCAAAAAATCCCCTTTTTCAATTCTGAATTATAAAACGGATACTTTCTTTCAAGTAAAACTGCCACATTTCTCAATACTTTCAAATCAATGTTTTCAGAAAACAATGCCGAAAGCCTGAAACATGTCGTTCTCCCTTCGCTAATTATTGAAGAATACGTTTTTGCAAAGGCATCTAACTCATACCAGATTTTTTCATTTTTCACTTTTCCCTCCCTTCTTATTTTTTTATTTAGTCATTTACAAAAGTCAAAACCTTTCAACAAATACAGTATTTTTAATGTTTAATTTTATTATTTTCTTTACTTGCCAAAAAGGGGCTTGATCTCTTATTATTACAGACATTACCGTCATTAACTATTTATATTTTTTATTAATTATTCACATTAAATACATTCAACATTATTTTTCTAAATATTTTTTTAAATTTTCAAAATTTTTCTTTGCTTCTTCATATCCAATATTATAAACTTTCTGCAATTTATCACGATTTTTTTCAATTCTTCCCAAAGTCAATGGAACTAACGGCTGAATTATAAAAATTTCTCCCTTTTTCTCTAAATCATAAATATGATCCAAAGTCGCATTATATCGACTATATCTTGTCTTCATAAGCTCCACAAATTTAGGATATTTTCTATATCTTATTGCTGAAATTGTTCCTAATCTACTTTGTTTTTTACGATAATTCTTATCTCGTGTCAGTACAACGATATTTTTCACATTCCCCTTTTTTATTGAATAATCCAAAGGAATCGGGTCAGAAACTCCTCCATCCAAGTAATTTTTTCCATTTAATTTAACAAATCTAGATAAGAACGGAAGTGAAGCCGATGCTCTTAAAGTATCAATTTCTTTTATTGCATCTTTAACCACAGGATATTCTGCCTCTCCAGTTTCACAGTTTGTAATAACTGCTTGAAATTCTGTTTTACTATTTTTAAAAGTCTCATTATCAAACGGATTATATTTTTCAGGAATATCATGATATGCGTACTGTTCTTCAAAAAAGTCCCCAGTCTTTATCAAATTATAAAAACTTGCATATTCTCTTTTATTTATATGATCAGCAATTGCATCAAACCCTCTTTTATACTGCTTTGAAACATAACTTGCACCCAATGCCGCTCCAGCTGACACTCCAATCAGATTATCTGCTTCAATATTTTTTTCCAGAAAAAAATCTAAAACTCCTGCTGTAAAGATTCCTCTCATTCCTCCACCTTCCAGAACTAACCCAATTTTTTTATCCATCATTTTCATCCCTTTCAATTTTATTTTACATTATTATACACCTATTAATTGTATTTTTCTACTTTTTTTAATAAACTTTTTTATAGTCAGTATTTAAATATTTACAAAAAAAAGACTGAGTAGTTCACTCAGTCCCATTCAATCTATTTTTTAATCTCGTTATCATTTTTAGTCAATTCAGAAAACGCTGTCGCAATACTTGCTAAATTTTGCATATTACTTGGTATAATAATCTTTGTAGCTTTTCCATCGGCAACTTTTTCAAACGCTTCCAATCCTCTTAAAGATAAAACTTTTTCATTTGGTGATGCTTCATTTAACAATCTCAATGCTTCCGCTTTTGCCCTTTGAACTGACAAAATAGCTTCTGCTTCCCCTTCAGCCTCTTTTATCTGTTGCTCTTTCTTGGCTTCAGCTCTCAAAATTGCAGCCTGCTTTTCTCCTTCAGCAACCAATATCGCTGCTTCTCTTTTAGCCTGTGCTTCCAAAATATTAGCTCTCTTTTCTCTTTCGGCTTTCATTTCCTTTTCCATCGCAACACGAATATCGGCTGGTGGCAAAATACTCTTTAATTCCACACGATTTACTTTTATTCCCCAAGGATCTGTTGCATCATCTAATTCCTGTCGCATTTTCGTATTAATAATATCTCTTGAAGTCAATGTCTGATCAACTGTCATATCTCCGATAATATTTCTCAAAGTTGTAGCAGTCAAATTTTCAATCGCAGAAAGCGGTCTTTCCACTCCATAAGTATACAATTTTGGATCAGTTATTTGAAAATAAACAACTGTATCAATTTGCATTGTCGCATTGTCTTTTGTAATAACTGGCTGAGGCGGAAAATCCACAACTTGTTCCTTTAGCGATACGCTTCTTGCAACTCTGTCGAAAAATGGATTCAGAAAACTAAGTCCTGAACTTAAAGATCTATCGTATTTTCCCAATTTTTCTACAATAAGCACACGTGATTCAGGCACGATTTTTATTGATTTTAAAATATAAATTAATGCAATTACAATAAGAATTACTACTATTGGCAAAGCCCACATAATTCTACCTCCTATTTTTTTATTTTTATAGTTACTTATTCTTTTCTAAAATAATTTTATTCCCTCTAAATCCTTTAATTTTTACAACTTCTCCACTTGACAGCATTTCCTCGCTTACTCCAGTCCAAATAGATCCTTTAAATTTCACTTCATATTCCTTTTCAGCTTTTCTAGCGTCAACTACTCTTTCAACTTTTACATCCATTCCTTTCATACTTGAATCAAAATTCGTTTTCCTCTGTAATTCAATATATTTTCTCAAAACTGGACGTGTAAAAATCAAGAAAATTATTGAAAGCACAGCAAATATTAAAAATTGAATCAGTGAATCTCCAATAAAATTTGAAAGAAACATTACAATCAAAGCTGAAAGTGCAAACCAGATTGTCACAAGCCCTGGAATAATTATTTCCAGAATTGCCATTATTCCTGACAAAATTGCCCAAAACAATGCTCCCATAATTTCTTCCTCCCAATTTTATTTTTCATTAAAATCCGATTCCGATTCCTCCGTGGATTCCTCCTGTTCCTACTCCAATTCCAGCACTTAAACATGATGTCAAAGCCAATAACATCAATATTGCAATAATAATTTTTTTCATAATCTATCTTCCTTTCATTTTTTATTTTTTAATTAAATTAAATAATTAAAATCCAATTCCTCCAGAAAGTCTACCATCTGTATCAATTCCGATTCCACCTCGAATCAATCCACCTGTAGACACTCCAATATTCCCTCTAACTTTTCCATCGCTTCCAATCCCAATTCCTCCAGTTATGCACGAAGTCAATGAAAATAGCATCGAAATTACCAAAATTAATTTCTTCATACCAACTCCTTTAATTTATTTATTTTTCTTGTTGCTATCTTTTATATTTTATAATTTTCTTAACTTTCTTGCAAGTATTATTTTCAAAAAAGCCATCTCATAAGTTTAAAAATTTATTTTTACTTACAAGATGACCTCCTAATTAATATTTATCGCTATCTCTTAGATCATCTACAATTATCCTTGATACAATTTAATAGATTCTTTAAATTTAGCAATTTTGTTTTCTAATTCTTCTTTTATGCCATTTTCTTTGTCGATAACTTCTTTTGGTGCTTTAGACAAGAATTTTTCATTTGATAATTTTCCTAGAACTCTGTCTAATTCTTTTTGTGTTTTTTGAATATCTTTTTCAAGTTTTGCGATTTCTTTTTCTTTGTCGATTAAATCAGCAAGTGGAACGTAAATTTCTGTTGTTTCAACTAATTTGAATCCAACTAACGCAGGAATTTCTGTATTAAATTCATATTTTTCAACATTTGCTAATTTATCTAATATTTTCGCATTATGTTCTAAAATTTCTTTTTCTCCATCATTTACGATTTTGAAGATTACTTCGATTTTCTTCGCTGGTGAAACATTTGCTTCCCCTCTAATATTTCTAATCGCATTAACGATTTCTTTCAAGTAATCAAATTCTTTTTCAGCTGCCAAATCAACATATTTTTTGTTTTCTGTTGGGAATTCTGATAACATAATTGTTTCTTCGTCTAATCCTAATTTTTGCCAAATTTCTTCAGTTATGAACGGCATAAATGGATGAAGCATTCTCAATCCTTTATCAAGAACTGTTTTCAACACATATTGTGCCACAGTTTTATCTGAACCTTCTTGTCCATAAACTCTAGTTTTTGCGATTTCAACATACCAGTCACAGAAATTTCCTCTGAAAAATTCATAAGCAACTTTTGCTGCTGAATCCAATTCATATTTATCCATATATTCGTTAATTTGTCTTGAAGCTGTTTGCAATTTAGATAAAATCCATCTATCTTCTAGCTTAAATTCCTTCTCATCAATAACTGCATTTGCATCAAAGTCTTCCAAATTAGATAATACAAATCTTGAAGCATTCCAAACTTTATTTGCAAATGTAGAACCCATTTCCAATAATTTTTCAGAAAAATGAATATCTTGTCCTTGCGAAGTATTATACAAGAAACTGAATCTTATTGCATCTGCTCCATATTTTGCAATTAAATCCAATGGATCAGGTGAATTTCCTAATGATTTTGACATTTTTCTACCTAATTCATCTCTAATAATTCCGTGCAAATATACATAACTAAATGGAATTTCATCATTAATGTACAAACTCATCATAACCATTCTTGCTACCCAGAAGAATAAAATATCTGCTCCTGTTACTAACGCATTTGTTGGGAAGAATTTTTCCAAGTCTGGAGTTTTGTCAGGCCAACCTAATGTTGAAAATGGCCATAATGCTGATGAAAACCAAGTATCTAGCACATCTGTTTCTTCTCTTAATGAAACTTCTTTTCCAAATTTTTCTTTCGCTTGAGCTTTTGCCTCTTCCATATTTCTAGCGACAAATACTGTTCCATCTTCAGCATAGTACGCAGGAATTCTGTGCCCCCACCAAATTTGTCTAGAAATAGTCCAATCTCTTATATTTTCAAGCCAGTTGTAATAAACTTTTTCCCATCTTTTTGGAGTAATTTGAATTTGTCCATTTTTTACAACTTCCAATGCTCTTTTTGCAAGTGGTTCCATTTTTACAAACCATTGAGTTGAAACTCTTGGCTCAATAATAGAATCACATCTGTAACAATGTCCCACAGCATGATTGTGTTCTTTTGTCCCAACCAATAATCCTTCAGCTTCTAAATCAGCCAAAATCGCTTTTCTAGCCGCAAATCTTTCTAATCCTTCGTATTTTCCACCATTTGAATTTACGTGCGCATCTTCAGTAAAAATGTTTATAAATTCAAGTCCAGTTCTTTTTGCTACTTCAAAGTCGTTAGGATCGTGTGAAGGTGTCATTTTTACTACCCCTGTACCGAATTCCATATCTACATATTCATCTGCAACAACTGGAATTTCTCTATTCATCAACGGTAAAATAACTTTTTTACCAATTAAATGTTTGTATCTGTCATCATTTGGATTTACTGCAACCCCTGTATCTCCTAACATTGTTTCAGGTCTTGTTGTCGCAATAATTACATAATCATCAGTATCTTTTATTCTATATTTGATTTCCCAAATTTTCCCTTTTTTATCAATGTGATTAACTTCATCATCAGCCAAAGCTGTTTTGTCGTGAGGACACCAGTTTACAATGTACTCTCCTCTATAAATTAAACCATCATTATACAATTTTATGAAAACTTCTTTTACAGCTCTTGAAAGCCCTTCATCCATCGTAAATCTTTCTCTATCCCAGTCAAGCGAAACTCCCAATTTTCTCAACTGTTTAGTGATTAATCCACCATGTTTTTCTTTCCATTCCCAAGTTCTTCTCAAAAATTCATCGTATCCAATTTCTTCTTTTGAAGTCCCTTCTTCTTTTAACATTCTCTCAACTTTATTTTGAGTCGCAATCCCAGCATGATCCATCCCAGGAATCCAAAGTGTTTCAAACCCACTCATTCTTTTATATCTAATAATTGCATCTTGAATCGCATTATTCAACATATGTCCCATATGCAAAATCCCAGTTACATTTGGTGGCGGAATAGCAATCGAATATCCTGGTTTTTCGCTATTATGCTGTGCGTTAAAATATCCTTTTTCTTCCCAAATTTTGTACCATTTGTCTTCTATTTCTGTTGGTGAATATGTTTTACTTAATTCATTTGACATTTTATTTATATCCTCCTATTTAAATTTCTAAATTTTAAAATTTTTAGATATTTTTATTTATATTTTTTTACAAATTATATACATATTTTATCACAAACCTGACTTTTTTTCTACTATTACATTTTTTAAAACTATTCAATAATTTTCATTCCTCTTTCCCGCAATTCTCCAGCATATTTACGGGCAGTTTCATAATCCGTTATAATTACAAGCTGATTTCCACTTTGAATTGGAGTATCTCCACGTGCAATAGTATCTTTTCCAGACTTACGCACACTTACAATTAATAAATTTTCTGGTAATTTAAGATCCTTTACTAATTTATTGTCAAATTCAGAATTTGCTCCTACTGGAATTAAAAGTGTTACAATCTTATCCTTTACATCTGGTCTTACACCAATTCCAAATTTTTTATTTTTCCACCATTTTTCCAATATTTCCAATCTTTTGACATGTTTTTGGATTTTTTCATTTTCTTCGTTTTCTTCCAAAATCTGCTTTTGAAACATATTCAAATAAAGCCTTTCATAAATTGGCTCCATTTTTAATAGTTCTGTAAAAATGTAAGTTATTGTACAAACAACTATTAACATATACAAATATGAAAAATTGCCCGTCATTTCCAAAATCAATGTAATTCCAGTAATTGGAGCTCTAACAACTGCCGTAAAATAAGCAGCCATTCCAAGCAGCATAAAATGCACAATTATTTCATTTGGAATTGAAAAATAGTGATTTAACACTTCGCCATAGACTTTTCCAGTCAAAGCCCCTATTACAAGCATTGGAAGAAAAATTCCTCCTGGAGCGCTTGTTGCATAGCAAAGCATTGTGTAAAAGAATTTTAATATTAAAATTACAATAATTGTTTTTAACATCACATTTTTTCCAAACATTTCCTCAATAAGCTCATGTCCACCGCCTGTAATATCACTGAAAAATACAGCTACAATATACGCTATTACCATAAATATTGACATTTTCACATAATTATTCAAATTTATTTTTCTATAATATTTTTGAATAAGCAGTAAAAAATAGCTGAATGCTCTTCCAGTAATTGTAATTACAATGCAAAAAACAACTGTTACAAGTGCAATTACGTAATATGGAATATCTTTTGGCAATATGAAATTGTATTGAAAAGACGTATGTGAACCTAAAATCATTCTAGAAACAAAGTTAGAGGTACCGCTTGCCACCATAACGCAAATTAACAGCAGCGGAGAAAAGAATTTATGGATTTCCTCAAGTGAAAATATAACTCCCGCAAGCGGAGCATTAAATGTCGAAGAAATACCAGCGCTTGCCCCACAAGTTACAAGATATTTTTCCTCCACTTCTGAACGCCTTGTAAGCTTCTTTATTCCAGATCCAACTAAAGCGCCCAAATGTACCGAAGGCCCTTCACGTCCCATTGACATTCCAGCCCCAATCGCCAATATTCCCCCCACAAATTTTGTAATTAACTCTCCAAGCCATTTAAACTTTACTTTTTTCGTAAGCAGCCCGCTAACTTGCGGAATCCCACTTCCACTAATTAACGGATATTTAGAAAGCATAAACTGTATAGCCAGTCCCAATAATATAAAAACTGTTATTCCGATAATTATTTTAGAAAATCCCAAATTTGTAGTGAAAAACTCTCTAAAAATTGTCATTTTTTTTAATATTAACGTATAACTTCCAACGATAATCCCAGAAAAAATCCCCACAACAAAGCACAGGAATATCAGCACTACATTATTTCTTCGTGATTTCAATGAATTTATATCCCTTAATTCATGTAAAATATCCTTTGCCAATTTATTTTTCTCCTTTCCAACAAAATTTTTTTAATACTTTTCCAAAATCTAAAAATTTTAATAAAAATATTTTTCCATATTAAAATAATATATTTTCCCAGACTTATCAATCAAAAATCCTGAAATCTCCATTTCGCAAGACAACTTTTCCATAATTTCATAAAATTCTTCAGGTGTCTGATTATAAAGCCCCGTTGAAATAATATCACCAAAAAAGGCATTTTCTGTAATTACTCCAACTTGCTTATTTTGAGATGGAAAACCTGTTTTGGGGCTTATTATATGCCCATATTTTTCATTATTTATCATAAGATATGTGTTTTTCTGATTGGAAGTCGAATAACTCATATTTTTTATTTTTATTTCAAACAAGTCATTATCTCCATTTCCAGAATATTCATATTTCGTTATTCTAACAGGCATTCCATTTATATTTCTCAATACCTCTTTTTCATCTTCAGGATTTTCAGCGATAATTCCCCATTCATCAATAGCAATAATACTGCTCCCGCCAGCATTTACAATTGCGTCCTTTATCCCAATTTTTTTCATTTCCTCAACCATTTTTTCAATTACGTAAGCCTTTATAAATGAGCCAGTTATAATTTCCTGATTTTTCCCAATTTTTACACGATTTCTCTTTTTGTCAATAATAATTTTCTTATAATCCACAAGTCTTTTTACTTTTTTTATTTTTTCAAAACATGGCAAAACGGGATTTTGTTTATAAAATCCCCAAAGTCTTATGAGAGGCATTATTGTAATATCATATTCTCCACCAATAATTTTTGACAAATGAATAACTTTTCTTAAAATCTCAACAGTTTCAATATCAACTTTTACAAAATACCCGCTATTTTTATTAATTTTATCAATATATGAATTTTCTGAGTAGGAATTATACCTTTTATTCACCTCTTCCAAAATTCCAAACAAATCATCAAAAACTGAATCATCATAAATTTCAGGTATTTTTATTTTTATATCTGAATGAAATAAAAAACGCACTTGAACCTTATACATCATATTTTTTACCTATTTTCCACTTGATGAACTAGTATTTTCACTTTCTTTACCTTTATTTGGCGTATTTAATTTAAACTGACTTTCAACATCTTTATTTTTATCAATCTTCAGTTGCCCTTCTTCATTTTGCTGTATTTTTTTTGTATTTTCAGGATTATTTTTTTTATTCTGACTATTGTCAGCCTTTTTATTTCCTGTTTCATTTGAAAGTTTTTGCGGTGCATTATTTACTGGCTTATTTGTCTGCTGAACAGATTTTGCTTCTGCCACTGGTTTCTTATCTTCAGGATTTGCCTTATTTTGATTGTTTTTAGCTGGCGGAACAGTTTTTTCGACAGTTTTTCCTCCTTTAGATGATGTCGCCTTTTCACTCGCTTTACTTTCTTTTGAATTTCTGCCTGCTGACGAAGTGGCTTTTTCACTAGCCTTTCCCTCTACCGTAGTTTTACCTTTATTATTATCTATAAATTGTCTATAATTTCCAAAAGCAACTAATGAAACTGCTCCTAAAAATAATATTATCTTTTTTTTATTATTCAATTTTCTTCTCCTTAATACTTTTTTTTAATCTGAATTATAGAATTTCAGCCATATAACATGCTAAACTTAATATACGATCAGGAATTTTCTTTAATTTTAAAGGTTCTATGCTCTGATTTTGAATACCTTCTGAAATATTCTCATATTGAATTGAAACATTACCTTTAAAAAATAATATCTTGTCTATCTTTGATATTTTTGCATATTCTTTTGGAGAAAATGAATCTGTCATAATAACAATTTTTATATTTGCATTTTTATCATAATAATGAGTTCCATATATTAATCCATCATTTCCATAGCTCATTTCAAAGTTCAGTTTTAAATTTTGTTTTCGTAATTCTTTTATGCTGAATTCCTTTCCATTATAATCTATAATTTCTATATTTTCCTGATTTTTTTCCGTCAATTTACAAACTGGCATGTCTACTTGTTTTATTGGCTGAGAATATTTATTCTTCTTAAAATATTTTTTCCAGTATTCCTGTTCATCATCAGGTATTTCAGGAAAATATAAAAGATTTACATAAGTGCCTTCGCTTAATTTATATTCTTTTCCGTTAATTGTCTCAAAAGTTCCGTTTTCCGTATATCTAAATGTATTTATTATTTTATTCTCACTGTCAATTTCCTTCCAGATAAGCAGTATTGCATATTTCTGCATAACAGGATTTTTTACAAAGACTTCCTGCCATTTTTCAGTTTCCCATCTTCTTTGAGTAAAAAAAGATTTTAGTAAACTGTCATTTTGAACTAATGATATTGCCCTTAATTGTTTCTTTATATATTTTAACTCTTTCTTACATTTTTCAAGTTCACCATTGCTGCTGTTTCTTTTTTTATTTGTTCTTGGAAAACTTCTCATAGTTCTCCCGGCTTCATCACAGAGAAGAATTTTTTGAGGCTCCTCTTCAATTTCAAGCACTGCCTTTATTTTCTTTTCCCCATAATTAAAAATTTTTGTCCTGTCCATTCCAAAGCCAAAATCTGGAACTAAAATATCATTTAGTTCATCTCTGGAAATCCCTTCTCTTTCTGCAATCATGCCTAACGCCTCATCTGCGGCAATTCTAATTCTCTTGTCCTTATAATTTAAACTAAACCCGTTTAGAAGTATCCCTATTTCCTTAACTTCCTTTCGCAAGGTCAAAACTCTTATTCCATAAGCGGCAAGCGCAATTTTATTATACTCGCTTACAAGCATATCAACTATATTTATCATCTCATATATCTGTTCCAGGCTCGCAGTTCTTATTAACGGTACAAAAAGATTTTTATACTTAGGATTAAATTTATGAACCTTCCATCTTTCAAATATTTTTTCTATAAATTTTCTTAAATCTTCCTTTTGCGCCACTTCCTCAATTTTATTGCAAATATCGAGGCTTTTTATATCCTTTGACAATATGTATTCTGAAATATAATACTTCATCAAGCTAGATGGAATTCTCCTGTCTTCATCCTTCACTCTTATCGAGTTATAGTCAACTTCTGTACTAAATACTGCATTTTCCTCATGTTTTTCAAGACACAGACTATCTGCATACTTAATAATGTCCTTTGCATCTTCAAGACCTTCTATTCCTTCCTGAGCCTTAATATTTTTCCAGTGCTTAATAAGATTACTGGCAACATGCTCAACAGAGTCAATTTGACTTTTAGAAATTTTTTCTATTTTAAGTCTCACTTCTTCATTATCCATTTGATTTTTCAAGATTTCTTTAATTTTATCTCTTACAGTTTTATCAGACTTCATCAATAACTCAGGCAGCTGCGCATAATCAAACCCGTTATTCTCTGAATATAGAATATTTACATACTTTTCAATAATCTTGCCTGGTATCTCATCATTTTTAAAACTTTCATACAATTCTTTTTCATGTTCATGTAAAAATTCAATCCAAATTTTATTATTTTCATTATTATCCCCTGTTTTCTCAATATATTCAAAATATTTTTCATTAATAAAGCTGATTGGCAAATTGTAAACCCACAATTCATCCATTACTTGTTTTAGATCATTCATTCCATAAACTATGCTATATTTAATAAAAATATCCTTAAATATATTTACTCTTTTCACACATCTTGTCAAAAGCTGAAAAATCTTTTGATACATATTTGAATATTTTAAAAGTGAAAATATTATTTTGCTCTTTTTATTTAAAATAATTGCCGCCTTGTTTCCTTGGCAACTTACAGAAATGTCCTCCCAATCAATATCATTTTTTTGTAAAAAATCCAAGTTTCTGAAACTTGGCGGATTCCATTCCCATGCTTTCATTTCAAACAGTCTTTTCAGACGGTTAACCAGTATATTTTCAGATTTTCTTAGCAATTCATTTTTCTCATCTTCACCAATCAAGTTTTCTCTTATGAAAAAATGTAATAAAAACGAATATTCCAATCTGTTTTCATTTAAATTATAATATAAAATTTCCTTTGTATTCTCTAAATTCTCCTTAATTGTATCTTGAAACAACTTATACATTATCTCAGAATTTCTAAGATTTTCAAAAACAGTATTAGATCCATAATTTACAAGAAGATAAATTTTCTGTCCTTGAGAAAAATCATATTTCTCAAAATTTTCCGTTATTTTTCTGAACATTCTATTACGATAGCTGTAATTATTATTTGTCGGCGAAAATTCTATCCCTGAAAACATGACAAATAATTTGATTCCTTCAGTAATAACATCTGAAATTTTGCTATTTTCTATTATAATCTCATAAAATCTTTTTTCAAGATATTTTCTCGCTTCTCCAAATTCAAGCATTTCCATACTTTCAAAATGTCTTCTGAAATTTCCGCTATCCAAATATTTCTCAAAAATTTCATTTATGCCAGTTTTATTAATTTTACTCGCAATATAGCCTGTAAAAATATTATCCAGCGCTTCTATTTCCTCTTCGCTTTTTTCTTCACCCTTATTTATAGCCTCAACATTTTTAACGATTATTAATACTCCTAATTTCATCAAAAAGTTATTTGAATACATTTTATAATTTTGAATATATTCATCTGCCAAATCTCCAAAATAATCAAGAAAATATTTACAGTTATTCCAAAAAATTTCCTTGCTTTTAATTTCTGAATTATTTTCAAAATCTCTTTTTACAAATTCACAGGAAAAGCCTAAAATTTTATAAATTTTGTATTTTAATGGAAAATTTGTAAACTGGTAACTTAATTCATCAGGAAAATGTTCATACATATATTTAAAATATCTAATAATTATTTCTCCTGCTTCACTTTCCAAAAATTCATCCTTTTCCATAAATTCCTTCATCTCAAGATCATTAATATAGTGTAAATCTCTCTTGTGAATATTTACGACTTTTTCTATCGATCCGTTCAAAAGATATCGAATCTCATTGCGAACATATTCCATTTTAGCAGATTCGACAAGATTCTTTATCATTTCTTCAGTCATTTTTATGTGCCTCCATCTTACAGTAAAACTATTTTATATCAAATCCGTTTAAAAAATAAACAAGATTTTATTTAATTGTTTTTTTTTGCTATTATTTATATTTTATTAAATAAAAATATAATAACTTATTTAATATTCTTCAATTTAGTATATCACATTATTTTCTAAAAATCAAA
>ERZ772948.711-NODE-711-length-21482-cov-26.444019_pt1 | contig 21482 bp, 20 predicted proteins | sample MGYA00511945_ERZ772948 | MGnify/ENA primary metagenome ERZ772948 (study PRJEB29015, sample SAMEA2737927) | human oral metagenome | biome: human oral; feature: human-associated habitat; material: dental | place: China | collected 2141 ... | reverse complement strand
AGGCCAAGAAGGAGCTGTCCTCGGCGACCTCCACGAACATCAACCTGCAGTACCTCTCCATGAGCGAGTCCGGCCCCATCCACCTCGATGAGAAGCTCACCCGCTCCAACTTCCAGGAGATGACCGCGGACCTGCTCGAGCGCACCAAGATCCCCTTCCACAACGTCATCAAGGACGCCGGGGTCAAGGTCTCCGACATCGACCACGTGGTCCTCGTGGGTGGCTCCACCCGCATGCCCGCCGTCACCGAGGTGGTGCGCGAGCTGACCGGCAAGGAGCCCAACAAGGGCGTCAACCCCGATGAGGTCGTCGCCATCGGCGCGGCCCTCCAGGCCGGCGTCATCCAGGGTGACCGCAGCGATGTCCTGCTCATCGACGTTACGCCGCTGTCCCTGGGCATCGAGACCAAGGGCGGGGTCATGACCAAGCTCATCGAGCGCAACACGGCCATCCCGACCAAGCGCTCCGAGGTCTTCTCCACCGCCGAGGACAACCAGCCCTCCGTGCTCATCCAGGTCTACCAGGGCGAGCGCGAGTTCGCCCGGGACAACAAGCCGCTGGGCACCTTCGAGCTGACCGGCATCGCCCCGGCCCCCCGCGGCGTGCCCCAGATCGAGGTCTCCTTCGACATCGACGCCAACGGCATCGTGCACGTCTCGGCCAAGGACCGCGGCACCGGCAAGGAGCAGTCCATGACCATCTCCGGCGGCTCCGCCCTGCCCAAGGAGGACATCGACCGCATGGTCAAGGAGGCCGAGGCCCACGCCGAGGAGGACAAGAAGCGCCGCGAGGACGCCGAGACCCGCAACACCGCCGAGCAGCAGGCCTACTCCATCGAGAAGCTCCTCAAGGACAACAAGGACAAGCTGCCCGAGGACGTCCACTCCGAGGTCTCCGAGGCCGTCACCGACCTCAAGAAGGCCCTCGAGGGTGACGACATCGAGCCGGTCAAGACCGCTCAGGAGAAGCTGAACTCGGTGGCCCAGAAGGTCGGTGAGGCCCTCTACCAGGCCGACGCCGCTGCCCAGGCCGCGGGTGACGCCTCCGCCTCCTCGGCCGGCTCCACGTCCTCCGACGACGAGGACATCGTGGACGCCGAGATCGTCGAAGACGAGGACTCCAAGTGACCTCGGCCGGCCCCACCCCCGAGAACGAGGGCATCGACCCCGAGCTCCAGGCGGCCGTCGAGTCGGCCTTCGAGGAGGTGCCCGACGGCGTCCGTGAAGGACTCGCCCAGGGCTCGCCCGAGGGCGCGGCCGGCCAGGCCGACGCCGCCTCCGATGAGGCGGCGGGGGAGGACCCCCTGGCCCAGGCTCAGGCTCAGGCCGCTCAGGCGGCCGACGACCTGGCCCGGGCCCGGGCGGACCTCTACAACCTCCAGCAGGAGTACCAGGGCTTCGTGCGCCGCTCCCGTGAGGGCGCGGCCTCCCACCGGGACGCCGGTGCCGCCGGCGTCGTCGAGGCCCTCATCCCGGTCCTCGACGAGATCGAGCTGGCCCGCCAGCACGGCGACCTGACCGGCACCTTCGAGACCACGGCCGGCAAGCTCGAGTCGATCCTGGCCGAGAAGTACTCCCTGGAGCGCTTCGGCGCCGTGGGTGAGGTCTTCGACCCCACGCTGCACGAGGCCCTCATGGCCACCGAGTCCAGCGAGGTCACCGAGCCCACCATCGCCGCGGTCCTCCAGCCCGGATACCGCCTGGGTGAGCGCGTCGTGCGCGCCGCCCGCGTCCAGGTCGCCAACCCGGCCTGATACCCACCGCACCACACACCCCGGCCCGACGGCGGACCCGAGCCAGCAGCTCTGACGGGTCTGAGTCCGCCGTCGGGCCGGCTGGTGCACCAGGGCGCCCCAGGCCCAGGGCCGCGGAGCCGCCCCCGCAATCTTCAGCTTCAGTAAGGAAAAACCACGATCACCCGGATAAGGAGGCGGTGAGACGACCATGGCCAGTCAGGACTGGATGACGAAGGACTTCTACGCGGTCCTCGGCGTGAGTAAGGACGCCGACGCCGCCGCCATCAAGAAGGCCTACCGTACGCTCGCGAAGAAGTACCACCCCGACCGCAATCCCGACGACACTGCGGCGGCGGAGCGGTTCAAGGAGATCGGGGAGGCGTACGCGGTTCTGTCCGACGAGGCCGAGCGCAAGCAGTACGACGCGATCCGCTCCATGGCCGGAGGCGGTGCGCGCTTCCAGGCCGGGGGGCCGGGTGGTGCCGGTGCCAGCTCCGGATTCGAGGACATCTTCTCCTCCATGTTCGGCGGTCAGGGCGGCAATGTCCGTTTTCAGACCGGCGGCGCCGGCGGCGAGCCCGACCTCGACGACCTGCTGCGCATGTTCGGCGGCACCCCCAGCCCAACCCGCTCCGGCGGCCGCCCCGGGCCCTTCGGCTTCGGCGGCTTCGGCTCCCAGCCCCAGCCGCAGAAGGGCTCCGACGTCCTGACTTCGGCCGCGCTGGACCTGCGCGACGCCGTCGCCGGCACCACCGTGGAGCTCACCGCGGACGGGCGCACCATGAAGGTCCGCATCCCGGCGGGTGTGCGCGACGGCCAGAAGATCCGCCTGCGCGGCAAGGGGCGAGCCGGCCTCAACGGCGGCGAGAACGGCGACATGGTCGTGTCCATCAGCGTCAACAAGCACCCGGTGTACTCCATCGACCCGGTCGACGGCGCCAACCTGCGCATGGACCTGCCGGTCACCCTGCGTGAGGCCGCCCTGGGCGCCACGGTCGAGGTCCCGCTGCTCGATGGCGGTACCTCCAAGATCAAGATCAAGCCCGGAACGTCCTCAGGCACCGTCATGCGCCTGCGCGGCAAGGGGGCCACCACTCGGAAGAAGACCGGCGACCTGCTGGTGACCATTCAGGTGGCCGTCCCCAAGAAGCTCTCCAAAGCCGCCAAGCAGGCCCTGGAGGCCTTTGATGAGGCCATGGGCGACACCGACCCGCGGGCGACCCTCATGGAGGAGGCCGGAACGTGAGCCGGCGTCGGGCCGGGCAGGGGCTGGGCCACCTCGCGGAGGATGCGGCCGAGCGAGCGGTCTACGTGGTCTCCGTGGCGGCCGAGCTCGCCGGGATGCACCCCCAGACCCTGCGCCAGTACGACCGGCTCGGACTGGTCAGCCCCGCCCGGACCCGCGGGCGGGGCCGGCGCTACTCCCACCGCGACGTCGAGCGTCTGCGCCGCATCCAGTCCCTGTCCCAGGAGGGCATCAACCTCGAGGGCATCCGCCGCATCCTCGACCTGGAGACCCGTGTCGAGGAATTAGAGGCCGACAACGCCCGTATGCGCAGCCGGGAGGCGGTCGTCCAGCGGATCTTCGCAGCGGCTGCCGACGGCGAGGTCCAGGTCGTCGCGCCCGGGCGGCAGGGGCGTGGGCCTAAGCGCCGCTCCGAGCCGCGCGGCGGGCGCACCGCCAGCACGGCGCGCACGGCGAGTACCGTGAGCACGGCGCTCGTGCCGACGAGGGCATCACGCCCCTGAACGCTGTTGTGGGCCGGGACTGTGCGATCCCGTCAGGAGCTCCTGTATCCCTAGTGGGGATGACAAGACACGGTCCTTAGTTCTTCGGGGGGATGTCGGCACCTTTGGCTCATGTCTCTGCGGGGGATGTATGCCGATATTGCCGACAATACTGTCGGTGTCATGCATATGACGACTTCTTTCACCAGCACTCGGGATCTTCGCTACCCGGCCCCGGATGTAGCCCGGGGACTGATGCTCCTACTCATCGCGATGGCGAATGTCCCCGTGTGGGTGGCGAAGAACCTACCGACGGGTACCGGTGCTCGTTTCCACCCGTCGATGGCTGATAGTGCTTGGCTGTTCATCCGGATGCTCTTCGTTGATCACCGGGTCTACCCGTTGTTCGCGATGCTGTTCGGTTTCGGGCTCATGACCATGATCAACCGGCGTATCGCAGGAGGGACCCAGACCTTCCTGGCATCCTTACCGGGTATCGAGTCAGGACGTGAGCCCACACCGCAGGAGGAGGCCTGGGCGCGCGAGCGTGCGACCGTCGATGCGCGCCGCCTGGTGCGGCGTCGGGGCTGGTGGATGCTTCTGTTCGGGTTCGTCCATGGCATTGTCTTCCCCGGCGACATCATCGGCACCTACGGACTGGTTGCGGTACTTCTTGCGGGATGGCTCGCACGCAAGCAGTTTCTGCAGCTGGTGGTGGCGGGTACTATCGCCACTCTTACCGAGATAGCGCTTTTGTTGATGATTGGGTTCCTTTCTCAAGGTGAGTCCACGACCGGAGCGGGAGGGGCGACGACCTCTGAGCAGGTGCTTCTGCCATGGTTCATCACCAATCCGGGCAGCTGGGCGGTGCAGACACTCATGGGCGCCGTCGGCCTTATCCTCCTGGCGGTTGTCATCGGGGCTCGCCTGGCCGACACTGATCTCATCGTCCACCCCGAACGGCATCGGAGTCTGCTGGTGGTGGTTGCGGTTGGTGGTTTACTTCTGGGAGCACTCGGCGCATTGCCGATGACCCTAGCCCAGATGGGGATGATGTCGATGCCGCTCTGGAGTACCGCTGCCCAGAACGTCTTCGGGCTGGCCGGCGGATGCGGTTGGCTGGCGCTGCTGGTGCTGCACGCCGGCGGCCCGAGGCTGGACGGCCGGCTCACCGGGCTGCGGTGGCTCGCCTCGGCCGTCGGGCGTCGGTCGATGACCGTCTACTTGAGTCAGACGATGCTGTTCGGGACGATATTTGTTATCCTCCCCGCCCTCATCGGGCAGCGCTTGTGGCTGGGACCGATCGCGGCCGCCGGGGTGGCGGTGCTGGCCTGGCTGCTGGCTGTTGGGCTGTGCGTCATCTTGGAGCGTGGCGGTCACGCCGGTCCTTTCGAGACCCTGTTGCGCACCGCCGTGGCCCGCAGCGAGCGCAAGCCGCCTCGCCCGGCGCCACGGGCGGCGGCCGGTACCACAGTCGTCTCCGCCGGAGTTTCTGAGTGAAAGCAGCGCCCCTCCTCCTTTAGGAGGAGGGGCGCTGCAAGTAGCGGGTCCACCTGGGGAGCGAGATCTGGCGGTGTGTTGCGTCGTATTGTCAACGGTATGCATCTCATCACCTCTTTCACTGGTTCCAGGGGCGTGCGCTACCCGGCCCCCGATGTGGCCCGTGGCTTCATGCTCCTGTTCGTGGCAGTGGCCAACGTCCCGACATGGAACAAAGTGCCGGCTAACATGCTCGTCGGTACTTTCCCGGTCCCGGCGGCCGATGCCTGGTGGGTGTTCGTCCGGACGCTGTTCGTCGACCATCGGGCCTACCCGTTGTTCGCGATGCTCTTCGGCTTCGGGCTGATGACGATGATCAATCGGCGTATCGCCTCCGGGACGCAGAGCTATCTTCAGTCCCTGCCCGGGGCGGATGCGGGGCGTGAGCCGACGCCGCAGGAGGAGTCCTGGGCGCGTCAGCGGGCGGCGGTCGATGCCCGTCGCCTGGTGCAGCGCCGGGGTGCGTGGATGATCCTGTTCGGGTTCGTCCACGGCATCTTCTTCTCTGGCGACATCATCGGCGCCTACGGTCTGGCCGCTGTCATCTTCGCCGGATGGTTCGCCCACAAGAGGTACATCCGCCTGTACGTCGTCGGCGCCATCATTGCGCTGACCGCGTTCTCGCTCTTCTTGGTCGTGAGTTTCGTTTCTCCTGAGACCGCCGCCGTGTGGTCAGGTCAGCAGGAGAACCCGACTGTAACGGTGCTGCCCTGGTTCGTCGTCAATATCGCGAACTGGTTCTTCTTTCTGTTCGTGCAGGTCCTCGTCACACTGATCGTCCCCGCCGCGGCGATCGGCGCACGTTTGGCCGATACCGGCATCATCATCCAGCCGGATCGGCACCGCCGCCTGCTCATCTCGACAGGGATCGGCGGCCTGGCCCTGGGAGCCCTCGCGGCGCTCCATAGCGCTTTGACCAACGTGTTACCCGTCTCGCAGTGGCCGTGGGACTTCGCCGTGAAGGAGCTCTTCGGCCTGGTCGGGGCCTGCGGTTGGTTGGCGCTGTTGGCCCTGTACGCCGGTGGGCCCAGGGAGGACGGCAGGTTGACGGGGCTGCGTCGGCTGGCCTCCGCCGTCGGGCGCAGGTCGATGACGGCCTACCTGAGTCAGACGATCCTGTTCGGGACCATCTTCGTCATCGTTCCTGTCCTGGCCGTGGGGCAGCGCTTGTGGGTGGGGCAGGCCGGAGCCGCGCTTATCGCCCTGGCGGTGTGGCTGGTGACGGTCGGCCTGTGTACGGTCCTGGAGCACGGTGGGCATGCCGGTCCCTTCGAGGCCCTGCTGCGCACCGCCGTGGCCCGCAGCGAGCGCAAGCGGTCGATGGCTCCGCCGGCTGCCGATTCAGGTGCCTGAACCAGAGAGAGACCTTCCTCGGGCTGTCCTCCGGAAGAATGGCCGGGGCGGAGGATCCACCTTTCGGTGGAGGTGATCTCGGCGCTTAAGGCGGACGCCGCGTGATGACGGGCCTTTATACGGTCGAGCCATGAACACGACGACTTCATTCAACGGTTCCCGCGGCCTGCGGTACCCCGCCCCCGACGTCGCCCGCGGCTTCATGCTGCTGCTCATCGCCCTGGCCAATGTGGGCTTCTGGAGCTACGGTACCGGTCGATTCACGCCGTCGACCGCCGACAGGATCTGGGCCTTCATCAACGCCCTGCTCATTCACGAGCGCGCCTACCCGCTGTTCGCGATGCTGTTCGGCTTCGGGCTGGCCACGATGGTCAACCGGCGCATCGCATCGGGCGCCGGCGCCTACTGCCAGGATCTGACCGGCGGGCTCCGAGCGCCGTCGGCTGCTGAGGTCAGCCAGGCCCGCGAGCAGGCGACTGTCGGTGCCCGCCGCCTCGTGCGGCGCCGGGGCCTGTGGATGGTCCTGTTCGGGCTGGTCCACGGCGTCTTCTTCCCCTCAGAGATCATCGGCACCTACGGCATCGTCGCCGTCGTCTTCGCCGGCTGGTTCGCCCGCAAGCACCACAAGCGCCAGCTGGCGGTGTGCGCCCTCATCCTCCTGCTCCAGGTCGTGCCGGTGCTCCTGTCGATGTTCTCGGGGCCCGACGGCGGAGCGGCCGCTTCCACCGCGGCGAGTACCGCCCCGACGGCTGCGGCACCTACCGACTCGGCCGAGTCAGTGCTGTCCACGCTGCCCTGGTTCGTGACCAACGTGGGTGAGTGGTTCTCGCTCGCTGTCGGGGTGGCCTTCACCACGATGGTTCTTCCGGCCGCCTTCCTTGGGGCCCGCCTGGCCGACACCGACCTCATCGCCCACCCCGAGCGCCACCGCGGCCTGCTGGCGGCCGTTGGGCTCGGCGGCCTGGCTCTGGGTGCGCTCGGAGCGCTCCACGATATTCTCGTCCCGCTCACAAGTGCCCAGTCCTGGGAGATCGACTCCACGCTGATCATGGTCCTCGGCCTGGCCGGAGGCTGCGGCTGGCTCGCCGTGCTGGCCCTCTACGCCGGTGGACCGACGGCGGACGGCCGCCTGACCGGCCTCAAGTGGCTGCTCGCCGCCGTGGGGCGCCGCTCCATGACCGCCTACCTCTCTCAGACGGTCATGTTCGGCACCATGTTCGCCGTCATGCCGAGGCTGACCGGGAACCCCCTGGAGCTGGGGGCGGCGGCATCCGCCGCAGTCGCGGTGATGGTCTGGCTGGTGACCGTGGGTGTGTGCGCGGGGCTTGAGCGACTCGGTGAGCCCGGCCCCTTCGAGGCCCTCCTGCGCACCGCCGTCGTCAGCGGCGAGCGCAGCCGCGTGATGCCGGCGATGCCCCCCAACCCTCGGCACTCGGCTCGGTCCCTCGCGCAGCCGGTGCGTGTGCAGGCGCCGATCGCCCTGGCTGACAACAAGGCTGCCGGACGCCACCTGCTCGCCGGGGTCTGACCCGCAGCCGACTGGCTGCTCGAAGTCATCGTCAGGATGAGGGGCCCTGGTCCTCCGGGAGGAGGCGCTGGGGCTCCTCTCGTGCCCACGGGTGAGGCGCAGGCTCGGAAGACGGCCCCGACGGAGGAGGCGTGGATCACAGGGACTTCCTACCGTGGGGGCATGAAACTCGCGACATCGTTCACCGGCACCAGGGGGGTGCGTTATCCCTCCCCGGATGTGGCCCGTGGCTTCATGCTCCTGCTCATCTCCCTGGCCAATATCACCTTCTGGACCGGCGTGGCGCGGGTCTCGGCCCCCAACGATGCCGCAGACACGGCCTGGTTGTGGGTGCGCACTCTTCTGATCGACGCCCGGTCCTATCCGCTGTTCGCGATGCTGTTCGGTTTCGGGCTGGTGACCATGGTCGATCGGCGTATCGCCTCCGGGACGCAGAGCTATCTTCAGTCCCTCCCCGGCGTGGAGGCCGGGCGTGAGCCGACGGAGCAGGAGGAGGTCTGGGCGCGTGAGCAGGCCACTGTTGGCGCGCGTCGCCTGGTGCGGCGCCGGGGCCTGTGGATGGTCCTCTTCGGTGCGGCCCATGCCATGCTCTTCTCCGGCGACATCATTGGCACCTACGGGCTGGCCGCCGTCGTCTTCGCCGGATGGCTGGCTCGCAAGCACCGCAAGCGGGCTATGGCCGTCAGTGTCGTCGCCACTGTCGCCACCATCTCGACGATGCACACCATGGGCAGTCATGTTGCGGCCCAGGGTCTGAGCGCTGCGGCGGTTATGAAGCAGGGGGCCGGTGAATCGGCTACGACTCTCTTGTCCTACGTCTCTGGCTCCGTCACCTCCTGGGCCGGGAACTCGGTCACAACGGTGCTCTTCTCGATGGTGGTTCCGGCGATGTTCCTCGGTGCCCGCCTGGCCGACACAGACTTCCTCGCCCACCCTGAGCGGCACCGCCGCCTGCTGACCGGCGTCGGTCTGGGCAGCCTGGGGATCGGGGCTGCGGGTGGCATCGGGTACGGCATCTGGGCCACGGGCGGGACCCTGGCCGGCTGGACCGCTCCGCTTCATGAGGTGACCGGATTGGCCGGGGCCTGCGGCTGGCTCGCTCTGCTGGCCCTCTACGCCGGCGAGCCGACGGCCGACGGCAGGCTCGCCGGCCTGCGCCGGCTGGCCTCCAATGTGGGGCGCCGCTCCATGACGGCCTACCTCTCCCAGACCTTCCTCTTCGCCATCATCTTCCTGGCCCTTCCCGCCTTGACCGGCATCGAGTTCCACCTGGGCGAGGCTCAGGCCGCAGGGATCGCGGCGGCGGTCTGGCTGGCGACGGTCGGCCTGTGTACGGTGCTGGAGCGCGGTGGTCACGCCGGTCCCTTCGAGACCCTGCTGCGCACCGCCGTCGGCCGCAGCGAGCGCAAGCGGGCGACGGCCCCGCCGCCGGCCGTCCGACCCGATGACGCCTGGTCGGACGTAGTGCTGAGCGGATGATGACCCCGCGGCGGCTGCTCGCCGGCTTGGGAGCCCGCGCCTCGCGGGACGCCGGCGCACGATCAGGCGACCGTCAGAATGAGGGGCCCTGGTCCTCCGGGAGGAGGGGCAAGGCCTTCCTCACCCCCTCGGGTGGGAAAGGATCAAGGCCGGAGAACAGCCCTGGCGGGGGAGGTGTGCAACACCGCGGCTTCCTAGCGTGGAGGGCATGAAACTCGCGACCTCCTTCACCGGCTCCCGGGGCCAGCGCTTCCCAGCCCCGGATGTGGCCCGTGGCTTCATGCTCCTGTTCATCTCTCTGGCCAACATCCCCTTCTGGGTGGCGACGACGCGCTCCTCGGCTCCCAGTGACGCCGTCGACTCGGTCTGGCTGTGGGCACGTACCCTCCTGGTCGACGCCCGGTCCTATCCGCTGTTCGCGATGCTGTTCGGCTTCGGGCTGGTGACCATGGTCAACCGGCGCATCACCTCTGGTGCCAGGTCCTATCTCGAGTCCCTCCCCGGCGTGGAGGCCGGGCGTGAGCCGACGGAGCAGGAGGAGGCCTGGGCCCGTGAGCAGGCCACTGTCGACGCCCGTCGCCTGGTGCGGCGCCGGGGTGCGTGGATGATCCTCTTCGGCGCTGTTCACGCCGTGCTCTTCTCCGGCGACATCATCGGTACCTACGGGCTGACCGCCGTCATCTTCGCCGGGTGGCTGACCCGCAAGCACCGCAAGCGGGCCATGGCCGTCAGCGCCGTCGTCACTCTCGCCACCATCTCGACGATGCACACCATGAGCACTCATATTGCGGCCCAGGGTCTGAGTGCTGCGGCTGTCATGAAGCAGGGGGCCGGCGAATCGGCTACGACCCTCTTGTCCTACGTCTTCGGCTCCGTCACCTCCTGGGCCGGGATCTCGGTCGCAACGGTGCCCTTCTCCATGGTGGTTCCGGCGATGTTCCTCGGTGCTCGCTTGGCCGACACAGACTTCATCGCCCATCCTGAGCGGTACCGCCGCCTGCTGACTGCCGTCGGTCTGGGCGGTCTGGGGATCGGGGCCGCAGGTGGCATCGGGTACGGCATCTGGGCCACGGGCGGGACCCTGGCCAGCTGGGCTGCTCCGCTTCACGAGGTGACCGGATTGGCCGGGGCCTGCGGTTGGCTCGCTCTGCTGGCCCTCTATGCCGGTGGGCCGAGACCGGATGGTCGGCTGACGGGGCTGCGCAAGCTGGCCTCCAATGTGGGGCGTCGTTCCATGACTGCCTACCTTTCCCAGACCTTCCTCTTCGCGACCATCTTCCTGGCCCTGCCCGCTCTGACTGGCATGGAGCTCCACCTGGGTGAGGCGTGGGCCGCTGGGATCGCGGTGGCGGTCTGGCTGGCGACGGTCGGCCTGTGCGCGGTGCTCGAGCGCGGTGGTCACGCCGGTCCCTTCGAGACCCTGCTGCGCACCGCCGTCGCCCGCAGCGAGCGCCGACGCCGCCTCCCAGTGCCTCCCGCCCCTGTCCTCCCGACGGAGACGGCTGCCTCCTCCGACGCCTACGGTCTGGTTCACTGAAAAAGGAGGAATGCACCTGCTTAAGGGGCGATGGCGAGCACTTCCCCGCGGCAACGGTGGGCGCCCGTCTCCTGGGGGTGCCCACGTGGTGGAACGGCGAATAATCGCTGTCACAGCGTGTTGTCTCGCTACGTCCCGGAGGCTGTGATTCGCCTCGCACAACGTGAGGGTTGACCTGTTCGTTTCACAGGGCAGAGTAGACGCGGTAGCCTGCCTGCGTCCCCAACACTGAAGGAAGCGAACAGTCTCATGACTCAGCCCCCCAACCCCGGTCAGCCCTTCTACCAGCAGCAGCCCTCCGCCCCCTCTGCTCCGGCCACGGGTCAGCCCTACCCGCCCCAGCAGCAGTTCCAGGGCGCCCCCGGTGCTCCTGGTGCCCCCGGCGTACCGGGGCAGCCCTTAGGTCAGACGCCCTCGGGTGAGTCCCTATTCGGCAGCCTCTTTGACACCTCCAAGGAGTTCGTGACGAAGTACAGCCGGATCGTGTTCATCGTTGCCGCGATCGCCGTTGGCTTGGGCTGGCTCGGTGTCGGTTACATGGGAGGCAAGATGGGTGCTGTAGCCACTGCGCTTTCCGACCCCCGCAACTACGACGGCTCCACCTTCGACGGTCTGTCCTTCGTCCTGAGCCTTCTGTTCTCCGCTCCGGCGTACCTCACGGTTCTCTTCGTGATCCGCCTCTTCATCGAGCTGGTGTCCAACTCCGCCAAGACGAACCAGCAGATCTGACGCGACGCTCCGCTCCATCGAGCGGCCTTCGTGCCTGAAGCCGGCCTCCTGACGGCCGCCAACCGACGTGGTTGGCGGCCGTCAGTCGTTGGTGACCGGTGCGCGCGGGTCGGGTTCGACCTCGCCTCCGGGAATCTCGAGGACGGCGGTCAGCCCGCCGTCGGGGTTGGCGCTCAGCTCGAGGGCTCCGCCGTGGGCGGTGGCCACAGCCGTCACGATCGCCAGCCCCAGTCCGTGCCCGGATCCCCGGGTCCGCCCCCGCCCCTCGCCGCGGACGAAGGGCTCACGCAGGGACTCCACGCTATCGGCCGCCACCAGGGGGCCGTCGTTGCGGATCGTCAGCCGGACGCCGTCGTCCAGGTGCGCCATGCCGACTGTGATCCGCCCGCCGTCGGTGTTGTAGCGGGCCGCATTGCGCAGCAGGTTGGAGACGCTCTGGCGCAGCAGCACCGGATCGCCCGGGACCCGGGCGGGCAGCAGGTGGGTGGAGACGTGCAGGTCGCGTTCGGCCACCTCGGGGGCGATGACGCTCAGGGCATCGCGGACCGTGGCCTCCATGTCCACGTCCTCTCGGGCCAGCTTCCCGGACTGGGCGTCGGCGAGGTCCAGCAGAGCGTCGATCGTCTCCCGGTTGGCTCGGTTGGTCTCCAGCACCCGGGTCAGAACCCGCCGCAGGTCCTCGGCGGAGGCCTGCGGGTCCGACAGGGCGACGTCGATCATCGTCTGCGTCGTGGCCAGGGGCGTCCGCAGCTCGTGGGAGGCATTGGCCGCGAAGCGGCGGTGCACGGAGAAGGAACGCTCCAGTGAGGCCAGCATGTTGTCGAAGGTGTCCGCCAGGTCGTGGATCTCATCGCGCGGCCCGGACAGAGCCAGGCGTTGGCTGAGGTCGCCCGAGGCGGCGCGCTTGGCCGCCGCATTCATCGAGGACAGCGGACGCAGCATCCGTCCGGCCAGCACCCAGCCGACCGTCCCGGAGACCACCGCCAGTATCATGAGCATCCCGACGGCGGAGCGCAGGATGGCACTCAGCAGCTCGAACAGGTTCGTGTCCACCTTGGCGGCCTGCGGAGTCGTCGCGTCGATGAGGGGAATCTGCTGAGGTGGGTCGAAGGCGATGGAGAGCGTGACGTAGCGCGTGTAGAAGTAGACCAGGGCGATGAGGACCGCGCCGGCGGCCGTTACCAGCCCGGCGTAGGTCAGGGTCAGGCGCGCTCGGATACTCAGGCGCCGAGGGCGACGCAACCGCTCCTCGCCTCCTGGCCGGGTGCTGCCGTGCTGCACCGCGTCGTCGGCCGGAGCCTTCTGAGCTCCCTGCCCGCTCATGCGCTGAACCTGTAGCCCGCACCGGGAACCGTCTGAATGACCCAGGGCTCGCCGAGCTTGCGGCGCAGGTGCGAGATCGTCACCCGCGTGGAGTTGGTGAAGGGGTCGGCGTTGGCGTCCCAGGCCTTCTCCAGCAGCGTCTCAGCGCTGAGGACTCCGCCCTCGGCCTCCATAAGGACCTGCAGGACCGCGAACTCCTTGGGGCTGAGCCTGATGAAGCGCCCGTCGCGGTAGACCTCCCGACGGAAGGGGTCCAGGCGCACCCCGTGGGCATCGAGGACCGGAGTGCGGGCCGGCTGGCTGCGCCGCCCCAGGGCCCGCAGCCGAGCCACCAGCTCGGGGAACTCGAAGGGCTTGGTGAGGTAGTCGTCCGCCCCCAGCTCGAAGCCGCCCACGCGCGCGTCCAGCGTCCGGGACGCGGTGAGCATGAGGACCCGTGTGCTCGGGTGCTCGGCGACCACCCGGCGGCAGACCTCGTCGCCGTGGATGACGGGCAGGTCCCGGTCCAGGACGATGATGTCGTAGTCGTTGATCACCACCTGCTCCAGGGCGCTGGCCCCGTCGCCGACGACGTCGACGGCCATCGCCTCGCGCCGCAGCCCGGTGGCGATGGCCTCGGCCAGATACTCCTCATCCTCCACGACGAGTACGCGCATTGCCCTGTGTCTCCTTCGCTGTGGTGTATGCGGCCGGTCCATGAGCCAACCAGCCCTCGTGTTGCCACAACATAAGCGAAATCGTGAACCTCATGGCAACACCGGTCCCGGTTGGCTGTTCCCCGAACGAACGGGCGTCACCGCACCCCGACCCACGTGAGCCGAAAGGACCCTCTCCCATGAAGAAGCCCCTCAACACCCGGATCATCACCCGCGCCGCCACGGTACTGACCTGCGCCGTGTGCGCCGTCGGACTCATGACCGGATGCTCTCAGGGCTCGAAGGCGGACTCGGCCGCCTCCGCCTCCGCCACCAGCGGCGACGAGTACCTGCTCAAGATGGCCAAGTGCATGCGAGACAAGGGCATCGACGTCTCCGATCCCGACTCCAACGGCAACATGCAGTTCCCCGACACCGAGGCCGCCAACAAGGCCGCCCAGGAGTGCGAGCAGACCGTGGGCCCCGCCCCGGGCACCGAGGACCTCGCCAAGCCCGAGACGCAGCAGGATCTGGTCAAGGCCACCGAGTGCCTGCGCAAGGAGGGCTACGACGTCCCGGACCCCGAGCCCGGCAAGGGCATCCAGCTCAACGGCGACATCCCCCAGGACGTCATGAACAAGTGCTTCTCCGAGATCGGGAACAAGTAACGCGGCGCCCTCCGGGTGCCGACAGACCACAGGCTCGCACGGCCGGGCCGCCGCGCAGACACACTCAGACAGGCATACACATGGATCAGACCACCACCTCCACTCAGTCCGACGTCGGCTCGACCACCGACTCGACCAGCACGTCGGGCAACGCGGGCACGGTGCGCCACACCCGGCGTCGAGCCTTCCTGGCGATGGGGGCCGCCGCGGTCCTGGCCGCGGGCGTAGGCGCAGGTGCCTTCGCCTCCAAGTCGGGCCCCTTCGCGGCCAAGGCCAAGCCGACGACGTCGACCTTCAACGGCGCCACCGACACCATCACCAAGGGGGACCTTCAGGGGCACACCTCCGTGACCGGCACCCTGCGCTACTCCGACTCGCGCAAGTTCAAGTCGGGCTTCGAGGGCGTTCTCATCCAGGTGCCCGCCTCCGGGACCGTCCTGACCCAGGGCGATGTCCTCTACCGCACGGGCACCGAGACCGCCTACCTCATGCGTGGCTCCCTGCCCGCCTGGCGCAGCTTCGAGGCAGGCATGGAGGACGGCGAGGACATTCGCCAGCTCGAGACGGCCCTGAGGGACCTGGGCTACTTCGACTACGAGCCCGATGACCACTTCAGCTGGGCTACCACCAGCGCCATCATGAAGTGGCAGAAGGAGCTCGACATGCCTCAGACCGGGACCATCCCGCTGGGACGCGTGGTCTTCACCTCCGGGGACATGCGCGTGGGGACGGTCACCGCCCGGCTGGGGGACCGTGTCGCCGCCGACACCGAGCTCTACGACGTCACCTCCACCACTCAGGTGGTCGACGCCAACATCAAGCTCTCGGACCAGAAGCTCGCCGTCGTCGGCACCACCGTGACCATCAAGCTGCCCGACGCCAAGACCACCACCGGCACCATCACCTCCGTGGGCACGCCCACCGAGAAGTCCTCCGGCTCCGGATCGGGCTCCGGATCGGGCTCCGGGTCCGGCTCCGGCTCCGGTTCCAGTGACTCCAAGGAACGGGTCATCCCCGTCACCGTCACCCTCGCCGACGCCTCGGCGACCGCCAACTTCCAGGAGGTCTCCGTCACCGTCGACCTGCCCAGCGAGAAGCGGGCGGGCGTCCTGTCGGTGCCGGTCGGGGCCCTGCTGGCCCTGAGCACCAACCAGTACGGCGTCGAGATCGTCGAGTCCAACGGCACCACCCGCAAGGTGCCGGTCACCATCGGGCTGTTCGCCGGTGGGCGCGTGGAGGTCTCCGGCGAGGGCATCTCCGAGGGGCAGCGAGTGGTGGTGCCGCAGACATGAGCCGCATCCTGTCCCTGCGTGACGTGCAACGAACCTACGGGGAGCCGCCCGTGGCCGCCTGTGCGGGCGTGAGCCTGGAGATCGACTACGGCGAGTTCGTCGCCATCGTCGGCCCCTCCGGCTCGGGCAAGTCCACGCTCCTCAACCTCATCGGCACCCTGGACCGGCCCAGCTCCGGCACCGTCGAGATCGACGGCGTCGACGTCGGCTCCCTGTCCGACGCCAAGCTCTCGGCCCTGCGGGCCAGCCGTATCGGCTTCGTCTTCCAGCAGTTCCACCTGGCCGATGGCGTCAACGCGGTCGACAACGTCGCCGACGGCCTGCTCTACAGCGGGGTCCCCCGCTCCGAGCGGCGTCGTCGAGCCCGAGCCGCCCTCGAGCGCGTGGGCCTGGCCCACCGGCTCGACCACCGCCCCCACCAGATGAGCGGTGGCGAGCGTCAGCGGGTGGCCATCGCCCGGGCCGTCGTCGGCGAGCCCCCGCTGCTCCTGGCCGACGAGCCCACAGGAAACCTCGATTCCACCTCCGGGGCCTCGATCGTCGAGCTCCTCCACGAGCTCCACTCTCAGGGCACCACGATCATCGTCATCACCCACGACAACGAGCTGGCCGCCCAGCTTCCCCGGCAGATCGCCATCCGCGACGGCCGGATCGTGGGGGACTCAAGCCAGAAGGAGATCGTCCATGACGACGTCTACGCTCCGGCGTGACCGCGACCGCAACGGCCAGGCCGGCGGATCCGGCCGCCGCCTCCAGCGCTCGCGGCTGCGCCTGGCCGACGTGCTGCGCCTGGGAGGCACCGGCATCAGGGCGCGTCCCACCCGTGCCTTCCTGTCCGCCCTGGGCATCGCCATCGGCATCGCCGCCATGATCTCGGTGGTGGGCATCTCGGCCTCCAGCCGTGCCCAGCTGGCCGCCCAGCTCGACTCCCTGGGGACCAACCTGCTGACGGCCACCGCCGGTCAGGACCTCTTCGGCAACTCCTCCTCCCTGCCGCAGGACACCGTCGGCAAGGTCCGGCTCATCGACAACGTCCAGAGCGCCTCGAGCACCGGCCTGGTCAAGAACTCGCTGGTCTACCGCACCCCGTTCATCGACAAGAACGCCTCCGGCGGTATCACCACCCTGGCCGCGGACAAGTCGCTGCTCGACGTTGTGGCCGGGCAGGTGGACAAGGGCACCTGGCTCAACGAGGCCACCAGCCAGTACCCCGCCACGGTCCTGGGACAGACGGCGGCCCAGCGCCTCGGTGTCGTCTCGCCGGGAACCAAGGTGTGGCTCGGTGGCAACTGGTTCACCGTGGTCGGCATTCTCAAGCCGGTAGTGCTGGCGCCCGAGCTCGACAACGCCGCCCTCGTCGGTCAGGGGGTGGCCAGCAACCTGCTGGGGCACGACGCCAAGCCGACGACGGTCTACACGCGCAGCCAGGACGCAGCCGTCTCCACGGTGCGCCAGGTGCTCGCGCCGTCGATCTCGCCGCAGGCCCCCAACGAGGTCAAGGTCTCGCGCCCCTCCGATGCGCTGGAGGCCAAGAACGCGGCTGACAAGGCCTTCACCAGCCTGCTGCTGGGCGTGGGCTCGATCGCCCTGCTCGTCGGCGGCATCGGGGTCGCCAACACGATGATCATCTCGGTGCTCGAGCGCCGACGGGAGATCGGGCTGAGACGTTCCCTGGGCGCCATGCGCGGTCACATCCTGGTGCAGTTCATGACGGAGGCACTGCTGCTGGCCTCCCTGGGCGGTGCCCTGGGCTGCGTCATCGGGATCGGGGTGACTGCCGGGATGGCGGCCGCCAACGGCTGGCCCTTCTCCCTGCCGGTGATCGCCGTCGCCGGCGGCCTGGGAGTCACCATCGTCATCGGCGCGCTGGCCGGCGTGTACCCGGCCGTTCGAGCCTCCCGCACTCCTCCGACCGCCGCGCTCAACGCGCAGTAGGGAAGGGCCGGACAAGCCCGAGGGGACGCGAATGAGACGTCCCGGTGGGAGACAGCTGGGTCTTTGCGCCGATGACGCCGGACAGCGGTGGCCGACGTCGGATGCGGCCGGGAGAGGGGCCCAGATGGACCGGGACCGGGCGAGGGCCCCGCACCACACGGTGCGGGGCCCTCGTTCCTGTGATCAGAAGACCGCGGTGCCTGGGGTCAAGCAGGCTCTCAGATGGATCACTCCGTGCCGATCTTGCCGTCGACGGCGTCGCGGGCGGTGTCGATCTTGTCATCGTACTTGCCGCCGGTCGCCTTCTTGGCCGCGCCGGCTGCGGCGTCCAGCGCCTTGTCGCTGATCGCCTCGGCCTTGTCGGAGCTGAGAGCGTCACCGGCCTTCTTCGCCAGGTCGTCAAGTCCCATGTGTGTCTCCTTCCGTCGGGTGGCCAGACGTCGGATGACGATGGCCTCTCCTGAATAGTGCCAGGTTTGCACAACCGCGTCACCTGCGGCACCCCTGACTTAGTCCGTCACCACTGCCAGGTGGGGCGGGCGGGGGAGCCCGCGGCGTCGGCCAGGAGAACGGCCTCGCGCACACGTCGGGTCAGGAGGGACAGCACGAGCCGGTAGGAGTCCTCCACCATGTCGGCGGCGTCGTCAGGGCGGTAGCCGGGGCTGGTGAGGTCGATGCTCACCCAGTGGCGCTTGGACTGGTGGAAGCCCGGTCCCACCCAGCTGTAGGCCTTCCGTACGGCGACGACGTCCTCGGGGTCGAGCTTGACGTTGGCCAGCAGCCGGCCGTCGGTGTGGGGGATGAGCAGGAGGAACAGGCGGGGTCCCACTGAGGCGACGGGGATGTCCCACCCCGGCTTGTCGCCCGCCCAGGCGCCGGGCAGGCCGGCCGCATGGGCCAGGAGCGCGTCGCGGCGGGCGGCCACGGTGGCGTCGTCGACGCGCGTGGAGAGCCCGTTGCGCTGAGGGGTGAGTCGGAGCGGGTCGGTCATCGGCTCCGAGCCTACGTTCTCCCCACCCAGCATCGAGGGCTCCCGTGGGGCGGGGTGCTCGGGACGCTCACGGGGTGGTCAGTCCGGGACGACCTCCAGCAGCTCGCCGACCGAGCAGCCCAGGGCGTCGCAGATGGCGCAGAGAGTGGAGTAGCGGACGGCCTTGGCGCGATCGTTCTTGAGTACCGAGAGGTTGACAGTGGTGACTCCGACCCTCTCGGAGAGCTCCACGAGCGTCATCCCGCGGGTGGCCAGCAGCTCATCGAGGTGGCAGACGACGTGGCTCACACGAGCCCCTCGGTCTCGTGACGCAGGACCGTGTTCTCCGCGGCCAGGGTGCGGGAGCGCTGGTAGACGCGGTGCAGGGCGAGCAGCAGATGCGTGGCGAGGATGAGGATGATGATGCTCTTGAGGGCCGGGATGTCGTTGCCGGTGGGGATGAACCCGGTCAACGATTCCGCTTCCGCGCGGCCGTTGGTGAAGTACGCGTCGGAGATCGCCAGACCCGCCATGTGCAGCGTGAAGGTGCTCAGCGCCTGGCCCAGGATCAGCCAGAACAGGTGACCGCCCCGAGTGAAGAGGTGGTCGACGAATCCCCTGCGGTCCGGGCGGATCGCGGCGATGAACCGGACGAAGGCGACGGCGCAGGACGCGATGAGGAGGAGGTGGATGATGATGAACAGGCCGATGAAGAACCGTGCGCTGCTGGACATTCCGTGCACGGTCCCGTAGCTCACCGAGTAACCGTTGATCATCTCCACCGTCGTGTGCCCCAAGGGCAGGTGCCGGTCCAGTGCGGGGTCGCTGTCGGTGAACTCCATCAGTAGCCCGCGGCCGTTGATGAGGTCCCACAGGTTGGAGCCGAGCATGTAGAAGGGGGAGAAGCAGAGCAGGGCCAGGAGGAATGAGGTGAAGGCCAGGTTGCCGGGGCCGACTCCGGCGTCGTGACCGGGGGTGGCGCCGGCAGCGGTGTCGTCTGTAGAGGGTTGGTCGGCTGCGGTCTCGCCGCTGATGTCGGGGGATGAATCGGTGTCTGAGTCTGAGGCGGCATCGGTGCTGGCAGTCATGACGACACTCCATATCGACTATCGATGTATCGATAGTCGATATGTTGCGCCTGTGCGCAGGGTCCTGTCAAGTAATTCTCCCGGGAGGCCGACGGCGCTGACTCGGGGGCCTACGGTGGCCGGGTCGTCTGGAGGGGGCAGCAGTCGAGTCGGCGGGCCGGTCAGTGAGCCGTCGTGATGATGGTGGACACGATGGTGTCGACCTCCTGCTCGCTGCCGGCCGTCACGGCGATGCGTGCGTAGGTGCCCGATGACGTCGGAACGGCGACGACTGCTCCCGGAGTCTGGTTGCCCTGAACCTGTGCGGTCGAGGTGACGATGGCGGCCTCGCCGTGAGTGGACTGCCTGGTGGAGTAGCCCGTCGGCGTCCCGCCTCGCTGGGTGACGAACTCGTCCAGGCCCGCCTGGGACGGAGGCGTCGAAGAGGCCTCGGCCTCCTTGGCGACGGCGGCGCTGTTGAAGGAGCGGCTGTTCGGTGAGAACAGTCCGTAGAAGGCGTCAGTGCTGGCGAGCTTCTGGGAGAAGGTCGTCGGGTCGACGCCCTGGACACGGGCGATGAGCGTCTTCTGGTCCTCGGTGAGAGCGTTGAGATCCTGCCAGTCCTCGGGAACGGCGAAGGTGACGCCGACCGTCGGTGCGGTGATCGCCTGGTGGCCCGCCGGGACGGAGGGGGCTGCGCTGCCGGAGGCGCTTGCGCTGGGCCGGGCGGTTGCCTCGGCGCTGCTCGACGTCGTCGCCGTGGAAGTGGAGGCTGTCGCTCCGGCTGAACCTGCCGACGAGGGGCTGCTGAGGGAGCAGCCGGCCAGGGCGAGGACGGCGCTCAGGGCGAGGACGGCGGGTGCGGCTCTCATGAATTCTCCGGGGTGAGGGCGTTATGGTGACGTGACCATACCGGCGTTATCGAACGATGGTGTTTCAAGCGGTCGGACGCGCGCCGACAACGAAGGCGATCGTCGAATGGTCATCGGTGGGGGTGCGTTCGGGGCTGCCTGGGGAGTTGCCCACGTCACCGGCGGTTCAGGAAGTTGAGTGGAATAGACTCAACTCTGCGAAGGTTGAGGTGACCAGAACACACAAGACGTGACCACTCTCAAAGGAGGTCCATATGGACACCAACTACACCACGAAGTCGCAGGAGGCGATCTCCGGGGCCATGCAGGCGGCCGCCGCGGCCGGCAACCCCCAGATCGAGCCGGCTCACCTGCTCGTTGAGCTCCTCTCCCAGCCCGACGGCGTCGCCGCGGGACTTCTGGCCGCCGTCTGTCCCGACGCCGCGGCCCGCCAGGCCGTCGGCGCCTCTGCGCGCCGTATCCTGACCCAGCTGCCCGCCTCCTCGGGCTCCTCGATGACCCAGCCCCAGCCCTCGCGCGCCCTGCTGGCCGCCCTGGAGGCCGCCTCGACGGCGGCCAAGGAGCTGTCCGACGAGTACATCTCCACCGAGCACCTGCTCATCGGCCTGGCCAAGGGCGACGCCTCCGGCTCGACCCCCACCGTGGCCCGCATCCTGGCCGACGCCGGCGCTACCCCGGAGGCCCTCGTCGAGGCCCTGCCCCAGGTCCGCGGCTCCTCCCGCGTCACCTCCGCCAACCCCGAGGGTACCTACAAGACCCTCGAGAAGTACGGTACCGACCTCACCGAGGCCGCCCGCGAGGGGCGCCTTGACCCGGTCATCGGCCGCGACGCCGAGATCCGCCGCGTCGTGCAGGTCCTGTCCCGGCGCACCAAGAACAACCCCGTCCTCATCGGTGAGCCCGGCGTGGGCAAGACCGCCGTCGTCGAGGGCCTGGCCCAGCGCATCGTCGCCGGCGACGTGCCCGACTCCCTGCGCGGCAAGCGCCTGATCGCCCTGGACCTGTCCGGGATGGTGGCCGGCGCCAAGTACCGCGGCGAGTTCGAGGAGCGCCTCAAGGCCGTCCTCAAGGAGATCAAGGACTCCGACGGCG
>ERZ772948.704-NODE-704-length-21589-cov-8.929878_pt1 | contig 21589 bp, 21 predicted proteins | sample MGYA00511945_ERZ772948 | MGnify/ENA primary metagenome ERZ772948 (study PRJEB29015, sample SAMEA2737927) | human oral metagenome | biome: human oral; feature: human-associated habitat; material: dental | place: China | collected 2141 ... | reverse complement strand
CCCGCGCCAACTTTAAAGCCCGCATCCTCATAAGCGTCATGAAAGATACGGGCTTTTGCTGTTGCGTAGAATACATAGATGGAAGCGTCCGCTGCCATCGCCGAGTGGAAGGCGGTAAAGGCAGATTTGAGGAAGTCGTAGGCGTCCTTGTCATTCAGATCGTCATTCTTGATTTTCCCCGATGTGCTTTCCAGAGCCACAAAATAAGGCGGGTCCGTACACACGAGGTTGACCTTCTCACTGCCGAGCAGCCGCTCGTATGTCTCCAGCAAGGTGGAATCTCCGCAGATGATACGGTGCTTGCCGAGATGCCAGACATCGCCCGACCGAGCAACACAGGGTTTAGCGAGTTCCGCATCCACATCAAAGTCGTCTTCCTGCGCCTCTGCATCATCCAATGAAAGCAGGTCTGCGATTTCAGAGTCGTCGAAGCCCGTGAGAGATACATCAAAGTCCATATCCTGCAACGCTTCCATCTCGACGCGCAGCATATCTTCATCCCATCCCGCATCGAGTGCGAAACGGTTGTCCGCGAGGATGTACGCTTTCTTCTGCGCTTCCGTCAGATGATCGACGAATACGCATGGAACTTGCTCGATGTTCTCTGCACGTGCAGCCATAACGCGCCCGTGTCCTGCGAGGATTCCATAGTCCTTGTCGATGATGACGGGACTGACGAATCCGAACTCCCGCAGACTGCCGCGCAGCTTGTTGATCTGCTCGGGCGAATGCGTCCGTGCGTTGTTGGCATATGGCACGAGTTTACTGATCGGAACGAGCTTCATCTCCGATGTTGTTTTGTTCAAATGACTTCCCTCCTTACTTCCTCGATCGCAACAGCCGCTCCATCCGGTCCTCTTGCGGAGAGCCGACAAATGTAGTCGTACAGTTCTGCTTGACGATGTCGAAAATCTCATACCAGAGCAGATTGGACTGCTTCTGGAATGCCTGTCCCATCTGGACGAAGGGGCTTGCAATCGCCCCGCCTGTGGTCGGATGCTTGCCAATGAGCCCGTATTGACTCATTGCCTCCTCGCACTGGATGAAGCGGGCAAATGCCTGCGCGTAGCTTTCAATGAGACGAGGATTCACGAGCCGCTCACAGCCGCGCTCCTTGAGCCACAGCCAAGTCTCGCGGAAAATCTCATCCGCACCGAGCGGCTTGCCGTTGCGCTGCCGTGCCGACAGGAACTCGCTCGGCGTTGGCATCTCCTCACCGTAGAGGTCAGCGGCATCCACAAGGTCTGTGCCGTCCAGTTCTGTCATTGGGAACTCCATGATGTGCGCTGTGCGCCCGCCCGCAATCTTGTCCACCAGTGCTTCGGGTTTATCTCCCGCCCGGATACGCCGCCCTCCGCGATTTGTGCCGTCACGCGCCATCTTCTCGCCCCCATTCCTTTAATACCCCGTTTGAACTAACGTTTTTGTGCGTGCGCCCCCTCCCCGGTCCAGTAACGGCGCGGTTTTAGAGATTTGACCGCCCCCTAGGGGGCAATATCGTGTTGCATTTGCTTCACTTTCGCGTTACAATAAGCAAAAGGAGGTTATGCATCATGTCCAAGACCGCAACAATCAATATGCGCATCGAACCGACAATCAAAGCGCAGGCTGAAACTGTTTTTTCCAGTTTCGGTATCTCCGTGACCGACGCAATCAACATCTTTCTACACGCATCCATCATGGAGGGAGGCTTCCCCTTCCAACCGAAACAGCCCCGTTATAACAGGGAAACGCTTCTTGCCATGCAGGAAGCACGCGACATCATGGATGGCAAAATCGAGCCGAAGCGTTATCCGTCACTGTCCGCACTGATGGATGATCTGGATGCGGAGGATGCCCATGCTTGATCTCGTCACCACCACGCAGTTCCGCAAGGATTTAAAGAAGCTGCGTAAACGTGGAGTAGATATGCAAAAACTGGATGATGTCCTGCAAATGCTCTGCGCGGAAAAACAACTCCCCGAAAGGTATCGGGATCATGCTCTGGTTGGCGATTACATTGGTTTTCGCGAATGCCACATCATGCCGGACTGGCTACTCGTATATGCCATCGACAAAGGAAAACTGATTCTGACCGCTTCCCGCACGGGTTCACATAGCGATCTCTTCTAGCTGATTCATTGGAGTCGGCTTTTTATTTTGGTACTTTCCGTTGATGAATCCGCTCATGACAGGACACGCAGAGCGACATCAGATTCTCCGTATCATGCGTGCCACCCTCAGAAATCGGTTGGATGTGATGCACGAGTGTCGCAAGGACATATCTGCCCTGCTCTTTGCACATCTCACAGAGCGGATGCCCTGCCAAATGTCTGTCACGAATCCTGCGCCATACGCTGCCATACCTCTCGTGCTGATCGTAGCCTCGCATGAAGTGGTCATAGTGTCGCTGCATAACTTTCTCGTGCGCCTCGCAGTAGCAGCTCTTTCGGTCTGTAAGATTTGGACATCCCGTCATGCGGCAGGGTCGCTTCGGTTTTCTCGGCATTGCTTCACCTCCATCAAAAAAGCCCTCACGGAGAATTGCTTCTCCGAGAAGGCTGATTCCATATCCTATTCTTGCTGAGTCTATCATATCACTGTCAAGGTAGTGACATCAAGACGACATCGACTGCCATTTAGTGACATTTAGTGACATCGGAGAAATATTTTTCAGTCCAACGCCATGCAGACGGTAGATTTGACGAAGACCAAGTTTCATCTCCGTCGCAATCTCTGCCCACGAGCGGTAACCCATATAACGGAGATACAGGACACGCCGTGCCTCTTTGTCCTCCACCTGCTGTATCGTTTCGTAGATTTCGGAGCGCAGATCGACAAGCCGATCAATCTCAGCGTCGATCTTCTCTTCACGCTCGATGATTTTTGCAATGGTGTCGGAAAGCTGCGACGTGTTCCTCGTTGCATTGCTCGGCATTCCCGTAATCACGGCGGTAGTCTTTTCTGCCATACTGCGAAGAACTGAGACCTCCTCCAACATACTCTGGATTTCATTGTCAATGTTCCATGCCTGACTGAGATATTCCTTTGCTGTCACACAAATTCCCCCTCTAACTGTTGGAGAAGCCACTCTCCATCGAGACTGGTCAACTGTCCGAACCATGCAGAATGGAAGAACCGCTCCGTCTCAGAGCGCATCGCTGCCGCCGCAACATTCTCTGTATCTTTGGCAAGAGCCGCCCTCGCCCACCGATAATCCTTTGCCGCCTGTTCGACGATGGCGTTTGCCAGAATCTCATAGTTCATGATGTTACCTCCGCTTTGACGGCTTCAATCAGTGCCGCCTGTGTCTTGTCCTTCCGTTTCAAGGCACGGAGGATTCTCTCGTCAATCGTGCCCTCGGCGATGATGTGCTGCACCACCACGGTCTTTGCGCTCTGCCCCTGCCGATAGAGCCGCGCCACGGTCTGTTGATAGAGTTCCAAGCTCCATGTGATGCCAAACCACACAAGGGTCGAACCGCCGCTTTGAAGGTTCAGCCCGTGACCTGCACTTGCAGGATGGATGAGAGCCACGGAGATTTCGCCGTGATTCCAACGGGCGATAGCGTCATCCGTATCCAGTCGGACGCACGTCACGCGCTTTTCGATGCGCTCTGCATCATGCCTGAACCAATACGCCACCAGAAGAGGCTTGCCGCTCATGCTCTCGACGAAGTCCTCCAAGGCATCGAGTTTGCGGTCGTGGATATGCAGGGTAGTTCCATCGTCGGTGTAAACCGCACCATTCGCCATCTGTGCGAGCTTGCCCGACAGGACTCCGGCATTTGCCGCCGTCACTTCGTTGCCCTTCATGCGAATGACTAGCTCGGCGCACATATCGGCATACATTTTCTTCTCTTCCTCATTCATGCGGACGCTGTACGCACTCTCAATCAGCTCCGGCATCTTGAGGTGATCTGCGGCTTTCATGGAGATGGTGATGTCGGCAATCTTCTCGTAAATCCGCTCCTCGGCTCCGGGCAAGGGCGCGTAGGAGAAGACCACCTGTCCGTTTCGCTTGTCCGGCACGAAGTAATCTTGCCGGTACTTCGTAATGAACCGCCCCAAACGCTGTCCCATGTCGAGCACCTTGAACTCTGCGAACAAGTCCATCAAGCCGTTGCCGGACGGCGTTCCCGTAAGTCCGATGACTCTCTTTGCCATGTGACGAACCTTCATAAGTGCCTTGAATCGCTTGCTGCTCCAATTCTTGAAGGACGAGAGTTCGTCGATCACGATGGCATCGTAGGTGAAGTCGGTTTTCTCCACGAGCCACGGCACATTCTCACGGTTGATGATGTAGAGGGAGGCTCGCTGCCGAAGTGCATGAAGGCGTTCTTTCTCCGTTCCGACTACTACGGAATAGCGGAGGTGCTTCAAATGTTCCCACTTGCTGATCTCCTGCGGCCATGTATTCCGCGCCACACGAAGCGGCGCGATGACGAGAACGCGGGAAATCTCGAATCGGTCAAACAGCAGGTCATTGAGGGCTGTGAGAGTAATCACGGTCTTTCCTCAGCCCAAGCCCATATCCAGGAGTACGGCGGCAGTCGGATGACTCTCGATAAAGTCGATGGCGTACTGCTGGTAATCATGCGGTATGAACTTCACGGGGCATCACCTCCAATCTCAACGGAATTCATTACCGAAACACTTCCTGCAGCACATCCACATGATAGGTGTTCACCATGCCGTATTTGGCATCGTATTCCTTGCCGATGTGGTAGCCCTGCTTTCTGGACATCGCCGATGCTCTGCGTCCGAGTCTCGCGGCGGCATCCCGACTCACGCCACGGATACCCGTGAGGTTAGCATAGCCGATGATGGTGTAGTGGTGCTCATCGATGGTCATCTGCTTGGACTCCACATCGAGAAGCCGTTCATCCACCTTGTCGATACGGGCATTTGCCGCCTTGATTGCCTTCGCCTGTTCCACCATTCGCTGTGCGCTGAACAGCAGAAATTCCTCGGGTGTCATGTTCCTCATGGGGTTGAAATAGCTTTCTTCCAGCTCATCGAAAACATCCCACGCCCGCTCAGTTCCGAGCATTTTGCTGTGACGCGCCGCCCCTTGTTTCGTCCAAAGAATCAGAGACGGTGCGCGACTCCCGACAACTGACTCGATATTTTCGAGTGAGTCCTTGAAAGCCTTGAGATCAGAACCTTCAAGTTTGAAGTAATGCTTCCCCTCAACGAATCGCTCCCTGTTGTTCTTAAAATTCTGCTGGATATGAATTGCCCTGCATCCATACGCCTCGGCAAGCTGCTCCGTGGTCATGACACGGATGCTGTTGTGTTCCAATACCGTAAGTTCATTCATGGTCGATTCCCTCCAATACGCTGTCAATTTGATTTATCTCGTCAATCACATACACCTTGAATCCAAGCCGCCGAAGTAGTCTGTGCCGAGCCTCCTGCAAGGCTCTCGGCTTCTTCCCCGGTGCTTTGAGTTCCACAAAGCCCATTCTGCCGCTAGGCAAAAGCACCAGTCGGTCGGGCATTCCATCGAATCCCGGCGAGATGAACTTCGGAGCGATGCCGCCCATCGTCTTGGTTCTTGCTGCAAGTTCCTTCTCAATGTCTTTTTCCCGCATCCTGTTCTCCCTCTGTGACGACAGTGACTAAAAATCCTATACGCGCGTATATGTGCGCGGTTTCCCCTTATGGGTATATATTTACTGTTTTTCTCTTATATAGAATTTACTGTCTTGTCCGTCACAAATCGTCATAACTGCCACGAAATGCCTCGATGGAGGTGTGACAAGTTTTATCTCTGTTGTCACACGCACCACCTTGTCACACCATTTTGTCACATCTTTTTATAGAGCCGCTGAAGACCGTATATCGGAATACGCCGTCTCGTTTCGGGACGCGACCAGTCGGCAAGCCGCGCCATAATCGCAGATATGGCATAGCTGTCCGCAGGTTTGATGTCCTCCTTCGCTTTGCCGAAGCATTCACACCATATCTCGATGTTGGAAACGGTCTCTCGGCGCATCGTTCCTTTGGCATTCAGGAGACCGTCCGGGTCTTGCACATAATCCCTTCTCTGATGCACGTCCATCGTGTCCCATATCTCCGGCAGAAGCATATCGAGATAACGTGCGACAAGCCCTTCGCGGTCATCCTGCTCCATCGCCTCGGACTGTTCCTTCCTGGCATAGTCCTCCAAGGTGTGGTCGAGAAACAGTTCCTCTCCGGCATTGGAAAGAACGATGACCTCCGCCCAGATTTGATCCACCGTCTCTTGGCCAAGATCCCAAGGCTTCATTCTGCCGTCACCCGTAACCTTGATGTTCCAGAACCTGCGGTTTCCCGTAATGTCGCGAAGATACCCGTTCTCGCTGTTGGTCGTGCCGAAAAAGATGCACTGTCTCGGATGAGGTGTGACCCGTCTGCCGAAAGAGGCGCGGTACTTATCATCCTGCCTCGATACAAACGCCTTCACCTTCTCAAGCTCTGCTTTACGCATACCTGCCATCTCACCGATCTCGTGAATCCAGTAGCCCTGCAGCTTCTCCGCTGCCGTCTTGTCGTTCATGTCGGAAAGCGTCAAGCTGTCGGCGAACCACTCCATGCCGAGTTTGGCGATCAGCGTGGATTTCCCGATGCCCTGATTTCCGTTGAGCACTGTGATGTAGTCGAATTTGATGCCGGGATGATAGATACGCATATATGCCGCGCAAAGTGCCTTTCTGGTCACAGCGCGGACGTAGGCGTTGTCCTGCGCCCCCAGATAATCAATCAGGACGGTGTTCACTCTCGGCATCTCGTCCCACACCGGCAGACCGTCGAAATACTCCTTGATCGGATGGTAGGAGCGGTCATCTGCGGCCTTGGTCACGGCAATGTCATAATTTCTCTGTGAAAAGGATCCGTAGCTTGCGTCAATATAGCAGATGAGCTGTGCATCGTCTGCATCCCGCCAGAACCGCGCAGGATGTTTCCACGGAACCGCGCCGCGAATCTCCATGCCGTCCGCCAGCTGGTTGAACACGATGTTCTTCATGTACGGATCGTTCTCCATGATGAGCCGGATATTGTGGAGGTTGTTTTCCAGTACACCGTTCTTATTGCGCTGCAGACGTTTCTTCCACTCGTCATCGACAGATTCCGCAAAGTCTTTTTCTGCCTCACTCAGTCGCTCGTTTGCCGCCACGATCTTGACCTCATCCTGCCGCATGGCAAAATCGCACATGGCGCGGAAGGATGCCTTATCATCCAGATCACCGAACTTGTGGACGCGGACGATATCGAAGGCATTACAGAGTTTCAGATATGCCGGGTCTTTCGCATGGTGGGAATAGACAAACTTTTCATCCTTGATCTCCACGCCCGCAATGCTGCCGGAAGCGATGAGATGCCAGCGGCTTTCGCTCTCGGTCGGCTCGTATACGCCGGCAAGAAAGGTTTCAAGAGCACGGGTGACAGGAAAGAATACCCGGTTGAAGATTCCGACTGTACCTTCTTTTTCAAGAGGATCCTGCACCTTCTGCTGCGTGACCTGATTCGCCTTGCTCTCACGAGAGGATGTGGGAAGCCTCGTCGGATCCGTCCATTCCGGGTGCGCCGACAGGATCGCATCCGGGTCGAGCCATTCCTTTTCCACTTCTTTAAAGACAAATACGCCGTTCTGCGGAGACGACGGCCAGTACATCAGCTGATTCGGCTGATAGGAGCATTCATCGAAAAAGTCAATGCCCAGCATCTGCGCCAGATACCTGGATACTGCCACGAACTCCTCCGAGGTGACATCCCGCAGCAGCGGGAATACCAGTCTTACGCGAGGATTCGCCTCCGTACTGGAATGTGTGGTGTAAAGGCATGAAGTGTACGACGCATTCGTTTCATAGTCATCGAGGAACGCTTTGTCAATACGGTCGCCGTCCAGAGCGATCATCGAGCGCAGTTCCACGGCATCAACCTTGCGGCGACCGCCTTTCAGCGCACCGCCGACAAATCCGCCGTGGTCTTTTGCCACATCTCTCTGTGCCTTTGACATCTTTGCGTATTCTTCCGCAGATTCCGCAGTGCGTATGGTGACCTTGAGCCGTTCCTTCAAATCCGCATACCGGATTGTCTTATTCACCCACTTCTTTGCCTGACGGCTATTTCCGTAGGCAATCGCCAAGTCTCTCATCTGTACCTCCCCGGCCTCTCGCCGTGTTCGAAACGTGCCTGTCTCGCGATTTTCCTAGCTTCGTAAACTCGCCTGCTCACAAAGTCCTTATAGCTGTATCTCCCGTATTCGTTTGTTTCCATCGGGATATACTTGGAGTTCTCACTGAATGTCGTCAGAAAACTTCGGTCACGCCTGTCATTATAGGCAAAGAGGCACGGCTCCAGTATTGCTGGATGGAGACCGATTGTTACTGGGTTATCGTAGCAGCCGGCACCGCCATCATCGCTTTCTTGGCAGAAGATATAAAGATCATCATCCATCGGATCACCAAAGGCGATGATACCCGCCCACTCATCCGTGTACTGACCGTTTGATATTTTCCAGATAGCCTTTTCCCCTTCATCAGAGCCTTTGACACTGTTTCTCTTCACCTCGAAGTAGCAGTGAAAATCGGGGAGATAAAAGTCTGGAAGATACCATGAGTCATCGCTGAGGATGATGCCCTCCGGCTCGTATTCCCAACGAACACCGCAGGCATCAAAGAACACTGCCCACCGCGCCTCCAAGCGTGAGCGGAAAAGATAGCCCTTGTATTCTGTCTCTATTACCTTCATGGCGAAACCTCCTCACATTTCGTGGTAAAATAACGGATGTTCTTCCGCAGTCTCTCGGCATGAGCAATCTCCGCTACCATGCCCTCGGTGATCCTCTCACCAAACACCCAGACTTCGCCGCACAACCGCAAAAGTTCGAGGTTCATGGACATCACTCTCCCACGCTCGTTTGTCTCTGACAGGAACTGCGGGAAATACAGATGCGGGGCAATCGGAATGCGCCCCCTGCTGACAGCGAACTTGCAGTACTGCCGCGCCCGCATGACGTTGACGTGCGGGCTGTCCCGGTAGGGCGAGCAGATGTAAGTGAACCGATTCTGTCGGAATACCTTGGTGAGAGCTGCGTGCGCCGTTGGGTCGGCGTAGCCCTCGTGGTTTCTGCGCTCAATCATTTCTCGCACCTCATCTTCCTGCTGCATTCCGTGCAGCAGATCGCCGTGCCGAAGAGGTCGAACTCCGCATCGCCGAAGAACTCATTGAGATCAACAGGCACTTCCGCTCCGCAGCGCGGACAGTGACAGAAGACATTCTCATCGTTGATTTCCACCGTGACCTCCAGAGCGTCATTGATGTTTTCCTTAACATAGAACATAAGATTTCCTCCCTTTGAAAACTGATTAGTTCCTCTCATCAGTAAGAGGACGAACAGGGAGGTTTTGGTCACCAAAAATCCTCCCAATTTTCTGAGAGGATGGACATTAGTCTTTCTGATAGAATGTGCACTCGAAACCGTCGGCGTGGAGCAGAAGCCCCTCTGCCCAAGGAGGGGTTCTCGCCATCTGCTCACAAACAGCAGAAAGGGAGACGCGCTCATCACATTCGATAATGATTTCGTCATGGACGTGAGCGACAATCTCCATGCTTTGCAACGTCTGCATGGCGTAGCAGAGGAGGTCACGGCTGATGGCCTGCGTGATATTCTCCACGAGTTTCGGACCGTAGGATTCGATTCTTGCCCATTTTTTCGAGAGATCCAGCCCCATGTAGGTGATGGATTCGCCGCCGAACTGATTCTCTCCAATGCGCGGCTTCACATAGGAAAGCCGTCTGCCACTCGGTAGTTCGATGAACATCATGCTGCCCTGATAGATGAACCGGATACCGTGCGTGATTTTTGTGCTGCGTTCCTTGATGCAGTCCTTTGCGGCACGATCCACAGCCCACCAGAAATCCACTATGCTCAGATTTGCTGCACGCCAAGCATCCACGAGCGGCTTCAGCTCCTCTTCCTTCATCCCGGACTCCAATGCGCCGAACGCTTTCAGCGCACCGACGGATCCGCCGTAGCCGCAGTTGTGGACTAATTTTCCCGATACGGTAAAACGGTGATGCTTTCCGGCATTTCTGATGTCATAAAGTCGAGCCGTGCGCTGATGATACGCCAATTCTTCCTTTTCTCGCTGACAGCTGTCTCCGCAGCTTTGATAATCTCCGAACGAGTCATTCCTGCGGACAGTTTTCTCGTTACCACAGCGCGGCAATAAGGCCAATACTCCTGATGAAACTCCGACAAAACCGTAATTCTGCGGTTTGCTTGATTTTGCGCTCTGGGTACAAAGCGTAGATTCCCTTTGGTGTAATTTCCGTTCGTATCGATGCGATCCAGTTCCATCGAGCGTGAGGGCAGACCGAATGTTTTTATGAGATACAGACCTGCCTCCGTCACACTCGGAAAATCGAACTTGATCCCTCGCCCTCCATACAGAGGGTACGCCCTGTCGTTCGGGTTCTCGCAGCGTTGTTTTGCTGCTGTGAGTCGTCTGTCCAACCAAGATGGAATCTGTCTCGGTTGCGAACAGCTCTGGCAGCCCTTCGATTTCCCGCTGCGAAGATTGTCCAAGTACTGCCACTGGATTGCACCGCATCCCGTACATTTTGTCAGAACGTAGCAATGATTCATTGCCGCATTCCATCTCTTTTCCGGGCTGATGATTCTCACCCAGCCGAATTGCCGTCCCACCATCTCCTGTTTGTACGAGATGTGCGCCGCAGGAGGCGGCATCTCCAAACTGTATCGGCTGCGATTTCCCCTGAACCCAGACGAGATGATCCAGGGTTGCTGTAAGACCTTCATAGGTAATTACCTCCCGTTCGCCTTTGAAAATGACACCATCATGGCTGACCCAGCTTTCTCCGTCCCAGAGCAAATGCTCCGCACGGACATACTCAATAGGGACAAGTCCTTCATTCGTAAGGACAAGCTGTCCCTCAGCGATACACGCCAGTTCTGCCTGTTTCCCTTTTTGCCTGAGATGCCCGTTCTCACCGTGTTTCACCACATTACAATGAAACATCCTGCTTGCCGTCGCACAGTAGATGTCGCCGTTCCCCTCAAATACGTCCATACGCCATCGCTCCTTGGCAAGCCATGATAGCACCCGCGCTTCGATGGCAGAGAAGTCCGCAACGATGAATTTTCTGCCCTCCTTCGGGATAAAGGCAGTGCGAATCAGCTGCGACAACACATCCGGTACGGAGTCATAGAGCATTTCCAGTGCCGCATAATTTCCCTGCCGCACAAGGTCACGAGCGCATTTGAGGTCGGAGAGATGATTCTGCGGAAGATTTTGCAGTTGCACGATGCGTCCCGCAAAACGTCCGGTGCGATTTGCTCCGTAAAATTGAAACATTCCCCGTGCACGGCTGTCCACACAGACGGCATTTCTCATCGCCTGATATTTCTTCACCGAGGATTTCGCGAGTTGCTGACGAAGCACCAATACATCGGAGACAGGAGACTGGGCGGTCTTGAGCAAAGCTGTCACAGACTTCTTATCAAGTGACTCCGTTTCAACACCGCGCTCTTTGAGCCATTCTTTCATCTGCGCCACGCTGTTCGGATTCTCAAGCCTGGTCAGAGCTTTCAGGCGTTCCATCAACTTGTCCTTTGTGGTCGCGTCAATCTGGACGGCATTCTCCACGAGAGGCATATCAAGCCGTATTCCACGATCATTGATTTCTTGGTCGAGCACATACTCCTCCCATACCGATTGCGGCACAGGATATTTGGACAGACGTTTCTGTATTGCCATCTCCACTTCCACGTCGCGGCGGTTGTAAGACTTAAAGAGTTCCCACTTCTCTCCCGTAGGCTCGTGGAACGGAGGCGTAGAAAAATAACGAATGAGTGCCTTGCCCTCCGTCATTTTCTGCTCTTCCAGTCCCAACACTCTGCCCACGGCGGCAAGCGATAATGGCAAGCCCATGTAGGCAGACCAGACCATTGTGCATCGCCAGCTGTGGGGATTCAGAAAACGGGCACACTCTTTGGAAAGCGGATGATTGTCACGGAACGGATCGAGGTCTATCCCCAAGTCCGACAAGTAACGCGACAGGCACACACGTTCAAAGTTGGCGTTGAACGCCCACTTGATGACGCTATCATCCGCCAGCGCATCCAGAATTTCCTGCGGAATCCGCTCACCACGCACGAGGTCAATGACCTGCACCGCGCCTCCGTCCACGGAATATCCAAAGAGCAGGATCGCGAAATCCTCTGCCTCGGTGTAACGATATACGCCGCTTTTCCCAATATCCACACTGCTCCGAGTTTCGAGATCGATGGACAATGATTTCATGTCACTTCTCCTTCCGTGACAAAAGCAGCGAGGAAGAATCCCCGCTGCCCGTGTCGGTCAACTCTTATTTAGCTGAGAAAATCCTCGTCCTCATCGGCGAAGTCATCCTCGGCGCGTGTCTTGCCGCCGAGCAGCTCACCGTCGGAAATCTTCTGCAGGTTGTTCAGTCCGCAAGCGATGCCCTTGTTGCCGTTCGAGTTGAATGCGTAGAAGTTGATGCTTGCGCGTCCGTAAACGCCGGAGTAGACCTCCGAGTGCTCGATGATCGGATTGCGGGCAGCATCCACGATGCCGGGAGCCGTAGCCGAGTTGGCGTTGATGAAGTAGCTGTCCTTGTATGCCGCATCGTCCGGGCGTTCCACATCGCCGTCACGGAGTGGGTTCTTGATCGCCGTGAGTGCGGGCACGGACTTGCTGCTGCCCTTGAGCTTTGATTGCCCTTCCTCGTACGCCGCCTGAATGGCGTTCTTGACTGCGGTCACGGTCTTGGTGTCGGACTTGGGAATAATAAGCGAGACACTGAACTTCGGCGTACCGCCGTTGATGGACTTTGCCTGCCAGACGTTGGCATAGCTCCAACGTGTCTTGACTCCCGTGATCACTTTTGTCGGATTGATAACTTTTGCCATGATGTGTTTTCCTCAACTTTCTTCAAAATCTTCTGCTGCGGTATTCATCGCAGGCCGCTTGTCGCTCATGGGAGCGAGGGTTGGTTTCCCCTGCGGTTTTACGAGGAAGCCTCCGAGCAGTTCCTCAAACTTATTTTTTCCGAGCAGACTGGTCATTGCCGTAATCCCGAGCAGTTTCTGCTCATATGGCTCATAGCCCGCTTCTTTGACTGTTTTGGCGACCGCCGCCTCGTCGGTGTATTTCCGATTCGAGCGGCCTTCCACCAGTTTCCAGTCCGTCCACTGTTTTCCTTGGATTGCCCGCTGCAGGGCATATTCCTTGATGTCGCTGACCCATGCGGCGAGCATATCGGCTTTTGCAAGCACCGCTTCCACCTCGGCATCTTCCAATGTCGGAGGCATCTCAAAGTCATACCGAGCCAGTTCCAGATTGTACTCTGCCCGCTTGCGGCACGTTGCCTTAATCCTGCAAAACTGGCAGTGCGCTCCAGCGCAAAACTCGCCTTCTCCTGCGTGTGCCAACTTCGCGGCAGGAACGAGCGTATCTGCCGCCCATGTCAGAAGGTCTACTTTCGAGATGGTGTACTCCGAGATGTTGCTGAGTCTCGGTTGGAAGATAATCATCCAGATCGACTCGATGTCGTACAGTCCGTCGAACATCTGGATGCAGCCGAGCGCGTAGCACATCATCTGCGGATTGCGCTCAGCACTGACCTCAATGCCCTTTCCGTGCTTGTAGTCCACGATGCAGACGGTCTTGCCGGAGATGATGAGCGTGTCGGCTGTGCCGAACCCATCGGGTACAAAGTCCGAGAAGTCCACACGCTGCTCCACGGACACCATCGTATCCTTCGACTCCTCGCGGAACTGCGACACAAGCCCCATAACGAACTGGGCATAAAAGTCTGCACACTCTTCCATCTCACTGTCATAGGAGGACAGCTTCTTGGTCGGATCGCGCACTCGCTCACCAAGTGCCTTGCGGAGTTTGTACTCACAGAGCGTGTGCGCATCTGTCCCTTGGGCGGCATACTCGCTTGGCGCATCAGACTTTTCCGCATTGAGGCGAGCTGACGGCGGGCAGGCGATCCAACGTGCAGCAGAGGATGCCGAGAGGATGGCGTGTTTACGAGCCAATCTTCTCAGCCTCCTTCAGGAGTGTCGCATAGTGCTCCGGCGCAAGCTCGCTGAGTTTGTCTACGCCGAACTTGGAGATCAGAGACTTGACTGCTGCGCTGTGCCCTTCGACAGAGAGCCGTGCAAGCACGGTGCGTACTTCTTCAAGTGTCGGTGAGGATTCCTCCGATTCCGACACCTTCGACTGCTCATCGCTTGGAGTGCTCTGCACGAATTCCTCCAAGACATCGACCAATCGGTGAAGAACGCCGATAAGCTCGACTATTGCTTCATTTTCCTCCCGCATGGAGATCACTTCCTTTCAATTGACTGCGGGGATTTTCACCTTCCTATAAAGAAGAGGACACCGCCGTATGTTTTGGTCACCGATTTTTACATAAAATCTTTGAGCTGTGCTTGAAGCCCGGGCATGAACTTATTCATGCGCTTGCGGATGCTTTCCTTAGATTTGAAACCGACAGCGGCGGCAATGGCACGCTCCGACTCTCCCGCCGCCCTGCGGATAAGAATTTCATGGTCGATGGGATCGAGTTTGGAGAGAGCCTCGTACAGACTGCGATTACGCTCCTCGCGTGCTGCAGTGTCGGCAACATCCTCGTGGACGGGAAGTGCCGGGTCATTGACTTCCACCGCACGTTCCAAAGAGATTGTCCGATACACGGGATGTGAGCATCCATCACAGCTGCGGTTGGCGCAGCAGGTTTTTCCTTCATAGATACAGTGCTGCCCACGCTTTTCCCGCTTGTCCTCCCGCCAGATCGGTCGCATGACAGCAGAGTATTGCTCGGCATCGACAGGTGCATAAATTGCCCGCTCCGACGCCTTGAGGAACTTTTCTCCGGCAGCCTTTCGCCGGACGAGTTCGTCCATGCCCGTATCCCGAAATCTTCCATTTTCGTGGATCTGAATCGGGGCGGGGACATACACGCCCAGCTTCTTACTGAGCTGAAAACGATGCCCTTGCTGTTGGAGAGCCTTGACCTCCTGCGCGGAGTAGTCTTTGATGATACCGTTAAGCTGGATTTTCATAGTTTTGCGTTCCTTTCGTTCTTGCCGAACGGCGGGATGCAAAACTACGCACGGGCTTCACTCCAAAAATGGGCATAAAGAAGCACGGTGGGAGCATAGAGATACTGACAAGCTCGTATGCTGTCAGAATCCCTATTCACATCCCGCCGTCCTATGGCCATCTTGGACAACAGATTGACTTACCTAGGGAAACCAAATTTGTCTCTTCCTACCACCACCTTAAAAATCTTTCTCTACATAGAAGCGGACACATACATCCGATTTGGTCACCACTTTTTGATTAGAATTTTTCCTTATAAAATCAGAAAAGCCGTGATATAATTGATACATGCACAATCATCAAAAAATAAAGCCCCAGAGATTCAATCTCTGAGGCTCATCCTATATACAATAGTGTTGCTGTAAACAGTGAACAGCACTCAATAGCGTCAACTGCGTTAATAGTGTCAATACTTGCAAATGAGGTGTTTTCATGCTGGAAAACAAAGAATACGCATTATGCGGCGGTACCTTCTTCACCCTTCTTCTTCAGGCAAGAAAACAGAGAACCGCCGCCAGGAAAAATGCGGTTGGCGAAAAGGACGGTCTGAATGACAGCGAGGTTCTTGAAGGGCTCATCCGTGTGGCTTTCCCCGACTATATTTCTCCTGCGGGACGTTCGATCCGAACTCACACTTCATCATATAAAGCGTGCAGGCTCTCTGCCAATGAATATCTTCCATTCGATAAAGAGGAGCTCATCCACACCTTTGACCATGAGATAAAAGAGACTTTTTCCTCCCCGCTTCAGCGCATGTGCCAATTTTCATCGTCCTTCATCGATGAGAAAAACATGGGGAGCTGGCTCATTCGCGCCATTCTCGATACGATCAGCCGAGATCCCAGTATCACAGATGAAATATTCTACGTTGACCAAAACGGTCATCCAATGGATAAAAAGCATCTGCTCACGGTGCAGAACATCGAACTGCAGCCGTTTCTTCTTGGTGTTTGGCATTTTATTTTATCGAACCGAGCAGATAACACCGTTGGTGCAACTACGATTGATTCATGGCATGATAGACCTGCTGTAAAGAGAGCAAGGCGCAAGTTTAATTCAGAGGTTGGAAAGAACTGGAGCAATAGTGTTTCTGTCCATATAATTCAGGTCGACGAACCTGTATCAGGAGAGCATAAAGATTTCATCAGATCACATAAGATTCTTGTCGATAAGAGGTCTAGCGATTTTGATCTGGATTGGGCGGCCCGGGGGAAAATGCGTTCTCCCCAAGACGAATACCGCACATATCTTAAAAATACTCGTGAAAAATACAATAAATTGAAGACGCTTCTTTATAACGATGCGCCCGTGGAGTTTTATAATTTTTACATCTGCAACAACATCGAGCAAAGAATCTATATTAAAAAGAACAGTTACCGCAGGAAAATTATAGAAAACAGCACAGCACAGTTACTGCACGAGTGTTCAAATTTTATTTTGATTTCCGGTACAGGTGGTCTCGGAAAATCGATGATGATGCGCCACCTTCTTTTGGATTCCATAGAGCGTTTTGATGAATTTGGGAAAATTCCTGTCTTTATTCCCTTGAAGGACTATGGTGATTCCTATGACAGCTTATTGGATTACATTTTTGAAAAATTTGAGGGTCTCGGTGGATCTAAAAAGCTAAACGACCTCTCAAAACTACTCTCACATGGGTCGTGCTTGCTACTGTTTGATGGCTTAGATGAAATAAAATCAGACTGTAGGAAGAAGTTCGAACATGACCTTGAATTTTTTGCCGACAAGTACACCGATAACATGTTCGTCATATCCTCTCGCCCAGCCGGAGCATTTATATCCCTTCATAGATTTACCGTACTCAATCTCTGCCCATTTACTAAAGAACAGGCACTTTCACTGATTGACAAGTTGGATTTTAGACCGGACGAGCCGGCAATCAAGGCGAATTTCCGAAATGAATTAGATAACACCCTATTTCGTACACATATGGAGTTCACCGAAAATCCACTCCTTCTCACCATCATGCTTATGACGTATGAGCAATTTGCAGAAATTCCATCAAAAATGCATATTTTTTACAGGGAAGCATACATCACATTATCCCAAAAACACGATGCAAGCAAAGGAGCATACAAACGAGTCTTAAAGACAGGATTGACTGCAGATCGGTTTGCAGATTATTTTGCTGAGTTCTGTGCACGAAGCTATCGTGATGAGAAGTTTGAATTTACGGATCTTCTGTTTGATCAGTATTTTAACAGTCTGCACGAACGCACAAAAGAACTGCATAGGGTGACGGAATCGGATTTCAGAGATGACCTCGTTGAAAATATGTGCCTTATGTTTTACGAGAACGGAAAGTATCATTTTACCCATCGTTCTTTCCAAGAATATTTCTGCGCCTTGTACTTTTCAAAGCAAAAAGATAAGACGTTGAAAGCAATTGGGGATTTTTTTGAAAACAAGAATCGCCGTCACTATTCAGATCAGACGTTCAATATGCTGTATGACATGATCCCGGAGAAAATTGAAGAGTATATATTCTCTCCATTTTTACAATCACTCTTCGAGATGTGTGATACCAAGGACGGTTATTGGACTTTTCTTGAGGAACTGTATCCTATACTGTACTATGAGAACGGAGAGACAAATACGTGGAGCGACAACGAACCAACTTCGTTTATTTACAACGCTATTATTCGAATCCAAGATATAGCTGCGACTTTGGACTTTGATGAACTTCCACATGACGATAAATATCTTACCGCTAAGTGGGGCTATCTTGATTCAGATTATGAATCTCCTGATTACGAACCTCATTCACTGATAATCTTGGACGAAGCACCTTGGGACTATGTGCAGGAGTTTGGAGAGCCTGAGATCGTCGGAAAAACTTATGAAATTGATATCGAGACCATCCTAAGAAATCCAGAGAAACATGAAGACACTATCCACTTGCTTGAAAGTGATGACTTTCCGATAAGGGTAGAGTTTTTAGCCGTTAGAGCATATATGCAGGAACTTATCGATAAAGAGCAGGCTGTTGGCGACGATTTGTTTGATTTGTTTCAGTAGCTCAAACTTCGCAATCCCCCTATTCCAAGTTTCTGTTTATCACTTCAATAACTACACAGGCAGGAAGTTCCAATAACGTTTAACAACTTGTGTAAGGGATAAGCTAATTTTTCCTTCTCATGCCCAGCTACATAAAAAAACCGAGGGATGCAACACACCAGTTATCGAGGAGGTAAAGCATCATGAAAGAAATTCAACCAGTGTCCATCTCGTCGGCCACAGACACTCCAAATATCAGTCGATTTATTTACACTACGTAATCAACAGGTAATGCTTGCCAGCGATCTTGCTATGCTCTACCAAGTGGAGATACGGGTTCTGAATCAGGCTGTGAAGCGGAATCAGAAAAGATTTCCCGAAAGATATTGCTTCCAGTTAACCAAGGAGGAGGCAAACTTGACATCACAAATCGTGATGTCAAGTTCCGCACATGGCGGGCGGCGAATCCTGCCTTACGCGTTTACCGAACAGAGTATAGCTATGTTGTCAGCAATTCTCCGCAGGAGTATTTCTGTGGAATTAGTAAAGACTACCTCAAGAAAATTTGGTTAATTGCTATTCACCAGCAAAATTTGAGATCCCAATTTGGCACCTCAAAAGGAAAGGAACTTTTATGAGTGAGAAAGCCCCTGATCAGACATCCATAGCGCCGATAGACACAAGCCACATACGGAATTTGGTATACACCGTTCGTGGCATTCAAGTCATGCTAGACTCAGATTTGGCGCGGCTTTATCAGGTAGAAACAAGGATACTGAACCGTAATGTAGCCCGCAACGCCCGTCGCTTTCCAGAGGATTTTCGCTTTCAACTCACAGAAGATGAGTTTGAAATCTTGAAATCCCAAATTGGGATTTCAAGTGACACTGTGCATGGCGGCAGACGCTATCTCCCCTACGTCTACACCGAGCAAGGGATTTCCATGCTGTCCGGAGTACTGCGAAGTGATGTCGCCATAGAGGTCAGCATCGGCATTATGCGGGCTTTTGTTGAGATGCGACATTTCATCGCCAGCAACGCTCACCTTTTCGAGCGAATAGAGCGTGTGGAGTTAAAGCAACTCGCCTATCAAAAAGAAGCTGATGAAAAATTCGAGCAGATATTTGATTTCATACACACTCATACAGAGTCCAGTCAAAAGATATTCTTCAACGGACAAATATACGATGCCTTCAGCTTGTTGGCGAGCTTGATTCAAAAAGCTGCCAAGAATATCATTCTCATTGATGGCTATGTGGATATAGGGACGCTCAATTTGCTGGCAAAAAAACAAGCTAATGTTTCCGTGGAAATCCACACATTCAACAATACGAGATTGACGGCAGCAGATGTTGCGACCTTCAACAGTCAATATCCAACGCTTACCATCAATCACACCAATGCCTTTCACGATCGTTTCCTTATTCTTGACCACCAAGAGGCATATCACATTGGCGCATCGCTCAAAGATGCCGGAAAGAAGTGTTTTGCCATCACACTTTTGCAAGATGAGGCACTCCTACAGGAGCTTCTGGCACATTTGTGAAAAGACATTCACAGCCCGGTGAGGCGGCAATACAACAAAAACCATCGAAACCATGAAGATAAACAGAAAATAAACCAAACGACGTGCAGCTAAAAGCTACGCGCCGTTTTTTAGTATGAATTCTATGGGTAAATTGTTGCCCATAAATCATGTTATGATTTTCCCAAGAAATAAAAATCTGTAAAGGAACTTCTATGTACGCGCCCCTACAGTTTCCTTTAGTGCCCCACCAATTCGTATAATTCGGTGTAATATCACGCCGCCTCTCGTTTATTATTACATTGTATCGTTATCGACGTTACTTCGTTCATTGCCGCTACCAAAATGATACTAGAGGGAAACGTCAGCGTTGCGTTCGCACGCGACACCGTAATCTGGCGATCCTCGATCGGCTCACGCAGCACCTCAAGTGTCTTCTTGCTGAACTCCGGCAGCTCATCGAGAAAGAGCACGCCGTGATGCGCGAGTGTCACCTCTCCCGGACGCGGGATGCTCCCGCCGCCGATCATCGCCACCGTCGAGGAGGTATGATGCGGACTGCGGAAGGGGCGCGTCGTCACAAGCCCTGTATCCTTGCCGAGCAGTCCCGAAATACTGTAGATCTTCGTGATCTCAATGGCTTCTTCCTTCGTCAGCTCCGGCAGAATCGAAGGCATCCGACGCGCCAGCATCGTCTTACCCGAGCCGGGTACACCGACCATCAGGACATTATGCCCGCCAGCCGCTGCAATCTCAAGCGCACGCTTCGCCTGATACTGCCCCTGGACATCAGCAAAGTCATCGGTGAACGCAGCGTCCTTTTTCTGTTCTGTTGCTTGTGGCACAGCAGGAGTCAGCACCTCTGTGCCTGTCAAATGACGCACAAGCTGCGCCAGATTCTCGACCGCATAGACCTTCAGTCCATCAATGAGGAGTGCCTCGTCTGCATTGGACGGCGCAACGTAGAACTCCGTCAAACCGTGCTCACGCGCCGTAATCGCCATCGGGAGAATGCCGCTGATCGGACGGCAGTTTCCATCGAGAGAAAGCTCCGCTGAGAAAAGTGCACTCTGCACTGCCGCCTCAGGAACCATACCGTAGGAGGCAAGGAGTCCGACCGCAATCGGCAGATCAAGCCCGGAGCTGTCCTTTCGCACATCAGCGGGCGCAAGATTGACTGTCACACGCTCCTGCCGCAGCTGGATGCCGGAGTTTCGAATCGCCGTCCGTACCCGCTCCTTTGACTCCTTCACCGACGTATCGGGAAGCCCCACCAGTTCAAAGCTCGGCAGCCCCGGAGACACATCCACCTCCACGTCGATAATTCGTCCATCAATCCCGAGGGTCGTCGCACCATAGGTCTTTGCAAACAACGGCCTTCCCTCCTACGTTTCAAATATAAGAAAATTATAACACAAGAAAGGGGAAGATGGCTAATGATTCTTTGCAACAAAAAAGAGATTCCAAACAACGATTTCCTATGCCCTTGAAAATACACAATCCTACAAATTCAGTGAGAATTACTTCTTTCATCTTGTTGAAATAATTTCCTTGTAAGAATTCATTGATTCGTGTTATCATTGCTTCGTTATATTGTGTAGGGATATGGCTTCAAGGAGGCTACTGAAGATGAGGAAGAAAGAGCTCGTGCGAAAGATTACCTGCTGGATGACGCTTGGCATTTTTTCACTGCAGCCGGCTCTTACTTTTGCCGCCGACATCGTCGCCGACGCCTCCGCTCCCGAGGCGCAGCGTCCCTATGTGACGGAGACGGCAAACGGGATTCCTCTCGTACAGATCGCACGCCCCGACGGCAGTGATGTCTCTGTCAACCACTACGAGGCATTCAACGTCCCGGAGCGTGGTGCCATCCTCAATAATGCCTTTCTCTTTTCGAATACACAGCTTGCCGGATA
>ERZ772948.702-NODE-702-length-21601-cov-8.331198_pt1 | contig 21601 bp, 18 predicted proteins | sample MGYA00511945_ERZ772948 | MGnify/ENA primary metagenome ERZ772948 (study PRJEB29015, sample SAMEA2737927) | human oral metagenome | biome: human oral; feature: human-associated habitat; material: dental | place: China | collected 2141 ... | reverse complement strand
TGTTTTTGGTTAAGAGTCAGGAAACCAGTGATGAAATGGCGTTAAAGCCGATGAATTGTCCACACCATACGCAAATTTTTGCTTCACAACCGCGCAGTTACCGTGATATGCCGGTACGCTATTTGGAGACAACCACTGACTATCGTGACGAAAAAACTGGTGAACTGGGTGGTTTGAATCGTGTGCGCTCGTTGACCCAGGATGACAGTCATGTCTTTTGTCGCTCAGACCAGATTGAGCAAGAGATCAATAATTTATTGTCTGCTGCACGGGAACTGTACGATACCATTGATATGAAGCTGCGAGTTCGACTGAGTTATCGTGATGATTCTGATGCATATTTGGGCGAACGTGAGCTATGGGCTTCTGCACAAAACCAGTTGAAATCAGCAGTTGAAAAAGTTGGTCTGGACTATTTTGAACAGGAAGGTGAGGCTGCTTTTTACGGACCAAAAATTGACTTCATGGCAACTGATGCCATCGGTCGTGAACACCAAGTTGCGACAGTACAATTAGACTTTGTGCAGCCGCAGCGGTTCGGTTTGGAGTACACAGAGAGTGATGGCAATTTTACAACGCCTGTGATGATTCACTGTGCGTTGTTGGGTTCAATCGAACGATTCTTGAGCGTATTCATCGAGCACACAGGCGGTTGGTTTCCATTTTGGGCAGCACCAGAACAGGTACGTATTTTGACGATCAATAACACTGTTATGGACTATGTTGATGAAATAACAACGATTTTATCAGGGGTTACTTTGATGCAACCAGTAAAATATAATGAAGTCAGATTTACAACCGACATTCGAAATGAATCAATTGGCAAGAAGGTTCGTGAAGCAACTGTTGTAAAAATACCAACACAGATTATTGTTGGCCCAAGAGATAAAGCGGCACGTGCCGTTAGTGTGCGTACTCGTAAGGGTGAAGAACAAATTTCGATTGATCAATTGGCTAGCTATATCCAGAACATACAATAACCAATGAAATAGCCAAGTAACTTGGAGTAATATATTGAACAAACTATCAGCGATGAGCTTGCGCGATAAAGTTTATGAATTGATGGCGCAATTACCAAATGACAAAGTCACTACCTATGGAGACTTAGCCGCCATGGCTGGGCATCCATATGCAGCGCGTATCGTTGGAGGTATCGCCCATAATGGAGTTTTGGATTTACCATGGCATCGCTTGGTTAATGCTAAGGGTGGATTAGCTGTCGGTTTTCCTGGTGGTCAAGGGGCACAAAAACAATTGCTTGAACAAGATGGGATTTTTTGTGACGCACGATGGCGAATAATTGATTTTGAGGAGCGGCGATGGAAGCCAATAAGCTAGAGCAAACAGCGCCTTTGATTGTTATTACCGGTCCGACGGCGAGCGGCAAAACGTCCCTGGCTATAAAATTAGCAAAAAAGTTTGGCGGCGAGATTATCTGTGCAGACAGCAGGACAGTGTACCGCGACATGGACATAGGAACTGCCAAGCCAACCCCCATGGAGATGCAAGGCGTAGCTCATTGGGGGCTTGATTTAGTGGAACCAGGGCAGCTTTTCTCGGCTGCTGATTTTAAGGAGTATGCAACAAAAAAGATTGCAGAAATTCGCGACCGTGGCAACATACCATTTCTGGTTGGGGGCACCGGATTATATATAGATGGGGTTATTTTTAATTTTAGTTTTGCGAATAGGAGCGATGAAAGGTATCGTCAGAGGCTAGAATATATGAGCATAGAAGACCTACATAAGTATTGTGTTGATAACAACATGTCTTTGCCGGAGAATAAATATAATAAACGCTATGTCGTTCGGGCCATCGAACGAAGTGCTCAAACTGTAGTAAAAAATGCATCAATACAAGAGAATACTATTGTTGTAGGAATAGCAACAGAAAAAAATAAACTGGCTAACAGAGTTGCTCAACGGGTTGAACAACTATTGACCAATAATGTTGTAGAGGAGGCAACACACTTGGGTGATAAGTATGGCTGGTGTAGTGAGGCGATGACGGGTAATGTCTATCCTATAATACGTCAATATATATGTAGTAAAATTGACTACGCTGAAATGATGCAGAGGATGATTGTTAGTGATCGGCAATTAGCCAAACGCCAAATGACTTGGTTGAGACGCAACCCCTATATTGTGTGGTGTGACCTATATTCAGCTGAACACTATTTATCACAGATACTGGCTCACCTGGGCAATCCGTGATACAATTATTGTGCAATGATTGATTCGTTATTTGGTTCAAAAACAAGAGTAAAGCTGTTGCATTTATTCTTAAATAATCCCGGAAAATCATTCTACGTGCGAGAGATTACGCGTCTTATTGATGAGCAGATTAATTCCGTGAGGCGTGAATTAGCCAATATGATGAATGTTGGCATTATCGTGTCTGATAATGCTGACAATAAGCTGTACTATGCAGTCAATCAACAGTACCAATATTTCGAGGCTTTATCTATGATATTTGCTGACAACTCACCTAAAGCAAAAGAGCCAAAAGCCGTCGCAAAAGACACAACTTGGTTAGCTAAAGTGGGTCAACTCTCTGGTTTGCGGCTTGCCATAGCAGCAGGAACGTTAGTTAGAGGTTCTGCTAGTCGAGTAGATTTATTGGTTGTGGGTGAGATCGTACAATCTCAGCTGGAAAAATTGATGGATAAAGCCGAAAAACTAGAAAAGAAGAGCCTTAACTATGCCGTGTTATCATATGATGACTTCTATTATCGGTTGAGCGTTCGTGATAGGTTTGTGACTGATATTTTGAGTGGTAAGCATTCAGTGTTAGTTGATGTAGATAGAATATTAAAATAAGGAGACAATATGTTTGACATAGAATATAAGGGTGCTAATGCTGTCATTTTTACAACAAAAAACGTAAAGGTTGTATTTGATCCAAGACTATCGCTAGTTGGTAAGAAGGACTTATCTGTTGAGGATGTGGTCGAGGTACTCACTGAAGACCGATTCGCATCAACAGTAGGTAATCCTCGCGTACAATTTGATGGCCCTGGTGAGTATGAAGTGGCAGATGTTGGGTTAGCTGGCTTTCCTGCCCAACGACACATCGATGCAGAAGGGAATAATAGTACGATCTATAAGCTTCTGATAGGTGGGGTGAGAATAGCTGTCCTGGGGAACATTGACCCAAAGTTGAGTGAGGAACAATTAGAGCAAATTGGAGTTACTGATATCGTTGTACTGCCTGTCGGTGGCGGAGGATACACTCTGGATGCTACGGCAGCAGCAGTAATTGTTAAGCAAATTGATCCTCGAGTTGTTATACCGGTTCATTATTCAGATCCAGAATTAGCGTATGAGGTACCACAGGATGTATTAGATACATTCTTAAAAGAAGTAGGTGCTTCTGGTATAGATGCTGGCACTAAATGGAAAGTTAAGTCCACGGAAGCTCTACCTGAGCAATTGACGGTAGTGAAAATTGATTGCAGTTAATCTGATTAAATAAAATCCTCCATCATGGAGGATTTTATTTATTTAGCTTTTGCTGCGCTCTGTAGAATACCTTTTTTTCGAAGAGTGCGAATCGCCTGGGTGCTAAGTACCATTGTGACTTTTTGGCCACCGACCGTAAAGGTCTTTTTTTGTAGATTCGGCTTAAAAACTCGCTTTGTACGTCGCAGTGAGAAGCTCACGTTATGGCCGTACTGCTTGCCTTTGCCGGTTAGTTCGCATCGTGATGCCATTTCCAACCTCTCTCATTTATTAAACAATCCCTAATATTGTAACGGTATATCACAAAATAGTCAAGATGGTATAATAAAATATATGAACTTTACAGCCGTGGTAATTACATTGTTAGTGATTCTGGTATCAATGACTATTCATGAGGCGATGCATGCTTTTATGGGGTATTTCTTGGGTGATCAAACCGCCAAGGCAGAGGGAAGACTATCGCTCAATCCTATAAGACATATCGACCCTCTTCTCACCATCCTGCTACCATTAATATTGTTGATGTTAGGTGCTCCGGTGTTTGGTGGAGCCAAACCAGTACCATTTAATCCACATAAGGTGCGATTTGGGGAATGGGGTGTCGCTTTGGTGGCGATTGTCGGGCCCCTAACTAACCTAGTGTTGGCTTTTACTTTTTTTGGTATTGGCGTAAGTTTAGGCTTTGTAGACAAATTTGGTTTTTCGCCATCGTTGATCGGCGTCACGCTTCAGACTTTTGTATTTGTCAATCTGGGCTTTTTTGCTTTCAATATGATCCCCATACCACCACTTGACGGATCTAGAGTGTTCTATGCATTGGCTCCGGATTTTGTGAGAGGTTTTATGAGACAGGTCGAACAATATGGGCTTGTCATCATCATGGCTCTTGTCATGGTTGGTTCGCCATTTATATCTTTGTTTATGAATTGGTTGATTATACACACACTTCAGGTATTTATTTTGATTTTTAGTGTATAATATAAGTAGTCCCTTGAGTCTATGGGCGCATATGATTTTCCTAACATCATATGATAGGGAGCTTTATATGATATATCACCGTGGTGATATGTTGCGAGCACCCACCTTGCGTTATGCGGGGAATATCAAGCGTTCATGGCCCGGGGGCTTTTTGTTTGCATATTTTTAATTGGGCTTGGTGGGTAGACGAATAATTACAGAGCATATATAATCAGATACAGCAGTTCACTAGGCAATCGCTTGACTCTTGTCAAGAGGAAAGTCCGGGCAACAAAGGACACGACAGTCGCTAACGGCGACCGGGGGTGACCCTAGGGAAAGTGCCACAGAAACAAAACTACCCATAGTTATGGGAAAAGGTGAAACGAGTAAGGTAAGAGCTTACAGCTTGCTATGGTGACATAGCAAGGAGGTAAACCCTGTCGGTTGCAAGGAGATCTACATTTCGGGTGTCCACCTGTAGGTCGAGAACCGCTTGATTCATTTGGCAACAAATGAACTAGATAGATGATTGCCCACGACAGAACCCGGCTTATCGGTGGACTGTATAGTAAAAATCCTCCATCAATAGGAGGATTTTTACTATATTATTTCTAAGTTATGACCTATTTTGTAGCTGCTTGAACGATTTTTTTGAATGCTACAGGATCATTTACCGCTATCTCTGCCAATATTTTGCGGTTCACCTCAATATTATTAGCCTTCATGCCAGCGATCAACTTGCCGTAGGTAGTACCCTCTTGGCGAGCAGCTGCATTAATACGTGTAATCCACAATGCTCGTAAGTCGCGTTTTTTATTGCGACGATCGCGATAAGCGTATTGCAGAGCGCGAATAACGCCTTGTTTTGCTAGACGAAAACTGCGCGTACGGTTATGTTGCATTCCTTTAGCAGCTTTAAGGATCTTTTTATGTTTCGCATGTGCTGAAACACCTCGTTTTACTCGCATAATATACTACACTCCCATTGCTCGACGAGCATTTTTGGCCATAGAGCCTTTTACGGTTGCTGTTGTGTTAATGGCACGTTTACGGCTCTTAGACTTCTTGGCTAAGAGGTGACCGCCAAATGCACGTTGGCGGGTTAGTTTGCCGGTACTGGTTAGCTTTATGCGCTTAGCAGTGCCCTTGTGGGTCTTTAGTTTTGGCATTACTTACTCCTTATTACTACGCTCAGATTGCGACCTGCCATCTGAGGCTTTTGTTCTACGATTGCAACTTCTTCAAGCAGGGTAGTGATTTTTTCAATCAATTCGTAACCGATCTCTTTGTGCGCCATTTCGCGCCCCTTGTACATTACCTGGATGCGAACTTTGTGTCCTTCCTCTAAGAATTTACGGACTTTACGAAGTTTTACTTCCAAGTCGCCTTGGCCTATCTTGAGACCGAAACGCATTTGTTTCAGGTCGCTGGCTTTAGCTAGTTTGCGATTACGTTGCTGGTCCTTCATCTTCTGGTACTGGTATTTGCCCCAGTTGACGATTTTGGCCACAGGTGGATTAGCGTTGGGTGATATTTCCACGAGATCTAGTCCCGCTTCTTCTGCCGCTGCTAGTGCCTCACGGAGTGACATCACTCCTAGCTGCTCACCATCTGAACCAATAACGCGTAGTTCGCGAGCACGGATAGCTCCGTTGGTACGAATTGTTTTATTAATCGTTAGCTCTCCTTTATAAAGTGAATCGTTAGATTAATTCCAAAATTAATTCTAACAGATAAGAGCGCGCATTTCAAGGATCTATGAATGTTGAATTTGCCGGTATTGCAAGCTTTCGGCGATGTGAGGCGTATCAATTGTGTCGGAAGCTTCCAAATCTGCAATGGTTCGAGCTACCTTTATAACTTTAAAGTAGCTTCGCGTGCTAAGATCCAAGCTTTTCGCTGCTTTAATGAGAAGGTTTTTTGCCTCAGGAGATAGGCGAGCATAGCGGTCGATCTCAGAGCTTTTCAATGATCCGTTGTGCTTTTCACTACTATTGAAACGCTGTTGCTGAAAATGTAATGCCTGTTGTATGCTCTCTGTTATTTTCAATTGTTGTGAATTATTCAACGGCTTATTCTGTAGGAGTATTTCATGGTTCACGCGATTGACAGTTACTGTCATATCTATGCGATCAAGGAGCGGCCCTGACAGTCGTTTTTGGTAGTGAAGGATCTGAGAAGATGTACAAGTACAATTTTTCTCAGCATCTCCGTAATATCCGCAAGGACAAGGATTCATAGTGGCAACTAGTAAAAAACTGGCAGGGTATTTGTATTTTTGGTTAGCACGACTGATGGTTATGGTATGGTCTTCCATGGGTTGACGTAACGCTTCTAAGACCGATCGTGGATACTCTAAGATTTCGTCCAAGAATAGGACTCCATTGTGCGCTAAGCTTATTTCTCCTGGTCGGGCTTTAGGGCCTCCTCCTATGATAGAAGCTCTACTCGCTGTATGGTGCGGTGCGCGGAATGGCCTAGATGAGACTATGCTGTCTGCTAAGTCCGGATTGCTTATACTGTGCAATTTGGTGACATCTATTATTTCTTGACCCCTTAAAGGAGGCAATAGACTCGCTAAAGCCTTTGCTAGCATACTTTTACCAGACCCAGGGGGTCCTGAAAATAGTAAATTATGTCTTCCTGCTACTGCAATACTAATGGCTCGTTTAGCTTGCTCTTGTCCGATGATCGTGTCTATTGGAGTGTCTGTCACCTCTGTAAAATCAGATGTAGTTTTTTTAACAGCAGGTGGTATCAGACATTCTTTTTTCAGATGTAGGAATAATTGGCGCAGGCTTTTGATAGGGATAACAGTGATGTTCTTTAGTAGGAGAGCCTGTTCTGTATTTTCAGCTGGAATGTAAATAGTCGTAATGTTGTTTCTCTTAGCAACTTCGGCAATGGTAATTACTGACTGGATGGGTCTGATGGATCCGTCCAAGGCTAATTCTCCAGCAAAGAGTGCATTGCTAACAGCTTCTTGTGGAAGGAGATTACTCAGCTGTAATACTGATAATGCAATTGGTAGATCAAACTGTGTACCATCTTTCGGTAGCTCGGCTGGCGCTAGGTTGATGATGATTTTGCCTTTTGGAAAATCAAGCAGAGAGTTCTTGATGGCACTTCGAACTCGGTCTTTAGCTTCGTCGATCGCCTTATTCCCTAAGCCAACAATTTGGATATTCGGCAGCCCTTTTGATAAATCTCCCTCAATTTCAATTAATTGGCCTTGAAACCCACATGGTGTTGCAGAGAGTATCTTGCTTACCGTCATATATGTACAGTTAACCATAATTTATTTGGTTTTTAAAGGTGGGGTGGTATACTGTATATGATTGTGGGGCTGAAATAGCGTTCGACAGTTGGACTTTATCAAAATATTCTGCAAACCGAACATGCACGATACGCATATTGTTAGATGCAAAAAACTTTGCAAGCAAAGTAGCTAGCCTGTTCAAGGCTCCAGCCTTTGCGCCAGCTGTAGCTTAATCTATAGCCATCTCTTCGTATAGGCAACATGATACGATTTGAGGTGTCAGAATTTATGTTGCTCGCTATGTATTTGGAAGTGGCAAATACATGGGACTTTTGCCACGTAACAAGCTCGGTTTTTGGGTTCGTTTATTATCCAAGCTGTGTTATAAAAATGTAAATGATCCTATGTTTGTAGACGAATATTTATGATACCAACTGGACCCGGGGGCAGTACCCGGCAGCTCCACCAAACAGCTCAACTAACATCAGCTATTAGGCTGATTTTTTGTTATGAAAAACTTTCATATAAGAAAACAACCACCTGCGAGTAGTGGTCGTTTTCAAAAAGTGGAGTTTTTGATGATCTGTTTATTTTTGGCTTCCATTATTAGTTTGTACAACTTTTTTATTCAGAAGCTACCCCTATAATAATCCATGAAAACGGTTATGTCAATATGTTTACTAAAGATTTAATGAGTAAAAAAAACTACACCTGATTGTAGGGCAAGAACAGCTATTTTTAACTCTTAAGTAGTCCTTAGTGATGCTAGGTTGCTACCAACCGCGCGGTCCTTCTACTTGCTATGTTTATACGGTATGTGGAGGAGGGCGATAGACTACGCAATATAGGAATAACGCCGCCATCCTTAACGAGAGGTAGATTGCTGAGACTTTGGTAGTGGCAATGACATGATTTAAAAATCTACCACAAAGGCGAGGGACGTTGGTTAATAGTGATTGATATTGTATGCGCGCATGTCTGCATCCAGTGGACAATGATTATATATTTGTAACATATTGAGTAGTATGCTTTTGTAAGTAATTCTAAAGAAATTGTTAGATAAGTCGTAGTGTATTTACTAGCTATTGCTACTGCATGAGCTGTGATCTAGTTGGTATAGACAAAGGATTTTCTTGGCAGATATAAGCCTGGTGAATTATTATTGTTGTAATATTCACTGTATGGTCACTGTCCTTAGAATATTGATTTTACAGATGATTGTATGGTAAATATTATTAATTTATGTGATTATTACAACAAATTTCTTGGAAAGATACTTGATTTATTTTGCAATAGATGCTAATATGTGTACATAAGCTTTTGAAAAATAAACAAAGCAAAAAAGTACATTAAAATAATTAATTCTAGAATATCGCTTAGCGCTAAATATTACTTTGGTGTAGGGAACGGCTGCAACATGAAGCTGAAAGCATATAGTCTATATTTGGTTATTGTGTTTTAGGCATGGTGCCGCCGATGCTCCACTAAAGTTATTTGTGATTATTCGCAAGTTACAAATAGTATAGGTGTTGAGCGCGCGTGGATAGTACACACACATCCAGTTTATCCTTATCTTTGTAGGGTATTGGTAATGAGAGTACTGGATGTGTGGAAGGAACTTCACGCAAGGACATGCTCCTTACATAAGGAGCGGTCAGTCGCCTTGAGCGATAACGACGAACTCGCAATGCCCGCGCCCTAATAGTTGTTTTAAAGCGGCGGATGGAGCGTTTGATAGTTCAACTTCTGTTATCGCTCGGGCTCTTTTGGGCTATGCGCTCGTGTATAATATGTGATATGAAGCAGAAGATCGCTATTACAATTGGCTGCGTTGCAACCCTAACGGTATTATTGATTATAAATATGACTACCCCATCTGGCATAGGTCCTTTTGGGGTTCTTTTGTTTTTATTTTCCCTATATGTGGCGCTAACTAGCGCTTTATATATTTTGCTGAGATTTTTATTTTCTATATTACATGTGCCAAAGCCTAGAGATGGTAGTAAAAATCGACAGGATATAAAATTGTATTATTTCTCCAGCGTGCTTGCTTTGGCTCCAGTTATATTGCTAGGAATTCAATCTATTGGCGGCATAAAGCTTTTTGATATCTGTCTTGTTGTCATCTTTGAAGTGATTGCTTGTTTGTACGTATATAAGAGGTTCTAACATGGTCTTTTCGTGTACACCATGATATAATTTGAGTATGAATCCTGAGACGACACCAGTAATACCAAGGACAGAATCAGCTCCTGTAGCTCCTGATGTAGAGCGTCAATATGGCAATCAAGAAAAAAGTTTTGAACAGTATGGGGCACAGTCCATTGAGCAGGGGAAGCAATTACCTGCTACGCCGGCGTTGCCTGTTGTTGACATAGCAAACTTGGCACAGCCTACTCCTCAGGATCCTGCTAGTGTTCAGACACCGCAGACGGATGATGATGCAGTTATGGCAGGAGTTCCTTCTATAGCAGGCGATGATGATTTGATTGAGAAAGAGTGGGTTGATAAGCTAAAGAGCTTAATTGCTCTAACAGAGGGGAATCCTCATGAACGAGCGCGGGTCATTGCTCAGCTGCAAGCAGATTATTTGAAGAAACGATATAATAAGACTCTTGGTCAGTCTAATGAGTAGGATGGATTAATGGGTGGAGTTCTCATCTTAGGATTACTGGTATTAGGGATTATAGCTGTTGGAACATCAGTAATTTTTATACTGTACCGTAATGCTATGCGTGAAGCAAAGAATTATGAGCGCGGCCTAAAAATGGTGCCTTTGTTGATACATTTGCCTCCGACCAGTGAGGATATAGATAATGGTAGCCGTGACCAGCGTGACCTCAATGAGGAGGTCATCTCTCAGGCACAGGTTATGTATAATATTATATCCAGCACCGCTACCAAAGGCTTTAAGAGTAAGTTTTATGGTCAGCGTCATATATCTCTTGAGATTGTCGCTACTGGTGGTTTAGTCCACTATTATGCAGTGGTGCCTGTGGTGCTGATCGACGTTATTCGCCAAGCTATCATAGCAGCTTATCCATCAGCACGATTGGAGGAGATGAGCGAAGTGAATATTTTTAGTGAGATTGGTCGCACTTCTGGCATGATAGGCGGTGAATTCACCTTGCGCAAGTCTTTCATTTATCCAATAGCGACGTATCAAGAATCAAAGCGTGATGCATCGCGGGCATTGCTTAATGCGCTTTCGTCTGCATCGAAAGACGATGGAATTGGTATACAATTTCTCATCAGGCCAGCATATGACGGCTGGGCTAAAGCCTCTGAGCTTCACATTGACAATTTGCGAAAACATAAAAAGAAAAAGACGGGTATTGGTGCACTTATAGCCCCGAAGGATATTTTGGAAGCGTTGTGGAAACCACCACAAGAAAATGATGAAAAGCAAAAAGAAGAAGAAAATAAGCCGTTGAGTTCGCTTGAGCAGGCAGAAGTTGATGCTGTCAGTGAAAAGACTAGGTATCCAGCCTATGAGGTTTTGATTCGTGTTGTGGTCTCTTCTAATACTGCAGCAAGGTCTCAATCTCTGTTGAAGAATATTATTGCCGCTTTTGCGTTGTTTGATTCACCACGAAATAATGGCTTTAAGTTCTCAGTTACACGCAATATAGAGGAAATTACAACAGCCTACATAATGAGGTTTTTTCCACAACAGATAAAATATAACATCTTGAATAGTGTAGAAATGGCAACGTTGTTCCATTTACCTGGCTCCTCATCAATACCGACCTCCCAAGTTAAACGCCAGATGTCTAAACAGGTTGATGGTCCTACAGATGTTTTGGATGAAGGCCTGTTGATTGGTTATAACGAATTTCGTGGAGTTAAAAAACCTATTCGCATCGGAACAAAAGACCGTCGTCGCCACGTTTATATCATTGGTCAAACTGGTGTCGGTAAGTCTGTCTTGCAGGAGAATATGGCATATCAAGACATGATGGATGGTCGAGGCTTTGCGTTTATTGATCCGCACGGAGACTTGGTAGAGTCTCTTCTTGGTAAGGTGCCAAAAGAGCGTGTCGAAGATATTATCTATTTTAATCCAGCCGACATGACAAACCCTATTGGTTTGAATATGTTTGAGTTTGATACACCAGACCAGAAAGACTTTTTGGTGCAAGAAGCAATCAATATGCTGTATGGGTTGTATGACCCGGGGCATACGGGAATCGTTGGTCCTCGTTTGGAGCACATTTTCCGTAACTGTGCGTTGTTATTGATGTCTGATCCCGCGGGCGGAACGTTTATCGATATACCAAAATGTCTCATAGACCCAGAATTTGTGAAGAGTAAACTGAAATATGTTACCGACCCGCAAGTGATTGATTTCTGGACAAAGGAGTTTCCAGCGTCACAGCGATCTAATGAAGCTGGTGAAGTTGTGTCTTGGGTTGTTGCAAAGTTTGGTCCATTTATCTCTAACGATGCAATGCGCAACATCATTGGACAAACGAAGTCTGGATTTAACTTGCGGGAGATAATGGATAATAATAAGATCCTATTGGTTAATCTTTCCAAGGGTAAGATGGGAGAGTTGAACTCCAAGCTGCTCGGTATTATCTTTGTGATGAAGTTTCAGGCTGCAGCGATGGCTCGAGCCGATACCCCAGAGGACCAGCGAGTTGATTTTTCATTGTATGTTGACGAGTTTCAGAACTTTGCTACAGATAGCTTTGAGTCTATCTTGTCTGAGGCTCGTAAATATAAGCTAAGCCTTATCATGGGTAACCAGTTCATGACCCAGTTGACGGATAAGATACGTGAAGCAATCATTGGTAACGTCGGTACAGTGATTTCTGGGCGTATTGGCGTGACGGACGCTGAGTTGATGGTTAAGAAATTTCAGCCAGTCTTTGATGTGGATGATTTGTCTAAGTTGCCAAACTTCCAATCAATTACCTCAGTCATGATTAATAATGTTCCATCGGCGCCGTTTAGTATGAATTGGATACCACCGATGGGACAGGAGAACTCTCAGTTGCGGGATGCGCTGGTGAGGCTATCTTCTGCGAAATATGGCAGGCCGCGTGCTGTTGTGGAGAAGGAAATATTTGAGCGGTTGGGTAGGGCAAATACAAAGACACAAGCTGCTTCACCTAAACCTACTGCACTACGAGAAAATAAATCTTTTCTGGATGAATGGCTATCGAAGCGTAAGCAGATAGGCGGTGCGCAGCCAGTACCAACACAAAAAGCCTCTGGTGCGTTATCTCCTGCGACGCCAGTGACGATACCAACGCCAATGTCTACTGCTAGTTCAGGCCCTAACATGCAGAGTTTGAGTAGTGGTCAGATGGGTGGCTTGTCACGGTCGCCTCAGGATAATCCTGGTACTCCTGTAGATATACCGACAACACCTCCGGTTGCCAATGCTATGCCGTCTTCAGATACTGCTAATAAAGAGAATTTATCTATCCAAGAAAGAATGCAACAAGAGCTAGACTCAGCGCAACCAAAGCCGTCTAACAACAGGCTTGACCTTAGGGATGGTAATCAGGACTCGGACAGGGAAATATCAATAAAATTGCGATAAATTTAGAATAAGAGGTCTAAGATTCGGTAGTAGCTTAGCTGCTACTCCCGCCTTTTACGCCTATACGGATGTAGTCAAACAACATACCGGCAAGCCATCCAATGGTGAATGCTGCAATCGTCTCAAATCCCGACAGAGGGTACCCGTTTATTTTTGCTAGGGTATATATAGCGAGAGTTAAGACAAAAGCCGCCACAGAGCCAGACAGTATGGCGTTTGGTCGAGCAACTGTTCTACCTGTGACTTCGCTAACTTTCTCGATGGTGGGGTTATGAATAACCTTGCTGAAAGTTCGGCTGGATTTAGGGAGCTGGCTTTGAACTGTCTCCATGGTCTTTTTGAAGCTGTCTTTGCGATCTTCCTTGGTTATAAGGCGTTCGGCTTTTGCCGGTTGCTTCTTCTTTTCTTGTTTTACCTCTTCAGCTTCGGACTTTTCAATGACTTTTTCGAGTTGCTCACGTGCTTCAGCCTCTGATTTTTCTGCCGGTGAGCTTTCTTTTTCGACTCGATTTTTGATAACTTCGGCTGCACGATTGTGTGTTTCTATTCGCAGATCATTCAGGCCTTCGTGTGATGTTTTGGCCTCATTGTTGAACTTAAGTGATTCTTTCATTGTGACTACACCTAACTTTTATTTAAATTGTACCTACTGAGTTATATGTGTGCCGTATGATGCGCACTTCTTTCTTGAGCTGCCTGGACCGCAAGTAGAAGAATGTGACAATAGAGAGGATTAGACCTGCAAACAGCATATTTTCGCTAGCTCCAGTGCGGGGCAGCTGCGTAGCCACTGTCTCGACGACTTTCTTTTCATTTGGACAATCAACTTTAACGCTTACGGTGTTACCGAAAGTGTTGTCCATCCTACAGTCAAAGGACCCAGGATTACTGGTACCAGTGCTCATAGAGGATATTTTACTGGCCATTTGTATCGTAAAGGTGCGTTCTTGGGTTTCGCCAGGTTTGATAGTTATCTCTGGCCATTGGAGAATGGTCTTGCCTCCATTGCTATTGGCATCTTCTTTGAGGGTTCCGCCGCCCGATTCAAAGATAGTTGAATATTGCAGAACATCACCCAAGTTCTCTGTGAATGTATATTTTTCTGGTGCAAAACCCTTGTTGGTGACCTTTAGGTGATAGGTAATACGATCATGTGCTTTCGCGGTGGTCTTAGTAGCGTCCATATTACTCTGAGTGAGGTTTATAGCGCTCTTTTGTTGGATAAAGGAAGCAGAACACTGCTTATCTTCTATCCAAAGAGTTGGGTTGCCTGCACATGGCTGACAGCGTGGGTCATTTTTAAGTAGTGTTGGATTTTGCGGGCACCTTTCTGGCGCAGCGATATTGAACGTCTTTTGACAGCCAGCAGAGGTGCGGTCACCTAGAGAAGTTTTGAGTGTTACAGTTACTTTGTATGACCCAGGGGTTTTTTCTTGATATGTTACATTTGGGGTGGTGCTCTCTAGAGTTTTTACAAGAGAATTACCCCTATAAACTTGAAACACATATTTTTGTATTTTGGCGCCATTAGCGACACTTGTGTTAGCGGTAAACTGATATTTATTATTATCGCTTTGCTTCACCTCTAAGGCATTACAGGTGACTACGGGAGCTGGAGGTGTAGAACAGTTTGGATAGGTACCAATTTGTCCTGGAGGGCAGGTTGGTGCTGGAGGGATGCTTTTGGTAATGAGATTGCCACAGTTACGCATAATTGCGAACCAGCCGAACTTGGCTGAGTGGCCTACGTACGCGGTATAGGTAAAATTACCCCAAAGTTGATGTGGCCTGTAGTAAAAACTACGCATTCCACTGCCAGCTGATTTAACAGAGTAGGAGCCCTCTCCTTGAGCCGATCCAAAATGTGGAGTCATTCCCCAGGAATAATTGCCGTCACGGCTGTGTAGAGTTTGCAGGTTGCGAGTTGCATTTGATAGCTCTGCGCGGGTAATACCAATTGTATTGAACAATGAGCGGATATCGTTGGTGTTAGCATCATAGTGATTCATCATTTGGCTTCCACTCCATACGCCACCTCGAACCATGTCGCTTGGGTCTGCAGCATTTGCTGATTCCGGAGGAGAGAATACCACTAATGATTGGACGATTAACGCAAGAACAGTGAAAATTAAGCCTAATTTTCGAGTAGCCTCCTCTTTACTTAACCTTTTTGCATAAAAGCCCAATTCATTGATAAGTGATGGACTAAATGGCAAGTGAGAAACTATTTTTCTAAACATGGTTGCCCCGTTCTTGTATGTTTATGTAATCTATTATTATGATAATATCTACTCCATTTTAGCATAAGAAATATGTTCAGGTAAAGCACTTGAGTGAACAATTTTTTTGCGGTATAATGAGAGAGTTGTAAATAGCTGACAAGTCAGGAAATAGTGAGGGAGACATGGCTAAACAAACAGATAATCAATCCTATGATGGATCACAAATTCAAGTTCTCGAAGGACTTGAGCCGGTTCGTAAGCGCCCGGGTATGTATATTGGTAGTACTGGCTATGACGGTGTACACCACTTGATTAAGGAGATTGCCGACAACTCGATCGACGAGGCTATCGCTGGGTATGCTACAAAAGTTGAAGTAGTGCTGCTGGAGGACGGCGGTGTTCAGATCACTGATGATGGTCGTGGCATACCGGTTGATAAACATCCGAAGACTGGTATGAGTACACTGGAAACTGTGTTAACAGTGTTGCACGCTGGTGGTAAGTTTGGCGGCGGTGGCTACAAGGTGTCATCTGGACTTCACGGTGTTGGATCAAGTGTTGTTAATGCTCTCTCTACTAAGATGATTGCTGAAGTGGTGCGTGACGGTCAGCTCTACCGGGTGGTGTTTGCAATTGGTGGCATTGTGGAGCCACTCAAGAAGGTCGGTAAGGCAGACCGGCCAACTGGTACGCGGATAATTTTCTATCCCGACCCAACAATATTTAAAGAAACGGTTGATTTTGATTATAAATGGGTGGTTAACTATTTGCGCCACCAGGCATACTTAACCAAAGGCGTATACACCTCTGTTGTAGACGAGCGTACGGGTGATCGTCAGGCTTTCTACTTTGAAGGCGGAATTCAAAGTTATGTGAAGCATTTGAACTTGGGCAAAGATGTTTTAGCCGATGCGCCATTTTACGTTGAAAAACAAGTTGAAGACTGTATGGTGGAAATTGCTGTGCAGTATAACGACACGTATATTGAGACAGTAAAGCCATTTGCCAACAATGTGTTGACGCCAGACGGCGGTACACACCTAGTCGGTTTTCGTTCAGCATTGACCAGGGTCATCAATGACTATGCACGCAAAAATAGTCTGCTGAAGGAAAAAGAAGACAACCTGACTGGCGACGACATTCGTGAGGGCTTGACAGCGATTATTTTGGTTAAATTGCCCGATCCACAGTTTGAAGGTCAGACTAAGAATAAACTTGGTAATCCAGAGATGCGTCGCTATGTTGAGCAGGTGATGAATGAGTACTTTTCGTACTATCTGGAGGAAAACCCTGGTGTTGCTAAGAAGATTGTTGGTAAGGCGACCTTGGCGGCACGAGCTCGCAAAGCGGCACGAGCAGCACGCGACAATGTGATCCGTAAGGGCGCACTTGATGGTATGGGATTACCGGGCAAATTGTGGGACTGTTCAAGTAAGAGCCCAAGTGATAGTGAAATTTACATCGTTGAGGGTAATTCAGCAGCGGGTTCAGCTAAAGAGGGCCGCGACAGTAAAACTCAGGCGATTTTGCCGCTCCGAGGTAAGGTGTTGAACACTGAGCGGGCTCGACTTGATAAAATGTTTGCTAACAAAGAGATTGTGGCAATGATCCAGGCGTTTGGCGTTGGGATTGGCGATCAGTTTGATATCAATGGTCTGCGTTACCACAAAATTATCATCATGACCGATGCCGATGTTGACGGTAGTCACATCGCGACTTTGCTGTTGACCTTCCTATTTCGTTATATGAAAGAGGTGGTTGAGGGTGGTTATGTGTACCTTGCTAAGCCACCACTATACTCAATCAACCGCGGCCAGAAGAAGATCTACGCATATGATGAGGCGGAGAAAGACAAAGTCTTGGCAGACCTGATTGCTGATAAGAAGGGTCGCGGTACAGCGATTGATGATGAACAGGATATCACAAAGCAGGCTGGCGTGACGATTTCACGGTTTAAGGGTCTTGGTGAAATGGACGCTGACCAGCTATGGGAGACGACGATGAATCCAGAAAATCGCGTGTTGATTCAGGTCAGAGTGGAAGACGCCGAGGAAGCGGACGCGATCTTTACGCGACTGATGGGTGATGATGTGAGCTTGCGTAAAAGCTTTATTCAGAGCTGGGCAAAAAATGCTAACTTAGAGGATTTGGATATTTAATCATGAGTGATCAGGACAAACAGATGCAACCAACCAGTGAACATGAGTCAATTGAGGCAACACCAGATATGGTGACTGAAGTATCAGCAGGATTAGAGCGACGCCGACTTGAAAATGTGATGCAAGACAATTTCTTCCGTTATTCGATGAGCGTCATCGTTGACCGGGCATTGCCAGATGTGCGTGATGGTCTGAAGCCGGTGCATCGCCGTATTTTGTATTCAATGAATCAAAACGGCAACCGTAGTACTGCGAAATTCGTCAAATCAGCACGTATCATCGGTGACGTGATGGGTAAATATCACCCGCATGGTGACTCAGCGATTTATGATTCGATGGTTCGTTTGGCGCAAGATTGGGCAATGCGCTACACCTTGGTACAAGGTCAGGGAAACTTTGGTTCAATGGACGGAGACCCACCAGCTGCTCACCGTTATACTGAGGCGCGACTTGATAAGCCAGCTGAAGAATTACTAACTGACATCGAGAAGGAAACGGTTGATTTTAAGGATAACTTTGATGGTTCAGAACGTGAGCCGATTGTGTTGCCGGCAAAGTTACCGAATTTGCTGTTGAACGGCCAGATTGGTATTGCTGTTGGTATGGCAACCAGTATCCCGACACACAACCTGGGTGAGTTAGTAGATGCGACAATTGAGCTGATTGATAACCCTGAGGCGACAGTTGACGACTTGCTGCAGCATGTGAAGGGTCCAGACTTTCCGACGGGCGCGATCGTCTACGGTGGCGCACCGATGCGCCAAGCGTATGCGACTGGTCGCGGTAGTGTAATGATGCGAGCAGTGGCAGAGATCCAGGAGACCAAACGAGGTCGACACCAGATTGTTGTTACTGAGATACCGTATGGTGTAAATAAAGCAACATTGATCGAAAAAATTGGTGAGCTTCACAAAGAAAAGCGGGTACAGTTGGCTGACCTACGCGATGAAAGCTCTCGAGGTAAGGTCCGCATCGTCATTGAGCTGAAAAAGGATGCGTATCCAAAGAAGGTATTGAATCAGCTGTACAAATTAACGGCCTTACAGACGAGTTTTAATTACAACATGCTGGCGTTGGTTAATACCATGCAGCCACGAATTTTAGGTTTGCACGATATTTTGAGCGAATTTGTCAAACATCGTCAGTCTGTGGTGCGCCGTCGTACTGAGTTTGAGCTGAAAAAGGCAAAGGCACGGGCGCATATCCTGGAAGGCTATAAGATTGCGTTGGATCATATCGATGAGGTGATTAAGACGATTCGTGCTTCAAAAACTCAGGATGAGGCAGAGAAGAACCTGCGCGCTAAGTTCGGACTGAGCGAAATTCAAGCCAAGGCTATTTTAGCGATGCAGCTGCGACGTCTGACTGGGCTTGAGCGTGAAGCGGTTGAGAATGAACTGCGCGAGCTCCTGAAGCTGATTGCACGACTAGAAGCCATCTTAGCTGATGAGCAAGAGATTCTGAACATCATCAAGACTGAGCTCTTGGAAATGAAAGAGAAATATGGTGACGAGAGGCGTAGTAAAATTATCAACCATGAGCTTGGCAAGTTCTCTGACGAGGAGTTGATCCCAGAGGAAGATGCTGTTGTCCTTTTGACAACTGAGAATTATATCAAGCGAACCTTGGCAAGCGACTACCGTAAGCAGAACCGCGGTGGTAAGGGTAAGCGCGGGATGACTACAAAGGAAGAAGACATCATCGCACAAATAATTCCAGCAAGTACGCATGACTACCTGCTGTTCTTTACCAACAGGGGTCGTGTATTCCGTCTCAAGGCATATGAAGTCCCGGCTGCTAGCCTCAGTGCCAAAGGTGTTGCTGCCGTGAATCTGCTCCAGCTTCAGCCAGAAGAGAAGATCACAGCTATCATTAAACACGAGAAGAACGCGAGCGACGCTGGTTATCTGTTTATGGCGACGAAGAACGGTATCGTTAAGAAGACTCCGCTGAGTGACTATGCTAATATCCGTACGAATGGTTTGATTGCCATAAAACTAGACGATGGCGATGAACTGAAATGGATCAAGAAAACTGATGGAGAAAGTGATGTAATTATTTCAACATCAGCTGGTCAGGCAATTAGGTTTAACGAAAAGGATGCGCGACCAATGGGCAGGGCTGCTCGCGGAGTGCGCGGTGTTCGCCTGCGACCAAATGACCGAGTAGTCGGTATGGATATTGTTACCAGCGATGACCAGACACTGTTAGTTATTAGCGAGCAAGGCTTTGGTAAGCGCACCAAGGTGACCAATTTCCCGAGCCATAAGCGTGGCGGGGTAGGTATTAAAGCGGCGATCGTGACGGCAAAGACAGGACCGATCATATCAGTTCAGACGATTGACCCGACTATGACGGATGCTATCTTGGTGTCACAAAATGGACAGACGATTCGCATTAGTCTCAAAGACATCAAGCTACTAGGTCGTACGACTCAAGGTGTTACGATTATGCGGCTGGGTGACAATGATGCGGTATCTTCTATAGGCTTAATGGAAGAGCGGTCTTCTGAAGAGGACACTAAATGAGATATTTGCTAGTGCCTTTGTTGGCATGGGCATTAGCTCAGGGTTTAAAGCATATCTTTCGCTTGATGGGTAGAAATCGTCGAGTATTTAGCAAAAATCCAAAGTCGCCCCTCTTGTTGTCTGGTGGTATGCCAAGTGCTCATGCTGCAACGGTGGTTTCATTGACTGCTGTGGTTGCGTTATATGACGGTATTGATACGGTACAATTTGCTATCGTTCTCTGGATGACCATGATCATTTTATATGATGCCATGATGGTGAGATTCTCTTCTGGGCAACAGGGAGACACGCTAAATCAGCTCTTAGATGAGCAGAAAAGTTCTTTGCCTCGCATCCGTGTAGCGCACGGCCATACCCCTGTTGAGGTTGCTGTTGGCGCCACAATAGGAATGCTTGTTTCGCTTGTTGTCTTTTTCGCAACAAAATAATTACAAAATAGTATTGACCAAAGGTTGGTTGATGATGTATGATAAGTATCAGTCTGGTCGTGGGGATGCGAGCGAAACGACAATTACAATCTGTAATGATCAAGTTACGTGAGGATTTTTGGCCAGTCTATCGAACTTTAACAATTTGATTGTGCAATATCATCGTCAGTTTATATTTTTGTAGAGCCTTAATACTTTAATACAAAGTAGATTTTTAACGGAGAGTTTGATCCTGGCTCAGGATGAATGCTGGCGGCGTGCCTAACACATGCAAGTCGAGCGGCAGCGAGGGGTGCTTGCACCCTGTCGGCGAGCGGCGGACGGCTGAGTAACGCGTGGGAATCTACCCTAAAGTGAGGGATAACCGCCCGAAAGGGTGGCTAATACCACATATGATCTTCGGATTAAAGGATTTATCCGCTTTAGGAAGAGCCCGCGTTAGATTAGGTAGTTGGTAGGGTAATGGCCTACCAAGCCAACGATCTATAGCTGGTCTGAGAGGATGATCAGCCAGACTGGAACTGAGACACGGTCCAGACTCCTACGGGAGGCAGCAGTGAGGAATCTTCCACAATGGGCGAAAGCCTGATGGAGCAACGCCGCGTGAAGGATGAAGGCCTTCGGGTTGTAAACTTCTTTTATGAGTGAAGAATATGACGGTAACTCATGAATAAGCACCGGCTAACTACGTGCCAGCAGCCGCGGTCATACGTAGGGTGCAAGCATTATCCGGAGTGACTGGGCGTAAAGAGTTGCGTAGGCGGTTTAATAAGTGAATAGTGAAACCTGGTGGCTCAACCATACAGACTATTATTCAAACTGTTAAACTCGAGAGTGGTAGAGGTAACTGGAATTTCTAGTGTAGGAGTGAAATCCGTAGATATTAGAAGGAACACCAATGGCGTAGGCAGGTTACTGGACCATTTCTGACGCTAAGGCACGAAAGCGTGGGGAGCGAACTGGATTAGATACCCAGGTAGTCCACGCCGTAAACGATGGATACTAGCTGTTGGAGGTATCGACCCCTTCA
>ERZ772948.695-NODE-695-length-21697-cov-5.271370_pt1 | contig 21697 bp, 26 predicted proteins | sample MGYA00511945_ERZ772948 | MGnify/ENA primary metagenome ERZ772948 (study PRJEB29015, sample SAMEA2737927) | human oral metagenome | biome: human oral; feature: human-associated habitat; material: dental | place: China | collected 2141 ... | reverse complement strand
CTTTCAATTCTGCGTTAAACATATTTTATTCTCCTACTTTTCCAATATTCTTTTTAATCCAATTAATTTTTTTAGATTTTCTTTAACTTCTAATAAATTTTGTTCATCTTTTTTTGTTTTATCTGTTTTATTTTCTAAATCTATTATATATTCTTTATAATCCTCAATCAATTTTTCATATTCTTTTTTTCTTTCTTCAGTTAATTTCTTTTTTATTTGTTTTATATCAAATTTTTCTATTTTAACATTATTATTTTTTAAAACAAACAATTTCTTTTCCTTTAACTCAACACATCTTAAAACATCAGTAAAAAAACATCCTGAATCTAAATTTATACAATTATTTTTAATGCTAATATCTTTTTGTGGTGTATGACCGTAATATACGATTTTTCCTGTATTATTTTTTTTATACCAATCATCTCGAGTCCATAACAAATATTTAATTTCTTGATCTTCCAAATTTTTAGAAAAATCAATTCCTGCATGAACAAATAAATGATTTTCAATCTCAATGATATGTGGCATTTTTTCAATAAAATTAAATAACCATTTTTCTTCATAGAATTTATTATTTTTCCAATATTCATCTATTGTTTTTTCTTCTGTTTGATGTTCAAAAAAAGATTTTACAGTAACATTTCCACCATTATATAACCAATTTAAACGAGAATTTTCATCACTTATTGATTCAAAAAGCATATTTTCGTGGTTTCCCATTAAGTGAATAATATTGTAATCTTTTTGAGTCATTTTTTCATACCAATTATATAACTCAAAAGAAAATTTTCCTCTATCACAGCTATCTCCAAGAATCAGTAGTAAATCTTCTTTTTTCAAATCTATTTTTCCTATTAGTTTTTCAAATAAATCAAATCTTCCATGAATATCTGTCAAAACAAAAATTTTTTGATAATCATCTTCTTTAATTTTTCTTATATTTAGTTCCATTTTCCCATCATCTTCCAAATTATTCAAATTAATTTTTATTTATTGTTAATATTATACCTCTAATAAAAGATTTTTACAATTTATTTTATAAAAATCCTACTTATACTCATTCAAGTCAATCCCTTGATCCAATGCTGCAAAAATACATCCACAATAACATTGACGATAAACATCATATTCTGTGCACATATCGACTGAACGCTTGTAACCATTATTTTTCTTAAAATCTGATGGCAAATAATTTACATCAAAAATTTCTTGAATTTCTAATCCAAGAGTGTTTATTAATTGGCTATTTTTATGAGGACTTAATGTTAATGCACTTCCAAAATAATCAAATCCTAACTCCTGGGCCTTTTTCGCAACAATATCTAATCTCATTTGAAAGCAAACAGTACATCTTTCTCCACCTTCTTTTTCGTTCTCTAATCCTTTCACAGCTCGATAAAAGTCAGCTGGTTTGTACTCATCCTCAATAAATCCGACTTTATTTCCTGTTCTTTCATTAAATTTATTTATAAATTCCTGTTGCACTAAAGCTCTTTTTTCATATTCAGCCTTAGGATGAATATTATTATTTGCAAATAACACGGTTACATCAGCATATTGCGTAAGAAATTCCAAAGTATACGTACTACAAGGCGCACAACAGCTATGAATCATTATTTTTGGACGAATATTTTTACTTTTCCAATCTGAAATTAATTTTGTCAAAATTGTATGGTAATTGATTTTTTGATTTGGATTCATTCTCTCTAAAATTTCTTTTGCATTTTTTATATCTTTTTCAATAAAATTTTCTTTATTTTCCATAAAAATTGTTTTCTCCTCTTTATTTCTACATTTTTTAAACTTTTGATTTATAAAAAATTAGACTTGCTCAAATAATTGCAAAAATTAATTTTGAATTACTAAACAAGTCTAAAGAAATCTATTTGTTTATTTTGTTATATTCTTCCAACGCTTTTTTCAATACTTTCATTCCATTTTCAATTTCAATTAAGTTATGTGTACAGAATGAGAATCTAGCTTCCTTTATACCTTTTCCAGGTGTTGTATAAAATCCAGGTCCAGGTGCAAATGATAACGTTTGGTTTTCATATCTAAATTCTGTTAATAGCCAAATTGCAAATTTTTCAATATCATCTACAGGCAATTCAGCAATTAAATATAATGAACTACTTGGCTTGTATGTTACAACACCAGGTATTTTAGTAATATTGTTGTAGATCATATCCCGTCTAACTTTATACTCCAACTTTGTATTATCAATGTATGTATCCAGCGTATTTATCAAGTTTGTACTAGCATATTGTTCAATTGTTGAAACTGATAATCTAGCCTGGCAAAATTTTAATGCTTGTGCCATAAAATCTTTATTTTTAGAAGCAATAACACCAATTCTTGCTCCAGTTGCACTGTAGTGCTTAGAAATACTATCCACAAGAATTACTCTATCTTCAATTTCTGGAATCGACATGAATGATTGATAACTTTTTGCAATTTCTTCATCATAAATAAATTGTCTGTAAACTTCATCTGTAACTATGTATAGGTCATATTTTATCGCAATTTCTTTTATTAATTCTGTTTCCTCTGGTCTAAAAACAATCCCTGTCGGATTACTTGGATTAGAAAACATAATTGCCTTAGTTTTTGGGGTAATTAATTTTTCAATTTCTTCTCTTGCTGGTAAATGATAATGATTTTCAATTGAAGTTTCAATTGGAACCAATTTTGCATCTGCAATTCTCAAAAAACTGTCATAATTTGTATAATATGGCTCTGGTACTAAAACTTCATCCCCAGGATTACAAAGAGTTTGAAGTGTAATTTGAATTGCTTCACTTCCACCTTGAGTAACCAAAATTTCTTCTGGTAAAAGATCAATTTCAACTTTTTTATAAGATTTAGAAAATGACTCTCTAAGTTCTATTATTCCAGCTGAATTTGTATATTTTACAATTTTTTCTTTGTAGTTATTCAATCCTTCAAAAAATGTATCTGGCGTCTCCACATCAGGTTGTCCGATATGCAACTGATACACTTTCACTCCATTTCTTTTAGCCTCATCAATGTATGGAACTAATTTTCTAATCGGTGAATACTGCATATTTAAAGCTCTATTTGAAAACTTTTTCATTTTATAATTTTTCCTTTCTTCTTCTTAAATTATCTGTTTGCTAAAAAGCTCTACTGTCTGTAAAGAATGTTTTTCTTTTGCTATAATAAACTTTTTGCAAAATATTACTTCTTATTATATTTTTCATTTAATGCTTTTAAAATAGCAAATGTTTCAACGTCCATTTCTCCACTATAATTTGATGGTCTAAAATGGTGTTGGAATACCTTTATTACATTTTTAGTCTGTTTGTCCCAAGTTCCAGTTATACTTATACCGTATCCAAATTTGTTTAACTCTCTTTGAATTTCAGCAACAGGTATCATACTCAATTTAGTCGAATATTCTCTTTCATAATTATTTTTTGTGTCGTTATCATACCACATTCCGATATTATATTTTGTATACAATTCTTTCCAAGGGAATAATGGACCTGGATCAGATTTTCTTTGTGGTGCAATGTCTGAATGTCCTAAAATATTCGTTGCAGGAATTTCATATTTATCAGCTAAATATTTAACTAAGACAGCAACTTCCTTTATTTGAAAATCTTTATATGGCACAAATGTTCCACTGGCATCTCCACCATTTACAATTTCAATTCCAACTGAAGTGTCATTTAAATTGTTTCTTCCTTTCCACTCACTAACTCCAGCATGCCAGGCTCTCTTATTTTCATCTACCAATGAATAAACTGGTTCTGATTTGTCATCTGAAACCATATAATGTGCACTTACTTCATTTTTTGTCAAAGTTTTTAACGATGAATCTCTATTCCCTGCCGTATAATGCAAGATTATGAATTTCTGTCTATAATCTTGCCCTTGAGAACTATACGAAGTATCTACTCTGATTGTTCCTGCTGAATTTGATATTGTTTCAGTTCCGCCTCTTTGAGCATCTGTATTTTGTCCGTTATTATTGTCATTTCTGCCGTAACCAGACTGATCCCTGATTACTTGCCCGTTATTATCAATACGTATTTCTATTGGTTTTTTTACATCTTTTGAAACGTTTTGATTATGTGCATTCAATATATTTCCAACAGATAATATTGATGCTAAAAATAATAAATTTGCTATATTTTTTTTCATTTAGTTATTATCCTCCTGTTTTAATTTTTATTGTATTAATAAACTTAATTGCCCGATAATTTATTTAATTAATTTTTAATTTATGGTGAATTATCCAGAAATTTAATTTATTGATTATTTCCAATTTGCTTTTTGCTGCTTTTTATTTTATATTTTTTATTTGCATTAACAGTATTTCCATCTTTTAATTGAAAATAGTAAATGATTGCTAATATTGCAATGAAAATTCTCATAATTGCAGTGACATTTGCATCAAAATCTAGCCATATCATTATAGAAATTATAAAATTTATTGCTGAAATTATTATTAACAGTGCATTTCTTCTGCTTGCCGCAATGAAAATAAGCATTATTGATGAAAAAATAAATAATACTCTTGTGCCGCCAATAAACGTAGTGTAGGAACTTGCAGTTGAAGCTATGTCATTTATATAGGGTGAACTTGTCAAAATTACACGGGAAATATTTATACAGATAAGGCTCGCTATAAATATAAGGAAGCAAATTGTCAGATCTCTTGCATCTTTTTTACCTTCCTTTTCTTTTTCTGCCCTAGTTTTATCACCCTTTTTTTTAGTTTCCATATTTTCAAGCTGAAATACTGAAAGAAATAGCATGATAAAGAAAACCAGTTCTACAATGCCCAAATATGTTGTTGTATGAAACAGCCTGTCATTTGTATATTCATGAAAAATTGAGTTATAAAAATCATAATTTACAAATATGTAAAGAACAGATGTCGCTATTGCCACTATTTTTTTGTAAGAAAACATAATCTACTCCTCCGAAAATCTATTTATCCAGCTTAGATAATTTGAATCTGTAATATTTAGGGCCTCTATATTTGCCTGAAAATTAACATCATCATCATATATCTTGAATATAATTGGTGCAAGTATCTTTAATGTCTGCGTTTCAAATATTCCGTGAATATTCATGCTGTAAATAATAGGTTTTTGAAATTTTAAAAGCTGGCTGTTTGTCTGTTTTATCTCATATAAAAGCGCCAGAAGATTTATTTTTTTAAGATCATTGTTTCTGTCTTCAAGCACTATGTCAATCTGGTCTGAAAGAAGCTTTTTATATCTCCAGGACTGATGTTCCTTATGAATTTTGCTTTGTATCAAAAATTTTAATTTAGGCGAGAATAAAATCAGGTTATGTAAATTTCTTTCATATTTTATAGAAAAATCCCTTTCAAAGAAAGTGCTCACAGCTTTTAGCAGGTCGTTCTGAACGCTATAAATATTATTTTCGTCATAAATTTTATTAACTAAAATTGATTTCTGCTCATTAAACGTATCGTAAAGATAAATTTCAATTTCATATTTTTCCACATTCGGCATTTTTAAAATATTTCCTGCTAAAACAAAGTTCAAGTTATTATTCTGCTGTCTTATCAGTTTCATATAATCTATGCTGTAACGTTTTTTAGATACAAATAAACTTTCTTTGTTATAGGCTACTGCCAGCTGATAATTTAAATTTGTCTTATAATGCAAATTCTCGTTTAAGTACAATGGCAGCGAAACAGCCAGATTTTCAGCTAATTCTGATTTTTCTCCTATCGAAGTGAATGTCAGTATAAGGACATTTGGCTTTACCCTTCTGCTTTGATTTAACATAAACTCCGGATGATTGAACTCATAATACCAAATTGGCTTATTTGTTGAAAAAAAGTGATTTGAAGCACTTTCATCGTTATTTAAACTTTCAGAATTTACTTTCATTTTCCAAAAATAATCTTCATAATACATAAATTTCTTATAATGCTCAATCCAAGGAAACTTAGATGTAAATTTACATAATTCCAGCCCTTCCTTATACAAGTTTCTCACCTTATAGTATTTTAGAACATTTAAGGCAGTATACGCATTATGCTTTTCTGGATTATAGTATGCAAGCACATATTGCTTAAACTCATCGTAAAGTTCATTAAGAATATAAATGCTTGATGTAATATACATAACTTCTGAATTGTATCCAGATTCCTTTAACGCATTTATTAAAAAGAAATTTCCGCTTTCCTTGTCGCCTTTTTTAAAGAAAACCATCGCTCTCATCATTTTAGCGCGCCAGTTCCCGCTTATTTCAGACAACTTCTCAAGTTTGCTTTCATATTCCTTAACATTTCTCCGTTTAACAATGTCAAAGTACTTTTTAAATGCCGTTGCTGAATTTGGATTAATCTCAAGCGCATCGTAGTATTTTCTTTCAGCTTCAGGAACTTTTCCGCAAAGCTCCAAAACTTCTGCATATGCTATACAAAGCCCTTCTGTAATATTGTCAATATTCAAATTTTTTTCATATAGCTCAAGTGCATTTTGATAAGCTCCAGTTTTTGTATGATAAGTTCCAAGTAAAATCATTTTTCTTTCAAAATTTTCATCTGCCGCATAAAATCTTAATACAGCTTCCTTTACTTCCGTATAAACTCCCTTGGAAAAAGCATCTTGGATTATTGGGTACAGCCCATCCATATTATTCCAGTTTTTTCTTATAGATGGATACAATTTTTTTTCAAGCCAGTCTTTTTTTGGCATCTTAAATTCTTTCCCAAAATCATCGTAATAGGAAATTTCTGTAAAGTCATCTGAATAATTGCCACTCTCCATCATTTCAGACTCATTATTTGCAATATCGTAAATTTGCCTTCTGATTTGAGCATTTTTAGCGGCATTATTATTTCCGCTGCCAGCTGTTTCCTTTTCCTTTTCTTTCTCCTTCTTTTCGGAAGATTTGAAAAAATCAAAAATCCCCATACATCCTCCTAACTAATATAATACTTATACAGTTATTTAAAAAATCTAAAAATTCAATAAGCATAGTATTTTTACTTGACAATGAGAAAAATTTATTTTTTTTGTTTCCTGTCATTATAGTATACGTTATTCAATTTTTATGACTTTTACAAATACCTAAATATAATATTTATAGTGATTATTTTTCTTTTTTAAAAATTTTTTAAAAATCTAAAATGTAATCACTATATTATTGTTATGCTATAAATAGTATAGCACAATTTTTTAAATAATACATCTTTTTTAAATAGTACTTTATTATTTTATCACAAATATTTTGAAAACACAACGTACTCAAAATGAAAAAAATTTATTTTTTTTATTAAAAAAAGTGGAATCGCTAAAAATTCCACTTCAATTATTTATATTTATTCTGATTTTAATTCCGAATCATCATTATTTTCATTCTTTATTTCAGCTTGCTTTTTTAAATAATCATATTCAACGTTTAAAAATACTACAATATTCATTATTATTCCAGCAACTCCCAAAATTCCTGAAAAAAATCCACATATAACAGAAGCTGCAAATCCTACATAAATTGGCAGGAAATCAAATACTGAAAAAACAAAAGGAACTACAAATATTAAGCTTGCCAGTGCAATTATAATTACCGGAACAATTATTCTAAGTCTATTTTTTTTAGACAATTTCAAATTATATTTAAATGAATCCCATATTTTCATATTTCTAATATAAAATATTTGAAAAAAGTAAAGAACATTCAATATAGATGCAAGTATAATTGCAACATAAACTATTAATGGTATTGCAATTAAAATATATCCGACAAAATTTGAATGAATCCCTCTAGTGGCAACGGCAAGAATGGCCACAAGCAGAAATAAGATCATTATTATGACTGCAATTGCAATTACAAATAACAAATACATCCCAATATACTTCAAATATTTAATAAAAGCATTTTCAAACCGATATTCCTTTTCCTTTCCTTCAATTTTATAACCTGACTTCATATAAATTATTACTCTTAAAAGTCCTAATCCAAGTGATACTATAACAATGCCAAAAAGTACTAAAAGATTTGAAAAAAGTGCTCCAATAATACCACGGTTATCTCCAGTACTTTCTGCAATTTTTAAACTTATTCCAATATGCTGCATCAATATATTTGAAAAAAGCAGCCAAGCATTTCCAAGTGCAAGCAAAATAAACCATAACTTATTTTCTTTCAGAAACACTTTTAAAAGTTCAAATGTTTTTGCAAAATATTCTCCTAAATTAAGTTTTCTTTCAAATAGATCTTTTTGTAGATTTTCAAAATTCATAGTTCTCTCCTTTTTTATTTTAATTTCTTCAAATCCATATATTCCACATTAAAATATACAAGATTTTCTGCTATTATTGTATATAAAGTTGAAAAAGTCTTAACAATCCCGCCAGTTACTGATGTAACTATTCCTAATATTTGTAAATTTTGTAATTTTCCAATTGTTATTCCAGTAAAATAATTTAAAGCATAATTGATAAAAAAAGTAATTAGCGCAATCATTATTATTGGAAGTAATATTCTCAATCTTTTTCCTTTGCTTAAATATAAGTTATATCTGAATGCTTCTACTAAATTGACATCCCTTAAATAGTATATTTGCTGTAAATATAGCACATTAAAAAATAAAGTGAAATATATGACAGACACTATAAATAATGCGGAAGAATTGTCTAAAACTAATGAAAATACGACAATAAGCATTATTAGAGCCAATCCGATAATTAAGTATACAGCCATCATGATTATAAATTTAAGTGTAATCTTCCCCAATTTAAATTTATCTTTTTTTATTTTCTCTTTTTCAGCATCTTCTTCCATCTCAATTTCCAGGCCTGCCTTTTTTCGTATAATTACTGCCACAAACTGAAGAATCAGTGAAATTAAAGCATATAGCAAAAGCATGGAAAATAGGCTGGATAAAAGGGAAGCATATTCATTTATATTTATATTTTTCTGCATCTTTGTATTATTCACTTTTTTTGCAAATTCATACATTTTTACTGCCTGTTCTGTAAATGGAAATGTAATAAAAAGTACCATGACAGTTGAAAATACAAAATATGAAAAAACTAATAAAGGATGCTTTTTCACAAACATTTTAAAAATTTCAAATCCATTATTCAAATATTCCAGCATTGAAAAATATCTGCTTCTCATATTATTTCTCAAATTATATAAATCCATTAAATCTCTCCTCTCCTTTTTTATTTTATTTACTAAAGTTGCAATGTGTTCTAACAATCATTAAAATTATAGCACACTTTATTTATTTTTTAAAATTTTTTTATAACCACATTTTTTCTAAGGAAAATCTAATTTTTAATTGGTATAATAAAAATAATGCTTAAAAAAGGAGGAAAATTTATTATGTTAAAAAAATCAATAATAGTATTATTTTCATGTTTATCTATAAATATCTTGTCATCAGCGGCAGCAGTTCCAAAAGTTTATGCTAAAAGAAGCAGTGAATATTCAGCCCAGTCTTCACGTGCATTAACTTCATACTATAGCACAGTTGACAATGTTGCAATTGCTGGAAATTTTGCTACAGTAAAAGAAACTGGACAGCCATTTACTGGAGTTTATGTTGAATTTGACAAGACTGGAAATGCTCAGGCTGTTAGAAATTATCAAAACGGTACATTAAATGGGCCTATGTTTTTATACTATCAAAATGGTAATTTGCAAAAAGTTGTAAATTATGCAAATGGTGTAAGAGAAGGTGAAGATATCGACTTTTACGGAAATGGTAATTCTAAAGCTATAAGAAATTACAAAAATGGAATGTTAAATGGTGCAAGTTACGATTTTGATGAATTTGGACGTTTAACTTCATCGCTTGAATATGCAAACAATATAAAGAACGGAAAAGAAGTAAAAGTTTCAAATGGAATTGTCACAAATGAAAATACTTATGCAAATGGCCAATTAAACGGAGAAACAAAATCATACTATTCCAACGGTATTGTACGTTCAAATGGAAATTATTCCCGTAATTACAGAAATGGGCAATGGACTTGGAACTATGAAAATGGTACAAAAAAATTAATCGAAAATTATCAAAATGGTATTATTACCGACATTTTAGGCTATTCAAGAAACGGTTCAAAGGAACGTGAAATGAAATTAGTAAATGGAAACGGTAACTTCACTCAATATTATGACAACGGAAAAGTCAAAGCACAAGGAACTTTGAGAAATTACAAAGCTTATGGAAACTGGACTTTTTATAACAAAGATGGTTATGTGACAGATACACAAGCATTTTATTAAAAAATGATTGATTTTTTTAAGAAATAGTGTATAATATATTAGAGGGAGATTTTAGAAAAAAATTTTTATTTAGAAAAGTGGTGGTAAATATGAAAAAATTTTTAGTTATCTTAATGTTTTTATTAAATGCCTTAGGATTTTCAGCATTAAAAAACGGTATTTATTCTGTTGAAAAAAGATATGACGGAAATTGGAATTCATTTGTAAAATTAACAGTTAGAGATGGAAAAATAATCGGTGCTCAATATGATAGAAAAAACAAAAATGGTGAATTATTCTCAATGAGCCAGAATTCATTCAGAGATATAGCTATTGAAATTTCAAGAAGCCTTATAAGCTCACAAAATGTAAATTCTGTAACAGGAAAAGATGCAAAAGCAGTATCAGAATTTAAAGAAATGTCAAACTTTTTGATAGATAAAGCTAATAATGGCGAAACTGGAGATTTTCAAATGTAGTTAGACAATTAAATTTTTGATTTTTATAAAAAATTAAAAAGGAGTTCTCTCATAGTTAATCTGTGAGATTGCTCCTTTTTTTCTTAATTATTTTCTTCTAAAAATTTTAAAAATTTCCGTATTTTTCTATCTTTTTCATCTTCCACTAATTTTACTTCAAAAAGTTTTCCAATATTTTTATAATCTATAGCTTCTTTTCCAAATTCTTTTGAATAATCAACTTTTTTCAAATACAATATCTGTCTTTCTGGAAAATAAACCTGTTTTCTATTATTATATGGCAATATAAAAACATAAAACACATCTTTACTGCCTATCTTCCATTTCCACCCAATTAAATGTCTTTTAAAGTTAAAATGATATGACCTAACTGTATCATTAAGTGAAAATCCATAATTCATTACATAAAGTTTCGTTTTGAAATCAAATTTCTGAACATACCAAAAATCATATTTTCGATTCTCTTTTACAAGTCTAATTCTCTCATCTTTTAGAAAATAAATCAAACTTCCTGCATAAATTGAAATTATAAAAATAAAAATACTTATAACTGTACTTTTTCTTTTCCTGTAGTAAGCTCTTACTTTCCAAAATAGCTCTTCTAAAAAATCTAATATGTCATATATCATTTTTCTCTCACCTATATGCAGTTTTAATTTTTAATATCTTAAATTTTATTTTAAAGCATTCAATCCTGCCAAATTTAAGAAATTCCAAGGTTTATTATAATGAGGCTGGAAGAAAAAGTCAACAAATGCCAATTCTTCTATTGTCATTTTATTTTGAATACATACTGACAATGTATTAATTGATTGTGTCAAATCAATCTTAGAAGTTAATTGTGCCCCTAAAATTACTCTGCTGTTTTTGTCATAAATTACTTTTAATGTTACTTTTTCATAAGTTGGCATAAATTCAGGACGGTAATTATCGACAGCAATTACGCTTTCCACTTCTATTCCTTCTTCTTTTGCACTTTCTTCTGTTAATCCAGTTGCTGCCATATTATTTTCATAAATTTTTATTCCAGAAGTCCCTTGTGTCCCAATATGTCTAATTTTATTTTCAAATAAATTTATACCTGCCAATGTTCCCATTCTCACAGCATTTGTCGCAAGCGGAATATATACTTCCTTTTGTAAAGGATTATAAAATACCGAACAGCAATCTCCTGCCGCCATAACATCCTTATTACTTGTTCGCATATACTCATCAACTTTAATCGCTCCATTTGGCAACATTTCCAGCTGTCCTTTAAATAGTGAAGTACTTGGCAAGAATCCAACACACATAATTACCATATCAGCTTCATATTCATTTTTGTCAGTAATTACTTTTGCCACATTTCCATTACTTCCTTCAAATTTCAAAACCTTTTCCCCAGTTGCAAGCACAATTCCCCTTTGTTTAATCGATTCTTCAGCAACATCTGTAAATTCCTTATCAAAATATTTACTCAAAATTCTTTCTTCAGCATCTACCAGCACAACTTCTTTCCCATTATCCCTAAATGCTTCCACAAGTTCCACTCCAATATACCCAGCACCAACAACAACAATTTTTTGAGAATTTTTTGCCCTTTCAATAATTTCATTTGAATGATTATAATTCTTACAAAGCAAAATATTATTTAGATCAATTCCTTCAATTGGCGGAATAATCGGCCAAGAACCTGATGTAATAATCAATTTATCAAAAGTTTCATCAAATTCATTCCCATTTTCAAGATTTACAACATGAATTTTTTTATCTTCAATATCAACATTTTTAACTTCATGTTTCATCTTCGTATCAACATTCAATTCCTTTAATTTTTCAGGCGAAGAATAAAACAACCCTTTAGGATCTTTCACTACTCCTCCAACATACAAAGCAATCCCGCAAGAAAGGAACGAAATATTATCATTTCTTTCAAATACAGTTACCTCCGCTTCAGGATTCATCTTTCTCAAATTCAAAATCGCCGCCGTCCCAGCATGTGTACATCCAATTACCACAATTTTCATCTAGTTTTCCTTTCCCTTCAAATTATTGTTAAATCATTTAATATTAAACAATCAATAATTAGTATATCAAATTATTTTTTTCTCAATCTATTTAATTATACTATATTTTAGAAAAAAATCAATAGTTTTTTGTAATTTCTACAAATTTATATTTAAATAATATTTTAAAATCTAATCATTCAAAATATATTTTTTCTCTTGAGGAAGCATAGATTCTGAAAAAGTTCCATTTTGAATACTGTTTCTCATCTCAATAACTTTATCTGTTATATCCGTTATATTTACAATCCAATCATTTATATATTTTTTTACCGTTTCTCCCTTTATGCCTAACTGTATCGCTCTTCTTCCTATTGGATTGCCGTAAATATCCCTATCTGGATCCCATTGACATCTTACTTCTGAATTTTCCAATTTTTCTTTCCATTCCTCCTTAGATAAATCAGAAACTTCTCTAAAAGATGAAAGTACAGCATTTTTAACTATTTCATCAAATCCTTCCCTTTTCAGGTCAATTGCAAGTATTCTTTCCTGTCCTTGCTTACTGGCCCAGCCACTTCTGTACATCATCCATAAAAATGATGGCTTTATCCAGGTCATTCTTGTAAGGCTGAATTTACTTCCAAACCTTCCTAACTTCAAAGCTTCATCTGCTATTTCATTATTATACGCCTGATAAACTCTTATTGTTTTATCATCAAATACAGCATAAATATTTCTTTCCTCTTCTTTTCTCATAACTAATCCTTTCATTCAATATCCTTATTTGTAAAATCACATCTCTTCAACTGCTCCATTGCATGTTCTCTTATAGTCTCTTCTTCACTTTGTAATAATAATTCCAATTTTTCTTTCGCCTTAGGAGTATTAATATCCCCCAAAGCAAAACAGCATTTTCTCACTAATGCAAAATTATCATCCCAACGGTATTTTTCAAAATTTGAAGTTGCTAATTCATAAATGCAATCTATCGTAGAAGGTAATTCTAGTTGCTGGAGATAAAACACTATATCTTCGTGTTTTCCATGCCATTCTTCTTTTGTTAATTTGCATAAAATATCAACAAATTTTTCACTGTATAATTTGAACATGTAAATTGCTGAAATTAAAATATCTACGCTGTGTCCATTTTTTTCATTATATGCTTTTTCCAACTCTGTTTTTATATACTCTATTCTTTCATCATCATTTTTTAAAAATTCCTTTTGTAATTGTTGAAAACTTATTTGTTTTTTATATTTTTTCCACATCAAATTTTCCAATTTTTCAAGATTATTTTTTTCCATTTTTTATTATTTCCTTTCTAAAATTGATTTCCTTAATATTTTGATTAAATATTTCTAACCCTTTTTCTTTTCCAAGTTGAATATTTATTTGTTTTTCTCCTGTTATTTTATTTTTTTCTTCTTTAAAACGCACAAATTTATATCCCCAGCCAGAACTTTTTTCAGGCATTGGCATATCAGGGTATTTATCTTTAACAACATTATCTTGAGTGCAATTTCTCTTTCCTAATTAAGTATCTTCAACATGTTCTCGTATAATATCTTTGTCACTTTTAGCCAATAATTTAAGTTTTTCTTTTGCCTCTTCCGTCCCTATTGCTCCCAATGCATAACAACATTTTTCAACTAATTGACAGTATTCATCATGACGATATTTTTCAAAATCTGAAATTGCTAATTCATAAAGACATTCTAGCGTAGACGGTAACTTCATTTCCATAAAGTAAATAGCAATATCCTCATGTCTCCAATGCCATTCTTCTTTTGAAATCTTACATAAGATATTTATGAATTCCTCAGAATACAAATCAAATGTAAATATTAACCAAAATAAAATATCTAATTTTGTTTTATCTTTAAATAAATAGACTTTTTCTAATTCTTCTTTTATAAATTTTATATCACCAATAAAATATTTTTTTTCAATTTATTTATTGATATTTTTTTATCTAAATATTTTTCTAGCAAATTTTTAGCTTCATTGAAATCATTTATTTTTTCCATGATGAATAATCTCCTTATTTAACATTTATCTGTTTAATCCGTTGATTAAATATCTCTATACCACTACCTTTACCTAAATTTATAGTTATTTAATTCTAATTTTTTTCGTAATTCTACAACAGAATCAAATATATTATCACTTTTTGAAAAATATCCCATATTTTCAATTTCTATTTTCAAATAAATTAATTTCATCTTCAAATTCTAATAAAAATAGTTTACTTTTTTCTATTTTTCCATTGTTTAAAATTTCAATATTTTGTATTTCTATATTGTTTTCTTCTTTTTTCCGAAAACCTTCCATTGTAATCACCCTTTATTCTAAAAGTTTTTTAGCTCATCATAAATAATTTCTATTTTCGCTCTAATATTTTAACATAAAATTATTATAAAGTTCTATAATATATAGAATTTTTCAATATTTAAATTTAAATAAAAAACTGTACTTTCTATTATTCAAAAACCAAGTACAGTTCAAATTTATTATTTTTATAAGTTAATCTTTATCACAATCATCATTATCCTTATCTTGATGTTCTTCATACTCGTCATATTCATCATATTCATTAACTTCATTAGGATCTTCACCATGATAATCTTTTTTGTTAAAATCATTTTTTAATTTTTTATATTTATCCATCCAAGACATTCAAATCACTTCTTTCATATTTAAAATATTTTACAATATTCCTTGATACTTTATACTATTTCCCCAATAAACAGTATTTACCATAACAGTTTCTTCAGGTAAATTTACACCTTTTAAAGCCCATTTTTTAAATTCTTCAAATCCAGTTCTATCAACAATATAACCGATATGCTCTTTTGGAAGGCTTCTATCAATATATTTGTCAACGTATTCATAAGTATTTTTCATAATTTTTATAATTGATTCTTCATCTGCCCAAAATAGCCAATCTTCAGCAAGTCTTGGATTTTGTTTTCCACTTCTTCCCATTATTGCAAGTTTGTAATATTTTTTAGGTGATCTTGTCCATGCACCTGTTGGACAGTTTAAAACACATTCACCACAGCCAATACATCTTTGATGATCTCTCACAGGTTTATAATTTTTATATGAAATTGCTCCTGTTGACAATTTTTTACATTTTCTTTCACACATTCCACACGAAACACATTTTGATTCGTCTAGTTCAGGTTTTGCCATTCCGATTATTCCAAAATCGTGCATTCTCACTTTTTGACAGTCGTTTGGACAACCAGTTAGAGCTACTTTGAAGTGAAAATCATTTGGGAAAATTACTTTTTCTATTTTTTTTGCAAGTTCAGTTGTATTGTAGGCCCCTTTTGGACAAACTTTGTTTCCAATACAAGCTGCCACATTTCTTGTCCCTGCAGCCGCATATCCCTTATCTTTATCCTTGTAATTAATATCCAATTTTTCCATAATTGGCTGAACCATTTTGTTGACTTTTTCAATGTCTTTCCAATTGATTCCCAAAACTTCAAATCCTTGACGAGTTGTAATATGCACATTTCCGTCTCCGTAAGTATTTGCTATGTCTGCAACTAAGCCCATTATTTCCGCTGTAACTGCTCCACCTGGAACTCTTACACGAAGTGCAGTTTTTGATCTGTCTTTTGTCACTCTATATGCATTTTTTGTAACAACTTTTCTATTTAAATCAATACTCATTTTATTGCCTTCTTTCTTAAATTCAAATTTCTAAAAATTTTTTTAATCCAACAATTTTTGTGCCTTATCATACTTAAATACAGGTCCTTCTAAGCAGATGTATGTCTCATCAATTTTACAATGCCCGCATTTCCCAACTGCACACGACATTTTTCTCTCAAATGAAACCCATATTTTTTCAACTGGCACATTTAATTTCAAAATTTCAAGACAAGCAAAATGCATCATTATTGGCGGTCCCACTACGATAAATTCAGTTTCATCCATATTTTCAATTTTCAAATCTGGGATATATTTAGTCACCATTCCTTCGTGAAACTCATTTTTCGTTTTTCCTAAATTTCTTGCACTTTCAGCATTGTCCAAAGTGACTAAGATTTCAATATTTTTTCTCCAACGTGAAAATTCTTTTTCAAAAATAACGCTTTCATAATTTTTATAACCTACAATTATTTTAAAAGACTTCATTTCTTCAGGATGTTTTGTAAAATATTCAATAATCGGACGAACTGGTGCAATTCCACTTCCTCCAACGACCATTACAATATGTTTATTTTTATATTCCTCAATCGGAAAACCATTTCCATAAGGACCTCTTAAAAAAATTCTATCTCCTGCCTTTAATTCAAAAATCTTATCTGTAACTTTCCCAACTTTTCTAATCAAAAAATCAAGATATCCTTCCTCCAAGTCAAAATTCGCAACAGAAATAGGAGATTCTCCAACTCCTGGCAACGAAACTTGCATAAATTGCCCAGCACTTATGTGTCCATTTTTATATTCTACACGAAATAGCCATTCCAGCTCTGTAACCTTTTCAATGAATAAAAGTTTGTGAACAGTTGGAAAGTATATATTCATATCTATTATATCTTGTTCATCCATATTTATAGTATTTAATGTATTAGTATTCATTCTGACTTTTCACCTCTTTTTTCAGCTGAAATTCTTTTTAATTCCGCACTTAGTTTGTTTATACAATTTGAAAATGAAATATATTCAGGACAAGCATCATCACATCGTCCACATCCCGTACACATTTGATAGCCAAATCTCTTTTTAAAGTCAGAAATTTTATGCATAACTTTAAATCTCATTCTATCTCCATGTCTTTGTCTAAACGAATGACCGCCAGCCATATCAGTAAATCCGTTTACATGGCATGAAGCCCACACTCTTCTTCGCTCTCCATTATTGTCATTTTCACTGTAAAACACATCTTGCGTTGTCGTACAAGTACAAGTTGGACAAACGAAATTACATTTTCCACAAGCTATGCAACGGCTGTCATATTCACGCCATAAATCTAAATTTATAATATCGGAAAGTTCAATGTTATCTGGAATATCTACGTGAATTTCATTATCTTCCACAAATTCCATTTCAAATTCTACATTTTCATTTATTTTACTATTTTCTTTATTTTCAGAAATAACTTCATCAAAATACGCCTTTAATTCATCATCTCTTATATCAGCAAATACTTTATCATCTGTAACTTTTATTCCAATATTATATTCATCAGTCTTATTAGTCTTCATATCCACACAAAAACAGTTTTCAAACGAATTTGGACATCCAAATACTACAAATTTTACTTTATCTCTTACTCTTTTATAGTAAATATCCAAAAATTTGTTATTTAAATAAACTTCATCGACTCTTTTCACAGAATGCAAATCACAGCTTCTAAGAAATATAAGATATTTTTTATCTTGTTCTTTAGGCATTGTACAACCATCTTCTGTAAAATAAAACATTGTCTGTGTTATTGGCAGCATTACTTCCTTTGCTGAAAAATGAGATTTTTTATCAAAACATATCTCTTCAATCTTATCAATTTCAGAATATCTAATTACAGAAGTATCTGAAAATGTCCCACGAAATGGTATTTCAATTGGGGCATATATTTTATACTCCCTCTTCAGCTTTTCAAGTGCTGAATTAAAATTTTCACGATTTAAGCTAATTTTCATTACTCCTCCTAAATTTTTCATAAACAAAGGATTAAGCCCCTTGTTATATTATCCAATCATTTCAATTCTTTATTCTTATTTTTTTATTTCCTTTTTTCCCAAATAATAACAGGCATACCCAATAAAGCCTCCACCAACAATATTTCCCAATGTTACAAACAGCAAATTATAGAAATATCCATTCAAAGTAATTCCCTTATACATGATTCCCATCATTAAAAGCGTCATATTAGCAACACTATGTTCAAATCCAGCAGTGATAAATGCAAAAAGACACCAAAAAACCATTATTAGCCTAGCAGTTTCTTCCTTTAACTTTATTCCAGCCAAAACAGCAAGACATACTAAAATATTACATAAAATTCCTTTAAAAAACAATTCTTGCGGTAGAGCTGCAACTTTAGCCTTTGAAACTTTCACAATAAAATCTACAACAGGCTTTGAAGCAGAATTTGAAAAAACATATATAATGGCAAGTACAACTGATCCAACAACATTTCCAATATAAGCCGCTATCCACATAAAAATCATATCTTTAAAAGTTATTGCCTTATTTAACATTCCTGTAACTCCAACCATATTATTTCCTGTAAAAAGCTCCGTTCCAAATACGACTACAAGACTAAGTGCTATCCCAAAACTGACTCCCATAAGAATTTTATTAGTTGGCAATCCACTGCTAACTCCTCCAACCGTAAATGTCAATAAAATTCCCAATCCAATAAACATCCCTGCCATAAATGCCGATAAAAAATATTTTCCCTTAGAATTTTTTAGCAACTGAACCTTACTTTCAGCAGCATTTGACACTTGTTCCAAAGTTTGATTATTTCTCATTTTTTATATCGTGATAAGATAACTTACCACATCTCCTTTCTAATTTTTTTGTCTTTATAAAAGTTTCTTTTTTAAATCAAATTTATTTGTGAAAAAATTCATAATTTGTTTTCATTAAATTATTACATAATTATAATAAAAAGTCCACAAAAAAAATATTTTTTTTATATTTGTATTTAGAATATTTTGATTCGCTAATTATTAATTTTTAAAAACAAAAATCGCTGTTTTTCAACAACGATCAAATAATTTAAATTTATGCTAAACCTATTAAGACTTTTTGCTATCTAAAATTTTACATTTCTTTTAACAATTTTCTTAATGTTTCAGAATTTGCATTTGCCTCATTAATTGCTCTTTTCCAAGCCTTACTGCCACGTACATTATGAAACAATCCGTGAGTATGCATTAAAAATAAATGTGGACGAAGATTCTGCTTTTCCATATTTTCAACATAATGAATCATCTTTTCAATAATTTCTTTACGTGTAATATTTATTTTTTCTTCACTTCCATAATATTTTCCAAATTCAGTCAAAATCATAGGATTGTCATAAATTTCACGACCTAGCATTACAGAATCCACGTGTTTTAGATGCTCATCAATTTCCTCAACTGTTTTTATTCCACCATTAATTTCTATATGCAAATTAGGATTTTCTTTTTTCACACGATAAACTTCATCATATCTAAGTGGCGGTATGCTTCTGTTTTGTTTTGGATCAAGTCCTGCCAATATCGCTATTCGTGCATGAATAATATATTTATTTACTCCAGCTTTTTCAGTAATATGAATAAAATTCATCATATCTTCATATTTGTCAAGCAATGTTCGTTCAAAAGTATCAGGTAATATATTTTTTCCATCAATTCCAATTCTATGCTTTATAGAAATTGGCTTATTTGTTGCATCTTTCATTGCTTTTACAATATTTGCCACTTCTTTTGGAAATGCCATAAGATAAGCACCCATCATATTTCCTGAAACTCTATCCGAAGGACACCCAACATTCAGATTAATTTCATCATAAGCATATCTCTCAGCAATTTTTACAGCCTGATAAGCCTCTTTTGGATTAGTTGCCGCAATTTGCAGCACAATTGGATGTTCCACTTCATCAAATCCCAAAATGTAGTCCAAATCTCCATTAAGAATTGCCTGTGCCGTTATCATTTCTGTATACAATAAAACATCTTTGTTTATCATTCTCACAAAATTTCTAAAATTTCTATCTGTCCTGTCAACCATCGGAGCTATACTTATCTTATTTTTCACTGCATTTCCTTTCGTATTTGATTTTCACATTTTTTTTATTATCTATTTTGCATTGTAATATTTCATTGCTTCAGGTAAAAATTTTCTAGCTGCTTCAATTCTGTTTTTTCCAGATGGATGTGTAGATAAAATTTCTGCACCTTGACTTCCACCTATCGAATCCATTCTTTCAAGAGCCGTAATTGCTTCAGATGGATTATAGCCAGCCATTGCCATAAATATCATTCCGTATTTATCTGCTTCATATTCTTGAGTTCTATTAAATTTTAAAAGAGTAATAGAAAGTCCATCGGAAACTAAAGAAGATATAATATTTCCACCTGTCAATGCATCTGTCACACCTGCCGCAATTCCAGCAAGAGCATTATTACTTGAAGCCTCAGCATGATGTCCTCCAATAACGTGTCCAATTTCATGCCCCATTACAAAGGCAATTCCAGAATCACTATTCAAGACTGGCATTATTCCAGTATAAAAAGCAATTTTTCCGCCTGGCATAGCAAATGCATTTATTTCTTTCGTTTTTATCAAATTAAATTCCCATTGTAAACCAGATATTTTTTTAGACATCCCATTTTCATTCAAATATTTTTCAACTGCCGCCGACATTCTTCCGCCAATTCTTCTCAACCGTTGTCCATCCGGAGTATTATTTGCCAATAGCCCTTTAGCTCCAGCCTGTTGAATAAGTTCTCTGTATGAAGAAATTGAACTTTCTGCCACACTTTCATCACTAACCAATTTTAATTGTCTTCTTCCTGTAAGCGGTGCTACCGTACAACTGGAAATCATTGTTACCGCTGTAATTAAAAATAATATTTTTGAATATTTTTTCATTTCTAGATTCCTCCCATTTATCTTTCATTTTCAAAAGTCTAAAAAATATTAACAAAAATAATTTTTTTGAATTAATAAAATATCAAAACTCCTTCTTCCCATTATTAAATTTTTATAACTTCTGATTTTTAAATTCTTTTACTAAAAATTTTTATTTTGTCAAACTTAAAATATATAATTTTAAAAAGTTTAATCTTTATTTCTACATACAGTAAAGTTTTCAAAAAGATTGATTTAACAATTTAAACTTTTCAATTTTTCAATTTTACACTTTTTTATTATACCACACAAAATAAAATGTTTCAATTTTTCAATTTTTAGTGAACTACTCTCGCTTTTAGAAGCGGGAGCTTCTTGGGAAGTATCTGCTTTTGCTAGCCAAATATA
>ERZ772948.694-NODE-694-length-21702-cov-9.739271_pt1 | contig 21702 bp, 20 predicted proteins | sample MGYA00511945_ERZ772948 | MGnify/ENA primary metagenome ERZ772948 (study PRJEB29015, sample SAMEA2737927) | human oral metagenome | biome: human oral; feature: human-associated habitat; material: dental | place: China | collected 2141 ... | reverse complement strand
CAAATGGTGGGTAAGTCTAATTGAAGGTATGATTACAAGTCTGCCAGCTCTTTACCTATTCTGTTTTATTTAAATACCTTTAATTGCAGAAAAGTGAAAGATTATCATTTTTACTTCTCTTTATTACCCTCTACTTCACCAATCTTTCGTGAAGAATTGTCTGCTAACACGTCGTTAACAATGTTAGTAAGTTGCTCTTTTAGTTCATTAATAAATTGAGAGGCATCATATTTCTTTGCTTCAATATCACGAAGTTTCTTCTCCCAGATACCCGTCAATTCGGCTGAAGTAAGAAGTTTCTCGTGAATCGTATCAATGAGTGCAATACCTGTCTCGGTAGCTTCAATATTCTTTCTTTTACGACGAATATAATGGCGTTTAAAGAGCGTTTCAATGATTCCTGCACGTGATGAAGGGCGTCCGATACCATTCTCCTTCATAGCAGCACGCAGGGTTTCGTCCTCAACAAACTTACCAGCTGTTTCCATTGCACGAAGCAAAGAAGCCTCAGTGTAATGTTTTGGAGGGGTTGTTTGCTTTTCGGTAAGAGTAGGGGTGTGCGGTCCTGATTCCCCTTTCTTAAAGGTAGGAAGTAAAGGAGAGGCTGTTGCAGTTCCTTCTTGGCTGTCATCAGATGGAGTAGAGGAGGAGCCTGCTGCTGTATCAGTACAAACTCTCCAACCCAAGTCTAATATTTCTTTGCCAGATACCTTAAACTCTATCTCGTCTACCTTGCCTAATACTGTTGTCGTAGAGAACTTACAATCGGGATAGAAAGCTGCGATAAAGCGACGAGCAATGAGGTCGTACACCTTTTGTTCAGCATCTGTCAGTCCTTGTGGTAGTACACCTGTCGGAATAATGGCATGGTGATCTGTCACCTTTGAGGAATCAAAGACGCGTTTTGTCTTAAGCAATGGCTTGCCACCCAAGGTCTTCACGATATCAGCATAAGGCTTTTTACCCGCAAAGGTAGTCTGAAAGAGTCCGTTCATTATCTGTGGACACTTCGGATAGATATCATCAGAGAGAAACTGTGTGTCAACACGTGGATAAGTTGTAAGTTTACGTTCGTAGAGAGTTTGAATCGTATTGAGTGTCATTTCAGCAGAAAATCCAAACTTACGGTTACAATCTACCTGCAGAGAGGTGAGATCATAAAGTTGTTTAGGCTGTTCTGCCCCTTTCTTTTTTGCTACATTTGTAATTGTAAAAGGCTTTCCTTCAATCGTTGAGAAGGCTTTTTCGCCTTCTTCTTTAGAGGTGAATTTACCCTTTGTTGCCGTAAACTGCGTTTCACGATAAACTGTAGCTAATACCCAATAAGGCTCTGGCTTAAAGTTATCTATCTCTTTCTGTCGCTGTACGATGAGTGCCAAGGTTGGTGTCTGTACTCGACCAATTGACAGAACCTGACCTCTGCCATAACTATTGTTGCCATACTTTAATGTATAAAGGCGTGTGGCATTCATTCCTAACAGCCAGTCACCGATAGCACGAGACAAGCCTGCGAGGTAAAGTGGCTGATATTGCTCTTGTTCCTTTAAGTTGGCGAAACCTTCACGAATAGCTTCATCCGTCATCGAAGATATCCAAAGACGCTTCACAGGGCATTTCACACCAGCCTTTTGCATTACCCACCGCTGAATTAATTCACCTTCCTGACCAGCGTCACCACAGTTGATAATCATCTCAGCCGACTCATAAAGCTTCTCAATAACAGCAAACTGCTTCTTGATACCTTCGTCTTCGATGAGCTTAATACCAAAGCGGGGAGGTATCATTGGCAATGCAGCGAGACTCCAATATTTCCAGTTTGTAAAATAATCATTAGGCTCCTTCAACTCACAAAGGTGCCCGAAGGTCCATGTTACCTGGTAATTATTGCCTTCCATATAACCATTACAAGCCTTATTGGCTCCAAGGATTCGAGCTATATCTTTAGCAACACTGGGTTTCTCTGCAATGCAAACTATCATACAATTTCTTCTTAGTTTTAAGCCATTTTACCTTTGCAAAGGTAAGAAAAATATTCTTTGTGACGGATTAAACTTATTTTATTGCCTGTCTTTTTTGCAATTTTCTTATGCTATCTAAGTTATTTTATCTAAATTTGTAGCACAGAAACGAACAAGAAAAATAAATTTATGAGAGTTGGTCTCTTTATTCCATGTTACGTCGATGCACTTTATCCACAAGTAGGCGTAGCAACTTATAAGCTTTTGAGAAAGCTTAAATTAGATGTAGTCTATCCCGAACGTCAGACTTGTTGTGGTCAACCAATGGCAAATGGTGGCTTTCAGCGTATGTCTGATCACCTTGCAAAACGTTTTGAGGATAAGTTTAAAGACTTCGATTATATCGTAACACCGAGTGTATCTTGTGCTGCTTTTGTGAGGGTAAATTACCCACAAATACTTGACCATGAGTGTCAGACACCTAAGAAAACAATGGAGTTGGTAGAATTCTTACATGATGTTTTGAAGGTAAAGGAACTTCCTGGAAGTTTTCCTCATGTCGTGTCTGTCCATAACTCTTGTCATGGTGTACGTGAGTTAACACTTAGTACACCTTCAGAATTGCAAGAGAAGCCTGTAAATAAGATTGTTGAATTATTGAAACTCAAGGACGGTATCACGGTTAAAGAACCTGACCGCAAGGATGAGTGTTGTGGCTTTGGTGGTATGTTTGCTGTCGAAGAATCTTATATTAGCACTGCTATGGGTAATGATAAAGTGAGACGACACATGGATACGGGTGCCGAGTTTATCACAGGTTCGGATAGTTCATGCTTAATGCATATGCAGGGTGTAGCAGGAAAGAACCACTATCCTATTAAGTTCATGCATGTAGCTGAGATTTTAGCTGCAGGTTTATGATTTGTATGTAAAGGTTATAAAAGGCAATAGAGTTATGTCAACATATCATTCTAAAAAAGCAAAAGAGTTTCTGAAAGACCCTAAGAAGGTTGAACGACATGACCGTACATTTTGGTCATTACGTCAGAAAAGAGATGCTGCAGCGGCAGAGCTACCAGAATGGGAGGATTTACGCGAACATGCAAGTCGAATAAAAGAGCATACAGCGACCCATTTAGCTGACTATTTAGAGCAATTCTCTAATAGTTTGGAACGTAATGGTGTTATTGTTCATTTCGCAAAAGATGCACAAGAATTTAATGAAATGGTTTATGGGATACTTGAATCTCATAAAGTAAAGAAACTCGTTAAATCTAAATCAATGCTGACCGAGGAATGTGAAATGAATCCTTATCTGATAAAGAGAGGAATCAACGTCGTCGAATCCGACCTTGGTGAGCGTATTCTTCAACTCATGCATTTAAAGCCTGCGCATATCGTTATGCCTGCTATTCACTTGACTCGTGATGAGATTGGAGAGATGTTTGAAGCGAAAGGAATCTCTAAAGAGAAAGGAAATTATGACCCAGCTTATCTTACACGTTGTGCACGTGAAGATTTGCGTGGTGATTTTATGGATGCAGATGCAGGATTGACGGGTTGTAACTTTGGTGTTGCTGCGACAGGAGATTGCGTTGTATGTACCAATGAAGGTAATGCTGATATGTCAACCTCAGTACCTAAATTACATATTGTAGCAATGGGTATTGAGAAAGTTATTCCTGACTATGATTCGTTGGCAGTGTTCCAACGCTTATTAGCACGTAGTGGAACGGGACAACCTTCAACTGCCTTTACCTCTCAATTTCGTAAGGCACGACCAGGGGGTGAGATGCATGTAATATTGGTAGATAATGGTCGTAGTGACATGATTGCTAATAAAGAACATTGGATGACACTGAAGTGTATTCGATGTGGTGCATGTATGAATACTTGCCCTGTCTATCGTCGTTCAGGAGGTTATTCATATAGTTACTTTATTCCAGGCCCTATCGGAGTTGACCTTGGTATGCTTAAGAATCCAAAACTGCATAGTGGGAATGTGTCTGCATGCTCATTATGTTTGAGTTGTGATTGCGTTTGTCCTGCAAAGGTAACACCAGGTAGTCAGATTTATCGATGGCGTCAAAGCCTTGAGAAATATGGTACAGAGAATAAAGAAAAGAAAGTGATGGCAGAAGGTATGAAAGTTGTTTACGAAAACTACCATATTTATGATGCTTTACTTCGTAATTCATCAGTAGCCAATCACATACCAGAATCGCTAATGGATATAAAGCTTAATCCATGGAGCATTGGTCATACAATGCCAAAGTTTGCGAAAAAACCTTTCCATGTTCTATTTAAACAAGCAATGGAGGAATTGAAGCATGAATAAAGAAGATTTATTTAGCAAATTACGACGTAATACAAAAGAACAGTTTGATATGCCCGAGAAGCCTATTGAGGGTATTAAATATCAAGATGTAGTACAGCAATTTATTGAGATGAGTCATATTGTAGGCTGTGAAGTCATTGAGGCTAAGGCGGAAGATGATATCAATGCACTGATACAAAAGGCTTATCCCGATGCTAAGGTATTGTCTTCAAGTGTAAAAGGAATAAAGGCAGACCTTAATCCTGACACTGTATCAAAGGCACAAGACCTCAATGGAACAGATGTAGGAATCATTCAGGGAGAAATTGCTGTAGCAGAGAACGGATGTGTATGGGTGCCACAAACAATGAAAGAAAGAGTTGTTTGTTTCATCTCAGAAAACCTTGTAATCCTCGTTCAACGTAACAATATTGTCAATAATATGCATGAAGCATATAAAAAGATTAACATGACAGACTATGGTTACGGCTGTTTTATATCCGGTCCAAGCAAAACAGCCGATATTGAACAAGCACTTGTCATGGGAGCACAAGCAGCACGTGGAGTTACAGTTATCATAATGGGATAAACGTTAATTTTGTCAAAAACATAAATATAACGTATTGTTAGGAGAGGTTTACGACTTTTTTTATTAACTTTGCAAGGAGAAAAAGAAAGTTAAAAATATAACTGATTTTTAATAAACATATAAGTTATGAAGATTGAAAAAGTACATGCTCGCGAGATTATGGACTCACGTGGCAATCCTACAGTTGAAGTAGAGGTAACTCTCGAAAATGGTGTAATGGGTCGTGCAAGCGTTCCATCTGGTGCTTCTACCGGTGAGAACGAGGCTCTGGAGCTTCGTGATGGCGACAAGAACCGTTTCTTGGGTAAGGGTGTTCTCAAGGCTGTTGAGAATGTAAACAACCTTATCGCTCCAGCTTTGAAGGGTGACTGCGTGCTGAATCAGCGTGCTATTGACTACAAGATGCTTGAACTCGATGGTACTCCTACTAAGAGTAAGCTCGGTGCTAACGCTATTCTCGGTGTTTCTTTGGCTGTAGCTCAGACTGCTGCAAAGGCATTGAATATTCCATTGTATCGTTACATCGGTGGTGCAAATACTTATGTATTGCCAGTACCAATGATGAATATCATCAACGGTGGTGCTCACTCTGATGCTCCTATCGCATTCCAGGAGTTCATGATTCGTCCAGTAGGTGCTCCTTCTGAGAAAGAAGGTATCCGTATGGGTGCTGAGGTGTTCCACGCACTTGCTAAGCTTTTGAAGAAGCGCGGTCTTTCTACAGCAGTAGGTGATGAGGGTGGTTTCGCTCCTAAGTTCGATGGTATAGAGGATGCACTCGATTCAATCATTCAGGCTATCAAGGACGCAGGTTATGAGCCAGGCAAGGATGTTAAGATTGCTATGGACTGTGCTGCTTCTGAGTTCGCTGTATGCGAGGATGGTAAGTGGTTCTATGACTATCGTCAGTTGAAGAACGGTATGCCAAAGGATCCTAATGGTAAGAAGCTTAGTGCTGATGAGCAGATTGCTTACCTCGAGCACCTTATCACAAAGTATCCTATCGACTCTATCGAGGATGGTCTCGATGAGAACGACTGGGAGAACTGGGTTAAGTTGACATCTGCTATCGGTGATCGTTGCCAGCTCGTTGGTGATGACTTGTTCGTAACTAACGTTAAGTTCCTCGAGAAGGGTATCAAGATGGGTGCAGCTAACTCTATCCTTATCAAGGTTAACCAGATTGGTTCTTTGACAGAGACTCTCGAGGCTATTGAGATGGCTCATCGTCATGGTTATACAACTGTAACTTCACACCGTTCTGGTGAGACTGAGGACACAACTATCGCTGACATCGCTGTTGCAACAAACTCTGGTCAGATTAAGACTGGTTCTATGTCTCGTACAGACCGTATGGCTAAGTACAACCAGCTCATCCGTATTGAGGAGGAACTTGGTGCTTGTGCTAAGTATGGTTACACAAAGTTGAAGTAATCCATTTTATCACCTTGTGTGATTAAATGAATTTTTATAGAGTAGGGGATAATTGCTTATAATAGTGATTATCTCCTATTTTTATTGTTTGTAGTTATGGTGAATGCCATTGGGTTTCCCATACTATAATAGATTTCTTCGTTATACAATAAATTATTAATGTATAAGTCAATGTCTTATAGCAATAAAATAATTAGAATTTTAGTACTTTCGTCGTGTAAAAAACTTTACACTAATTCTTGAAAATATCAATTTATAATGCTCAAAAATACTATTCTGGACGATTATTGTAAGTGCTTAGACCTCAATAATTTACAAAATTGTAAAAGAAAAGGTGCTTAATTGGACTTCAAAAGGGCGTTAATAAGGTTGCAAAAGGGCGTCTTTAGCAAGTCAATTAAGCCTTAATTGACATCTAATTTAACTTCAATTAAAAGGTAATGAACGAAAATTATTTACAAAGATATTTTTAATTAGTTAAGTATGACATGATATTTAGAAACGATTTATTTCTTAAGTTTTAAAGTTATTCATTTTAATTTGCAGCTGTTTTTTTGTTTCTTATTTTCTCATTTTAGCTTATTTGTATAGTTTCTGTTGTGCAAACAGACTTATTTTCTCTTTGATAATTATTTTTATAAGTAAGAATATAACTAACGCCTAATGGTTTTTAATATCTCTTTATATGCTTAATACATAATGAGTATTATGATAAATAGATAATTTGTAACTCACTGTCAAATTATAAAATCATATAAATCCCTACTTTATCATCTGATTCTAACTTTCAATGATTTATGTTACTAACTTTCAATAATATCATGAAATTTGAATGAAAGTTACCAAAACTGATTCTTAGAAAAGAGTGTAACTTTATTTTATAGGTCCGCCTTAAGGTATTGTAGCGTTCGTTTGTCTAATGTTATAATGAGAATATTTGTTTTCTCAAAAATTATGAACCTATTGCTTTATGTTTAATCTTAGAATTTAAATTCAGCAATAACGCTTAAGAAAAATTCCCTATCCCGCCCTCGTCAAGTATGTTATAGTCAGCTAATGGTAATGCTATATGCAAAATGCAAAGTACGCCGTACCAGTCTTTTTAGACATTATATGCTGGGAAATGCAACCTGCAATTAAATCCTCAGAAACCCCGTACTCTGATGTAATGTTGTTTTTAGCTCACACCTACAACATAATATGACTACACCGTATAATGTTTCTTTAATCTTCTTACATTCTTAATTAAGATTACTCCATTAGTTCAGTTGTGAAGTTTAATGTCTGTATCTTCATATCAAGTTCGCGTAATTGCTTAGATAAGTCATCAATCTTCTTACTTAAAGGTTTGATATCTATGGTTGTTACCATTTTAATTTCAGAACGGCTGTAACGCTCCTGAGATTCTGACGCTTTATTAAAGATTTCTCGAAGTGACGTAATACGCATAGAGAGAATGTCACGTTCTGCCATCATTTCTGTAATAGTCCGCCCTTCACTAATAGTATTCATGTTAGTCTTGTTAATCTTGAATATTAAAGCGAAAAGAGTATTCAGACAAGCATCCATTTCTTTCATCAACTCCTTAGGTTCTTCTGATGGAGAATCCCCTTCCTGTACTCGAACATTATTCAGTATTCTACTTTTAAGCTGTTCTATTCTTTTTTGTGTATCCTTACGAATAGCTAATGCCTCTGCTAAGTTCATTGTGATATGTATTTTTGTAATTATTCTGTTATATTCTGGTTATTCTTACGTGCTTCGTCAAACTTGGCTTTCATTGTAGGATTCATGTACGTTAGCCTACGTATAGTAAGATCGTCTGTGTCTTTATTAGCAAGACGAAGGTTGTTCTCACTACTTAAAAGTTCCTCACGTACCTTTTGAAGTTTTATAATTGTAGCATCAATATCCTTAATAGCATCATTAAATTTCTTAGATGCCATCTCATAATGTCGTCCAAACTTAGTTTTGAAGTCTTCTATCTTATTTTCAAAGTTGGTGACATCCACCTCTTTGCTTTGTGAAAGAATCAGTTGCTTCTTATATTCTAAACTCTTCTTTGACGTTTGTACAAGAAGATTGATAAATGGAACGAAGAACTGTGGTCGAATAACATACATCTTTGGGTACAGATGACTCTTGTTTACAATGCCAGTATTATAAAGTTCATTATCAGCTTCAAGAAGACTAACTAAAACAGCAAACTCACAACCTTTCTTTTTACGGTCATCATCAAGCTTTTTCAAGAAGTCATCGTTCTTATGTTTTGTGGCAGTAGTATCCATTTCATTCTTCATTTCGAACATGATAGAGATATACTCCGTACCATCTTCTTCCGCACGAAAGATGAAGTCTCCCTTTGTACCATCGCTTGCATCATTGTCTTTCTCAAAGTAAGCAGTAGGCATCATAGGACGGATATACTGGTCAAACTCAATACTACAATGCTGTTCAAGCGTTTCACCAACCATCTTGGTAGACATCTTGGTCTTCAAGTCTTTATAGTAGTCCACTAAATCCTGCTTCATTCGAAGTTCATTCTCATGATGTTTGATGAGTGATGCCTCATGAAGTTGTGCTTCACGCTTCTCTAATTCTACTGCAGAACGAAGCTGAGAGATTTCAGTGTCCTTTGCTTGAACCTCTTTCTGAGCTTTACTACGTTCCTCCATGAGTACAAGTTGCAACTTATTTTCATTTTGTTCTATGACAGAGTTAAGCTTAGATATCTGCTGCTCCTTCTCTGCCAAAGTAATCATCATCTCATTCTTCTTCTGAGTTGCAATGTTTTCTAACTGTGTTTTAAGCACCTCTATCTCGGCTGAGAATGAACTCTTTAGCCTCGTAAGTTCACTTTCTTTCTCACTTTTCAGACGTTCAATCTCAGCATCTTTGGCACCAAGTTCAAGTTCTTTCTTAGAGAGTTGGTGCTGAAAGGTTTGTTCTGTCTTTGCAGTTGCTAAGGCTTGTTCTGCCTTGTGCTGCTCATGAAGCTCAGCTATACGACGGTTAACCTCCTCGTTAAACTCTGTATTCTTTACTTGATTAACGATGGAAGCATAGTCTGCTTCATCAACAGTAAATGCCTTATGGCAGTTAGGGCATATTAATTCTTTCATAAATCTGATATCTTTAGATATTTGAAAAGTCTACTCACAGAATTCTGACTATAAATATTTCTATTATTCTTCGTCATTCAATCTGCATCGATATTTATGTTAGCTATAAAATAAACAAGCCGAATGCGAATATACAAAATTAATTGCTCAATCTGAATGATTAAGCAAGAAAAATAGTAAATTGCTCGTTAAATTATTGGATTCACTATTATTACCTACAAAAATGACCCTATAAAGGAATGTTGATTATTGTTTAATAGCACCTCAAATTAGATTATCTGCAAATGAACAAGTCTAATAAAATGGCATAGTCTTTATCTTATTTCAATATGTCCATAGGTTTAAAAGACTCAAATATAAATAGGATAAAAAACAATTTGATTAACTTTCTTATTACAAGAAACAATGCTCAGTAATCGCTTTTACCAATATCTGGTAAAACGTTTACTGAGCATTAAGAACATCTATATATCTTCTTTAATAGGTATCAGACAGATGTAATACTGATAAATAAGCTTTACATCTGATAATCCTTTGCCAAACCTCCAGCACTTGTTTCCTTATAAAGAGACGGAATATCATGTCCAGTCTGCTTCATAACCTCTACAACACGGTCAAATGAAACGCGATGGCTACCATCACTGAAGGATGCATAAAGCTGAGCATCTAATGCACGACAAGCTGCAAAAGCATTACGTTCAATACAAGGAATCTGTACTAAACCACACACGGGATCACATGTCATACCTAAATGGTGCTCCAAACCCATTTCTGCAGCATATTCAATCTGAGATGGACTACCACCAAACAACTGACAAGAAGCTGCTGATGCCATTGCACAAGCTACTCCAACTTCACCCTGACAACCTACTTCTGCACCTGAAATAGAAGCATTATATTTTACTATATTACCAAAAAGACCTGCTGTTGCAAGTGCATGCAATATCTTAGTTTCTGAAAAATCATGTCCCTTTGATAGGTGATACAGGACTGCAGGGACTACGCCACAGGCACCACAAGTAGGTGCGGTCACAATCGTACCACCAGAGGCATTCTCCTCACTAACTGCCAAAGCGTATGAATAAACCATTCCTCGACTCTGCAAAGAAGGCTTATATCCACGTGCCTTTATATAATAATTAGGTGCTTTACGAGCAAGATTCAATGGACCTGGTAAGGCTCCTTCACTGTCAAGCCCACGCTCAACAGCAGCCTGCATTGTTTTCCAGACTTCACGCAGATAGTCCCATAAATCATCCTCCTCACAATGTTTTACATACTCCCAATAACCACGTCCATGATGCTCACACCATGTTTGGATATCTTTAAGTGTATGCAAATCATAGACCGACTCCTTATGGAAGTAGTCGTCTGTGGCCTTTCCTTCTGACAAAGCACCACCTCCAACACTGTATACAGTCCATTCGTCTAAGAGATCTTGACTGTTATTATAAGCACGAAACAACATGCCATTAGGATGATAAGGAAGGAAAACCGAAGGTTCCCATACTATTTCTACTGGTGCTATTTGCTTTAGTACGTCAATAATGGCCTTATCTGTCATGTGCCCCTTACCTGTGGCAGCCAAGCTTCCATACAAAGTAACTTCAAATCTTGCTGCTTCTGGATGACGTTCTGCAAAGATTATCGCTGCACGCTGTGGTCCCATCGTATGACTACTTGATGGACCCTTACCGATTCTAAATATCTCTCTTAATGATTCCATATATGGTTGTCCCAAATACTTTCTTATTTACTATTCTGCTGCAAATGTACGAAAAAAAACGTCAATTAAGTAGAAATGCATCTTATAAATTGTCGGATATGATTTTTTATTATCTAAAACCTATTCCTATAGGTTATATTTCTAATTTTCCTTTTAATCGATTATTCTAAGGAGAGGGTGCTATCAAATATTTATTTGTTGAAATAGAAATACCATGTCTATCCATTACCATGACTCTCGTATTCTGCAGGTTACCCTCCTATTAATTGTTATTTGTAAATTATTTTCACGCAAGTCGAAACTAAAACATGCTCTTTTCGCTTCTAAAAGACGCCTAATTGGCTTGCAATAGGTGCCCTTTTGAGGTCTTATTAACGCCCTTTTGAAGTCCAATTAAGCACTTTTTCTTGTACGAGTTTATAACAACTTGATTTCCTGTTGTTTACAAATCCTCTCTTCATACGAGTTTTTACCTTTATTTATTGATATGTTATTCGAAATTATGTCATGATTTTTCATAATACTATTAACATTTTCATAGTAATCAATATAACAAGGTTTTCTATATTAGAGAATGAAAAGAAAACAGGTATTTAAACCCAAATCGGTCATTAGACCACAATATGTATAATTCTTCTTACTATGGTATTGTTTTCTAACATCTTTAATTTTCTTATCGGTATCTTGTCTGTCTTTGTAACTTGACGTAGTCCCGCTACGCCTGCATTACAAAGCCAAACAATCTGCTCGATAAAAAACAAAATATGTTTAGGCTCTAATGACCGATTTGGGTTTAACAGCCTTGGCAATATATTTATTGCAATTCATATTGCAATCTTAGAGGTTTGGTTTAAACGGATAAGCCTAAATAATTCTATTAAATTCGATATTTTATCCCCCTACTCTACCTTTTTGTTTCTTTTTATTATTCAAGAAAGTGTTTTATCATGTGTTTTTTGTATCTTTGCGCAGATAATTATAAAGATTTAGAATGAAACATTTCGCCCTCATACTGTCGATTTTTTCATTGCTGACAGTGGCTTGTACTGATAAAAAAAGTGCAGAAGAGCCAGTTGCAAAGGTTATTGATACGATTCCAATGTTGGTAACACAGGTACAGCAATGTTCACGACTTTACACGACAGAATACCGTATTCATAAGATTATCACTCATGATGATAAGATGAAACTGTCTGGCTCGTTCATGAAGCAAGACTTCAGTGTGACTTTACCATTAGGTGATCGTCGAATTGCAATTCCAATGGACGCTACATTGAAAGCCTACATAGACTTATCTGGTTTTAGTGATAAGAATATTCAACGCCAAGGAAAGGAACTTCTCATTACCCTACCCGACCCAAAGATTGTTCTTACTTCAACAAAGATTAATCATAAGGAGGTGAAGGAATATGTGGCACTGACACGTCATAACTTTACGGATGCAGAACTTACAAGTTATGAAGCACAAGGAAGAAAACAGATTATAGCTTCTATACCACAGATGGGTATCATCGAACAGGCACAAGAAAGTGCTGCACGACAGCTTGTTCCGATCTTTACTGCTATGGGTTATAAAGAATCTGACATAACTGTCTCATTCCGCAAAAAGTTTACTCTGAAGGATTTAGGACAGGTGATTGAAGTAAATAAAAAGGATTGAAAATGGAAACAAGAACACCTGAAAATATAATAACAGAGCAAAAGAAGAATGATATTAAGCCGAATAAGAAAGGACTTCTTAGTCGTTTCTTATCATTTAATAAAGGCTGTCTGCTGACCTTTTTAATCATCATTAGTATTTGTGTCGGTCTATTTTATTGGTTTAATTCATCCAATAAGATAAGTATATCTGCTGATCAGCGTATTGATATAACGCCAACACAGATACAACAAATACAAGATATAGGTCAGTGGGAATTTCTTGCAATCAATGATGAAGAACTCATAGATACGGTGAGTCGTGGCTTTTTCTCTGATTCAGAACTTGTGCGTATCTATTATGGTACGGTTCGTTTAGGTGTTGACTTGCATCAGACAGAACCTCATTGGCTTCGTGTTGAGAATGACAGTGTTATCGTTGCAAAGTTGCCACCTATTGGATTACTTGACACTAACTTTATCGACGAGGCTAAATCACGCTCATTTTTTGAGAAAGGAGACTGGACTTCGGCTGATCGTGAACAACTCTATAATCGCGCCTATAAAAAGATGTTAGCTCGTTGTATGACAGCTGAGAATATTAGGATAGCTGAGAAAAATGCTAAGCAGCAGTTTACTCAGTTCCTCCGTTCTATGGGCTATAAAAATATTAAGGTTGAGTTTATCTCAAAGAAACAATAACATACACAGTTATTAGGAACTTTTCAGCTTTATACTTGAGAGGGTTATAAGAGTATAATGGCATCAGAAGAAACAACACAACATATAGAAAGCATGACAGAAGGCGCTCCTTCACGTGCTATCTTGAAATTTGCAATACCTCTCATTCTTGGTTATATATTGCAGCAAATGTATCTAATTATTGATGCTGCAATAGTAGGAAGATGGATAGGTGTAGAGGCTTTGGCTGCTGTAGGTGCGTCAAGTAGTATCATGTTTCTTATCATGGGCTTTTGTAATGGTTCATGCGCTGGTTTTGCTATACCTGTAGCTCAAGCGTTTGGAGCAAAGGACTACCATAAGATGCGTTGTTATGTTAGCAACGCTATGCGTATTGCTTTAGTATTAGCCATCGTCATTACGTTACTTTCCTGTTTTCTATGTGATAAGATTCTACAAATGGTTAACACGCCAGAAGATATTTTTCATGACGCCTATGTCTTTCTTTTTCTGCAGTTTTGCACTATCCCTTTTACTATTGCCTATAATCTTTTATCTGGTCAGATACGAGCATTAGGTAATTCCAAGCAGCCTTTTTACTTTCTTCTTGCATCCTCTTTCTTAAACATTTTTCTTGATATTGTTTTTATTCTGTTACTTGGAATGGGAGTTGAAGGAGCTGGTATAGCAACTTTTCTCAGCCAGGTTTTTGCATCATCATTATGTTGGTGGTTTATCAAACGACACATGACAATCCTCGTACCTATCGGTGATGAACGTCAGTTTGATAACAAAAGAATAAGTATTTTGCTGAACAATGGTATACCTATGGGGCTACAATTCTCAATTACCTCTATTGGTATTATTATGCTGCAAAGTGCAAATAATGCTTTAGGAACAGTTTATGTCGCTTCATTTACTGCAGCTATTCGTATTAAATACATATTCACCTGTGTACTTGAAAATATAGGTGTAGCCATGGCAACATACTGTGGACAAAACCTTGGTGCAAAGAGACTTCAGCGAATAAAAACTGGTTTGAATGATGCAATGTGGATAATGATGGCTTATTTCGTTCTTACAGTTATTATTATCTATCCTTTTGCAGACGAAATGATGATGATTTTTGTTAATGGAAAAGAGCAGGAAGTAATTGCAAATGCAGCACAATTGATGCGTATTTCAAACTGGTTCTATCCTTCATTGGGAGTTCTCGTCATTCTTCGATACAGTATTCAAGGTCTTGGATATAGTAACTTGAGTATGATGAGTGGAGTTATGGAAATGATAGCACGCTGTGGTGTGAGTATTTGGTTAGTACCTGCTTTGGCATGGATAGGTGTTTGTTATGCTGACCCCGTTGCATGGATAATGGCAGATATATTCCTTATTCCAGCCTATATTTGGTTGATTAGAAGACTAAAGAGACAAATTGGATAGTTTTTTAATGGCCTCTTGCATATCTTCAGCAAATCTATTATGTGTCAAAAGAAACTCCTCTCGACCATTAGCTAACAGTTTGTATAGTTCTGGGCTCATCCCATCTACATATGAACTGATGGCATATTCGATGTCATCTTTCTGTCGTTCACTGTTTGAGAATGCGTAAACTTGATACTTCTGATGGAAAAAGCAATAGGCTGCCTCAATGCTATCTTTTGTAATCATGTTCTTATTTATTAGAATGTTTGAAGCTAAATCAATCTTTGATGCTAAAGTATTTCCATAATGGAGCTACCATTAATGCTTGAATAAACTCACCACGTAATAACATTTGTTTTACTTCCTCCTTAGGACAAAGAAAAACATCTATGTCTTCTGTCTCATCAAGATGCTGATTGCTCGTCTTCTTCACGCCACGAGCATAGAAGCAATGACATAGGTTATCCATAACTCCTGGGTTAGGAGCTATGGTCATAATCTCTTCCCAATTACCACCAGTGTACCCAGTTTCTTCTTCTAATTCTCGTTGTGCTGCATGTAGCGGAGCCTCTCCTTGTTCTACCACTCCTGCACAAATCTCTGTTGACACAACGCCAAGTCCGTGTCTATATTGACGCTCCAGGATAAGTTTCCCATCTTCTGTCTCAGCAATTACATTAATCCACTTTGGATATGAAAGTACATAATAGTCATCATAAATCTTTCCATTTGGTAACTGAACGGTATCACGACGAGCCTTCATCCAAGGTCGATTAATAAGTTGCTCGGATGCAAGTATACTCCATTTCATATCTTCATCGTTTCGTTGCTTTTTCTTATCCATAACATCATAAATTGTGATTCTGTAGATACAAAGTTATTATATTCCAATTTAATGTGCAAATATAATGCTTATCATTTACTTTTATTACGTTTAGCTTTTAGTTAATTATGAATGAGTTTTTCCTTTTTACCCTACCTTAAACCTTTTCAAATAGAAAAAACAACAAAGAAAATCATTTTTGTTGACGATACTATCAATTAAATTTTATATATTTGTAAACAAGATAACAAGGGTTTGCCGTATCCTAAATCAATTATAATCAGGGGTATGCTTTACGGCAGAGCTACTCTATGGAGGAATATTACGATGAAACGTAAACCAAAGATGCACAACGAACAAGAGTTTAACCTTGATAATGTTTATCAAGAGGATGAGCGTCAACTTGATAATTTAGACGATAGCTCCTTTGATTTGAGATATAAATGACAATTACTAAGGCTTGTGACATCTATGGAGTTTCCTTGAACAGCACTTGGTATACGTAGTAATGTTATAAGCTTTTGGCATTAATCATATTCTACAAAACTTTCAATTAAACTTGAAAGTAGCTTCTTTTATGTGCGTATACTTGGGTATATTGACAAGAAATCATCAAGTTTAATTTTCATACATAATAGATCTAATTTTATTGACTGATTCTACTTCAAAGTAACTTTATGTGCTATAAATGCTCTAATTATTGTTAATTAGGCAAGAATTATCATCTATTATTATGTTACATAACATTAATTTTTAGTAACTTTGCAATCGATTATGCCGTTTTGGGCTCAGAATAAGTGCTGGATAGATGCTCAGCCGCCCAGCGGTACAAACCCGTTTACAATAAAAAAATGTACGCAATTGTAGAAATTAACGGTCAGCAGTTCAAGGCTGAGGAGGGCAAGAAGCTCTTCGTAAACCACATCAAAGATGCGGAAGAAGGCAAGGCTGTTGAGTTTGACAAGGTTCTGTTGGTTGATAACAACGGAACAGTCACAGTAGGCGCACCAACTGTTGAGGGCGCAAAGGTAGTAGCTGAGGTAGTAGCTCCTCTCGTAAAAGGCGACAAGGTAGTTGTCTTCAAGATGAAACGTCGTAAGGACTACAGAAAGAAGAACGGTCATCGTTCACACTTCACTCAGGTAGAAATTAAATCAATTAACGCTTAACAAGGAGGACTTAAGAATGGCACATAAAAAAGGTGTAGGTAGTTCTAAGAACGGTCGCGAATCAGCTTCAAAGCGTTTAGGTGTTAAGATCTGGGGTGGCCAGAAGATTATCGCAGGTAACATTATCGTTCGCCAGCGCGGTAATAAGCACTTCCCAGGCGAGAACGTTGCACAGGGTAAGGACGACACATTGTATGCACTTACAGACGGTGTTGTTTACTTCCACAAGGGCAAGTACAATAAGAGTACTGTTTCTGTCCTTTCAGAGGAAGTTTACGCTGCTAAGACTGTAAAGCCAGAAGCTTAAAGCGAAACAAACAAACAACTATTCCAAACAAACAACATAATCCCGGTCTCCTTTTGGAGCCGGGATTCATGATTTTATAGGAGTACTTTAACCCAAATCGGTCATTAGAGGCTAAACATATTTTGATTTATTATCAAGCTGATTGTTTGGCTTTGTGACGCAGGCGTAGCAAGCTACGTCAAGCTACAAAGACACACAAGATGCCGATAAGAAAATAAAAGATGTTAGGAAACAACACCATAGTAAGAAGAATTATACATATTGTGGTCTAATGACCGATTTGGGTTAAATATGACTCTTTCTATATTTGTTTGTTCTTGAATCAAGTTAATGATTAAATCTACTCACACTAAAACAAAGCCTACTTAAATCATAATGAATGATTTGAGCACTTATTCTTACTCCTTAATAAAAAAAGTCGCGTTATTATTTAACAACCATTTTCTTTACACTACCATCAGAATACTTCACGATTTGTAATCCTTCTGTGTTGCATTGAGTATTTATGGTTTCCATATGCTTTTAAATCCGACAATAAATAATGGTCCTTTTAGTTGCTATTCTCAACATAATATATTATATTTGTCATATCAATTCAGTTATAAAGAATTATTTTGATTCACAATTAAAGAATATCTATTATGGTAGTAACTAATGCAATTTATCAAGGGAAGGGACGCGTTGAGGCAAAACACGTAAGATCGGGAGTTCTCGTAACAACAGATGCTGGAAAAGTAGTTGGTGGCCTTGGAGAAAATCAAAACCCTGTTCAACTATTAGGTAACGCATTATCTGCTTGTGTTCTAACTCTTATGGGTTTGCAAGCTGAGCGTGGAGGTGTAGACTTCACTGGCTGTTATGCTGAAGTTGGTGAGTGCGAAGAAGATATGGAAAAATTCACAGTTACTCGTATTCCGATAACTTTTCATCTTAAGGCTTCATTTGATGAAAAACAGCGTAAGAAGTTTGAGTATATAGCTAACAAAGCATGTTTTGTGGGTAATACGTTAACTGCAGAAAAGGTTTTCACCTTTGTGTACGATTAAAAGTATTATTAATATGTTGAAAATATAAGGTGATTAGCTATCCAACCGCTTATCATCTATTATATAAAGAAAAGTCCTGCCATAATCTATTAACCGATTATGACAGGACTTTATTCCTTCTATATGCTACTAATTAGTAACTTCCAAATAGACTTCTTTTTAGCCAGAAGTCTACGTTATGAAAGCTTACTCTCATCAATTAACCTGGAGTTAGGACTCAAGAAATTAGTCAGTTCTGCGAATCTTGATAATCTTATCAAATGTGGATGAATCTTATTAAGATATGATCTGTCCTCATTATCCATATAATTTGGAATATGAATCGCCCATCCTCCTATTTTTAATACTGGAGCTATATCTTCTGAATATGAATCTCCGACCGCCAATAGTTGCTCTGCCTTTACACCAAACTGTTTGCAAAGTCGTTTATAAGCATCTGGTGTTTTATCCGATACAATAACAATATCATCAAAATAGGGACGTAGTCCCGAGCGTTGAAACTTATTTTCCTGATCAAGCAGTTCTCCTTTTGTAAATACAATCATTCGATATCTACCAGTGTCATGCAGTTTTGCCAATGTTGTTTTAACACCATCGAAAGGATGACCTGGTAATCGCAACAATTCTTTGCTTACCTCGACAATCTGCCCGATATCGTAGCCCTTTACCTTTCCGTGACTGATTTTGACCGCATTCTCTATTAGTGATAGTATGAAAGCCTTACTTCCATAACCAAGGAGTGGTATGTTAGCCTTTTCAGTGGCGCGGAGAGTATGGGACACCTCATCTGCAGAAGCATACGGGGCAAGAATCTCACAGTACACTTTTTCCACTGTATTAAAGTAGGTCTGACTACCCCACAGTGTATCATCAGCATCAAATGCTATAAGTGAAATCTCCGTCATAAGCCTAAAAAATTAGATATTATTGTTATCGTGAACATTCTCCTCTTTATTGAACCTTGTCCAATAAAGGCTGGTCGTAGACAGTAAATAATAAAATTCCTTTCAAAAATAATAAATCCTCCTTTCCTTTCTTTTTGCAGCAAAGATAATCCTTTTTTTCGTCATTACAAGTTTTTTATCAATATTTTTATCAACAAAATTATTAATTTTACTTTTATTAATTATGTGCAAATATATTATATTTATCGACAAACAATATCTATGCGTTAATAAACGTATTTTATTTACGTGCTCTTTTAACATTAACATGCCCAATTTCAACTATGTTGTTGAGGTAATTAATACGTTAAAAAATTTGATTAATTCAATTATTTTTGCTTTCTTTGCGGTCGCTTAAATCTGGGAAGAAGATGTATATTTTGAATACTATTCTCTCATAAATGACATCTATAAAGTCCAAATATTTACCTAATTGGAAACTAAAAACAAAATGGAACAAAAACTCTTGACAATAGCCTTAGTGTCTTCTGCAATCGGAACAGGTCAGAAAGCTTTAGCTCAAACACGTGGAACAACTACAGATAAGCCAAATGTAATTATTATATTGGCTGATGATCTTGGCTATGGTGATTTAGAGTGTTATGGTGCCAAGAATGTTCAAACACCTAATATTAATAAGCTCGCACAGTCAGGTATACGTTTTACGAATGGACATGCTGTCGCTGCAACAAGTACTCCTTCTCGCTATTCGCTTCTTACTGGTGAATATGCCTGGCGTCGAGAAGGTACAGATGTAGCTGCTGGTAATGCTGGTATGATTATAAAACCGAGTCAGTTTACGATGGCTGATATGTTTAAGAGTCGTGGATATGCTACCTGTGCTATAGGAAAGTGGCATCTTGGACTGGGCGACAAGGGAGGTGAACAAGACTGGAATGCACCTTTGCCAGAGTCATTAGGCGATCTCGGGTTTGATTATCATTATATCATGGCTGCTACTGCAGATCGTGTACCATGTGTCTTTATAGAGAATGGTTCGGTTGCAAACTATGACCCTGCTCACCCAATAGAAGTATCCTATATTCGAAACTTTGAGGGTGAACCTACAGGATGTAAGAATCCAGAACTCCTTTATAATATGCGTTCGAGTCATGGACATGACATGTCTATCGTTAATGGGATTGGCAGAATTGGCTATATGAAAGGTGGTGGAAAGGCTCTTTGGAAGGATGAAAACCTTGCCGACTCAATACTTGCACACGCAGTAAAATTTATTGAAAACCATAAGAAAGAACCTTTCTTTATGTATTTCGCAACAAATGATGTTCATGTTCCTCGCTTCCCTCACAAGCGTTTCCGTGGAAAGAATCCAATGGGAATGAGAGGTGATGCTATCGTCCAGTTTGACTGGACTGTCGGACAGTTAATGAAGAAACTACATGAACTAAAGATAGATAACAACACACTCGTTATTCTTACAAGCGATAACGGACCTGTCGTAGATGATGGATATCAGGATGGTGCAGAAGAACTCCTCAATGGTCATAGCCCTGCTGGTCCTTTCCGTGGCAATAAATATAGTGCTTTTGAAGGAGGAACAGCTGTACCATTAGTTATATCCTGGCCTCGTAAGATTAAGGGAGGAATGGTGTCTAAAGCACTTGTGAGTCAGATTGACCTTTTATCTTCTTTGGGTTCACTCGTTCAGGCAAGATTTCCAAAAGGTAGTGCACCTGACAGTCGTGACTACCTCCCTACCCTTCTTGGTAATGATCTGAAGGGACGCAACTATGTAATAGGACAATCTAACACACATGTCCTTTCAGTGCTTACCGCTCAATATCGTTACATTGAGCCAAGTAACGGACCAAAAATGATTCAATGGGGGCCAAAGATTGAAACAGGAAATCTTCCTGTTCCCCAACTTTATGATATGACTGTCAGTCCTTTTGAATCCAAAAATGTTGCTGATGAGCACCCTGATGAGGTTTCTCGTATGCAATTAATATTGAAAGAAGAGAGAAATAGATAGTACTATTAATTAATGTTTGATAGAAATTAAGACCTCCCGCTCTTTCGATATAGCTAACAACAAAACTATTCCTTATCTTACAAGAATAGTTTTGTTTTGATTTGCTGTCACTTTTAACACTTCTTGTATCCTTCTGTAATCTAATGCGTTAGATGAGAACATCGAATGATAGAAGTGACAGTAAAAGTTATCTTTTATCAATAAGCCGAGCTTACTCTGACAATGAATTACAAGCTGATTTGCCATCAACACGATTAGTGCTTACCAACAGCACAATATGTGCGGAGCAGCAACACAATATGTGCGGAGTAATATAGAATCCTTAAAGGGCATTAGTTAGATGCCAAGTAATCCTCCTCTTATATGCTACTTTATAACTAACTTGTTTTCTAAAGAAACTTAATGTTCTGTTTAAGTAGCTTGTTGTAAACTTAAAGTATCTTCTATTATTTGAGGTGATGTTTGGGTTTTGAAAATCTTCTGTGTTTTGATAAAAGTACTAACAAACCTTAAACGCTTTCAAAGTATGCCTC
>ERZ772948.693-NODE-693-length-21729-cov-11.099474_pt1 | contig 21729 bp, 16 predicted proteins | sample MGYA00511945_ERZ772948 | MGnify/ENA primary metagenome ERZ772948 (study PRJEB29015, sample SAMEA2737927) | human oral metagenome | biome: human oral; feature: human-associated habitat; material: dental | place: China | collected 2141 ... | reverse complement strand
TGCTTAACGACCTTGGTTATGCTGGTTTCCGTTATGATATGGTGAAGGGATTTGCTGCTTCTCATGTTGGTAATTATAATACAGCGGCTAACGTTACTTACTCTGTTGGCGAGTTTTGGGATGGCAATGCGAATACTGTAAAGGCGTGGATTGATGGTACAGGAAGGCGTAGTGCAGCCTTCGACTTTGCTTTCCGCTATGCTGTTCGTGATGCTATTAATCAGAATAATTGGAGTGTTCTTAGTGATACAAGACTTACGGGGCTTAATATTGATAATGGTTCTTATAAGCAATATGCCGTTACCTTCGTCGAAAATCATGATGTTCAAGACAGAGGAACGACGAGCGGTTACACTCCAGACCCTATCCGAAAAGATACGCTTGCAGCCAATGCTTATCTCTTGGCAATGCCCGGAACACCTTGTGTTTTCTATACGCATTACCTCGCTTATCCAAAGGAAATAAAGGCAATGATTGATGCTCGCAAGTTAGCTGGTGTGACGAATACGAGCAACTATCAGGTCTATCGCTCTTCCGCTGGCTATTATGCGAATGTTGTTACGGGTACAAATGGTAAACTTTTGGTGGTTGTGGGTACTAATGCTAATCAATTGGTAGTCCCTACTTCACGTTATACAAAGCTCTTGAGTGGTTATCACTACGCTTATTATTTGACTAATAATGCTGAGACCCCTTGGGTTGATAAGGCGAGTGGAGCGTATGAAGGTGAGAACTTAAAGGTTAAGCTAACAGCGGTGTCTGTTAATGCGGGAGCTAAACTTGTTTATACTACAGATGGCACAACACCAACGGCAAGCAGCACTCAGGTGGCTTCTGGAACGGAGATAACTCTCCCTGAGGGTGAAACAACCTTGAAAGTGGCATTGTTGGCAGGTGGTGTAGTGGGTAACGTTATCACTCGCAGCTATAAGGTTACCGCTCCAGTCCCCTTCACACCAGAGACGATTCGTGTCTATGTGAATACTGATCAGGTGAATTGGAACGCATACGTGAATTATCATTCATGGGGTGGTACGCACACAGCAACGGCATGGCCGGGCGATAAGGTTACTTCAAAGACAACCCTGAATGGTAAGACTTGGTTCTATAAGGACTATACGCTCACAAAAGCTGATGACTATGTGAACTTTGTTTTTAGTATTGGTAGCGCAGCAAATGCCAGTGCCAATCAGACTGTGGACATCGAAAGAGTGAAGAAAACGTCTTACTTTGTTATCTCATCAACAAAGGAGAATGGTAAGTATGTAGTCAATAACGTGACGAATGAAGTTACTGGTATAGAGGGAGTTGAGGTTGATGCTAAACAGAGCAAGGGCGATAAGTCTTATTACACACTCTCTGGTCAGCGACTTACTGGTAAACCTACGCAACGTGGCGTTTATATCCATGCAGGCAAGAAGATAGTTGTAAAGTAAGTAAAGCTATCATATAAAAAGAAAAAAGCATACATTTTTCTATGTAATATCCTATATTTAGAGGTGTATAAACCTTGAGAAAGTAAGTCCTCTTATCACATTAAGTAGACTTACTTTTTGTTTTATATGTTTTTTCTAACGTCATATGGCACTTCTTTATATGATGACTTCTTTGGTGTTTAGCCCTCCGCACATCGTGTGCTCATGGTTCGCACCATTGGTGTTAGGCGTTAACACCATTGGTGTTAGGCATCTTTACGATGGTAAAAGTTGATGGGATAGGGTAGAGTTGATAAAGTTTTGATTGCTAATAAGGTAAGATATTCTGTAAATATAAGGCAATCATAGAGGTGAGGGAAGTATTAAAGTATGTAAATTTTGTAATGTTTACAAGTGGAAAGTTTGTTTCTTTCGGAAAATAGATATATCTTTGCAGACATAAAACATTAAGAAATAATTTATTATGTCAAAGCGAAACGAATTATATAAGTGTTCAGAGAGTGGTCAGATCGTTGAAGTATTAGTAGGCGGTGAGTGCGGTGTTGCTGGTATGGAGCATGTAGTTGAGAATACTACTGATGCTGCTACTGAGAAGCACGTACCTGTTGTTGAGAAGATTGAAGGTGGTTACCGTGTAACTGTTGGTGAGGTTGAGCACCCAATGACAGAGGCACACTCTATCCTTTGGATTGAGTTGGTAACTAACAACAACGAGGTTCTCCGTAAGTATCTTGAGCCAACAGACCGTCCAGTAGCTGAGTTTAAGACTGATGCAACTGAGGTTTACGCACGTGAGTACTGCAACCTCCATGGTCTCTGGCGCTCAAAGTAAGAGCAACTTTTCAGACTTACATATAATAGTGGGTGTATGCACCTCCTTCAAAGGGGGCATACGCCCTTTTTCTTTTCTATCTTCTAAAGTTTTTTATTAAGTAAGTCTTATAATATACTTTCATTGCTTTGCTATTATATTTCTTTGATGTTTTTTATAAAAAAGGTTGGTGTATATCTTTTTTTTTGTATTTTTGCATTAAAGTAGCCTATACCGAATTTGTGTGTATCATCGTTGGTGACAGCAGATGGCAACAAAAGAGGAAAAAGATACGCTTTTGTGATGTCTTGATGTAGGTGGACTATTTTATGATAAGGCGTTTACTTGACGCTTTGTTCTTGACACACTGAAACTTCGCAAATTTCAACCATAGTCGAGAATGAGGCAACAGTAGATGTCCATGGGTGTGTATTCACTTTGCCTTAAAGTATACCTTATTTTGAGAGGTATATTTAATAAGGTGTGTTTTACATATCGGCGTGGGCTTCTGCGTTGCTCGTTCAGCTATGGTGGGCAATGCGAAGGCCTCAGTGTGTGGAACGAGTGATTGTAAGACTCCCACGCTTTTTTCATATATCTAAATCTAATTTTATTTGTGCCTTTTGGGGAAGTAAAGGCAAGGAAAAGTACGTAAAGTTATAATAAAATAATTCTTTGTTGTTTTTGAAATACAACGGATAAGTATTTTGGAAATGTGGATAAAAGTTTTCTGTTATTTAATAGAAGTAATATTAAATTTGATAAATATGTTTATGGGTAAATAGTAGCTTGCGAGGACAACGTTTTTTTTATCACGTTATACTTATAGTTTCTTTTTGCTCTGAATGTAGTTAATAATTTGAGTATGCCTTTATATAGAATCACAACAAAACAGCGTATTTACACAAATAATATTCGCTTAGAACCTGGGATGAGAGTTGATGTTGTAAGTAATTCATTTGGTAACCCTATATATTTAAATGGGGGACAATTAGTTATAGATGCTTTCAAGCGAATATATGGTGTTGATATTAAAAAGGCTGGTGTTTTGAACAGTGTTTATTTACAAATTAAAAGAATTGGATAAAATGAAAATTGAAGAGTTTATTCACCCTGATGATGCAGCTGCTTTGAAAGCGTTGAAGAGTGTTCCGGCATTGCCAAACTTAATGGAAAAAGTTTTTCAATATGGTTATGATGAAATCTCAAGGAGTGAGAACATAACTACTAATTTACGTTTGTCTGAAAAGCAGATGCCTGAAATATATAACCGTCTACCTCCTATTTGTGAGAAATTGGGAATACCTGTTCCTGAATTGTATTTACAAATGAGTCCGTTGCCTAATGCTTGGACTTCTGGACATAAAAGAGTTTACATAGTACTTACGCTTGGGCTTATTAAGAAAGTAAAAGATGATGAGCTTGATGCTGTCCTTGCTCATGAATGTGGTCATATATTATGCCAACATGTCTTGTATCAGACTTTAGCCAATGCAGTCTTTTCTTTTGGTGATATTATGACGAATACTTTTGTTAGTATTATTGGTAATGCTGCGATGAAACCTTTAAAACAGGCTTTGTTACTATGGAGTAGAGCTTCGGAACTCTCTGCAGATCGTGTAGCTTGCATATTTACTCCTGCACGTACACTTTCACGTGCGTTGGCAAGAATGGATATGATTCCTAAGTATATTATAGATACAATGAATTTTGAAGAATGGGCAGAACAAGGAAAAGACTATGAAGCATTAAAGAAAGGTACTACTATAAACAAAATAGCACGTTGGATGACAGATACAGATATGAATTATCCATATACTCCTGTACGTGTCTATGAAGCTATGAAATGGGAAAATACGGCATTATGTGGGTTGCTTCGTTCAAAACCTTTCCAAATAGAGTCCTTCTTTGAGGAGAAATTGGAGAGCAAAGGAAAAGATAAGCCTAATAATAATGGCTGGAGTCTTCAAAAGATATCAAAGAATATTGAGGTAGACTCCATTGTTTCTAAGTTTAAAGGGTTTAAGTTGTAAAATATTATTATTAAAGAACGTGTATTATGATTAAACATATTGAACAGTGCTCAAAATGTAAGGAGTATGTTAATGGTGAGCCGCAAAGAGAGTTGTCAAGAAAACTTCTTCGTAGTGGTGCTTCTGCGGGAATTAATAAACTGCTGGGTTGGGCTATTGTCTCTCCTATCGTAGGATCGATTGTGCCTATAGTTGGTACATTTTTTGGTTTTATTATAACCTTCTTTATTTTATTAAAAATAAGAAGTTATTCTAATACGATATCAAATGAAATAGATAAATCTATGTTTGAGCATACAACTTATAGATTTATCTGTCCTACTTGTGGTAATACATGGACTAAAGTCTTAAAAACTGCGTTGAGTGATATTCCTGATGTTATTCTGAAAGAAGAAAAAGAAAGAAAAGAAATTAGTTGTAAATCACTTGCGAGAACAAACGGAATTGTAGCTTTGCTTGCAGGTTTGTTGACATTTAGTACTTTCTTGTATTGTTGTGTTGCTGATGCTTCTATTCATACAGGTATAACTCAAAGTTATTTCTTCGGTTCTTTTGAAAGGGTTGATACAAACTGGTGGTGGTGGCTCTCAGCATTTGTATTTATCATGAGTCTCTTTATTACACTTTTGGAAATAAGTGTTTGGAAAGCATGTCGTGGAGAATATAAAGCCTTACAGAAGATGGACCTTAAAGAATTTATGAAAAAATACTTCAAATAAGTGTGATAAATGACTTAAAGGTTTTGGAAGATATTCTGTAAGTGTAAATATAGTGAAAGCCATTTCAAACTTCTTGTATTTAAGCTTGAGAAGGCTTTCGCTATTATATCCTCTAAATAAATAGTTCTGAATACAAAGGAAATAGAAGTTTTATCAAAATAGGATTTCCTGTCATTGGTTTTATTTGATAATAATACTTAACTTTTTAGTTTTCAATGTGTTATCTGATAGTGTTAAAATGATAGCAACTTAAATCAAAAGTTTTTTCGGATACGTAGAGTAATTTTCTTGCTATTTTATTACCCTTTAATATCTTTTATTCAGATTCCCCCCAATTTCTACTGATCTCTTTAAATCTAATATGTTCAATTAGACTAATTCTCACATCTTGCTACAGAACTAACAGTAAAGTCTCTTGAAAGGTATAAAAACAAAAAAAGGAATTACGAAAGTAATTCCTTTTGATGCGCTCCAGGATGGGCTTGAACCAACGACCCCCTGATTAACAGTCAGGTGCTCTAACCAACTGAGCTACTGAAGCAGTTTGTATTGCTTATTTCTTGTAAGCGGTTGCAAAGGTAGTATGTTTCTTTGAAACTGCCAAATGTTTTTGAAGAAAATTTCAAGAAAATCGTAATTTTCTTTATTTTCGTTGTCATTAAGGCGTGTTTTCCATTATAATAATGTACTTTTGTCCCGTTATAAGAACATTAAACAACAAACAGATATAATATATAATGAGAAAATTGTTTTTGGCTTTCGGACTCTGGTTGCTAACTTTCAGTGGGTCTGTTATGGCACAAAGCACTGCGGAGAAGGAGCATAACTTCAATGTCGCAAAGAATCTTGAGACTTTTTCGGCTATTTACAAGTATCTTGACTTGATGTATGTTGATAGCCTTAATGCCGACGAAGTAATCGGAACGGGTATCAATTATATGCTCCGTTCGCTCGACCCTTACACGGTTTATTACCCAGAGGATAAGGTGAAAGACCTTGATATGATGATTTCAGGTAAATATGCTGGTGTCGGTGCATTGATTCGTTATAATTTCTTATTGAAGAATACGGTGATTGATGAGCCATACGAGAATATGCCTGCTGCGGAAGTTGGTTTGAAGAAGGGTGATGTCATCCTTGCTATTGGCGATTCGTCAATGGTGGGTAAGGATGTTGCATACGTCAGCAATCATCTACGTGGCGATGCTGGTACAACCTTTATCCTGACTATTCAGCGTCCGTCAGTGAATAAGAAGATGAAGTTTAAGATTACTCGTCGTTCTATTCAGCTCCCTGCCGTACCTTATTATGGTGTGCAGGATGGTGGAGTGGGATATCTGAATCTTAACTCTTTCACAACGGGTTGTGCTAAGGACGTACGTCGTGCCTTCCTTGACATGAAGAAACAGGGTATGACCTCACTTGTCTTCGACCTCCGTAACAATGGTGGTGGTAGTTTGCAAGAGGCGGTTAACATCGTAAATATGTTTGTACCGAAAGGGATTACACTGGTGAAGACGGTGGGTAAGATGGAACGTGCAAACAAAGAGTATAAGACGACAGTTGAACCTATTGACACCGTTATGCCGATTGTTGTGTTGGTGAATGATGAGACTGCGAGTGCCAGTGAGATTACCAGTGGTAGTCTGCAAGACCTTGATCGTGCGGTAGTTCTCGGTACACGAACCTATGGTAAGGGACTTGTACAGGTATCAATGGACCTTCCTTATAATGGAAACTTAAAACTAACGTCAAGTAAGTATTATATTCCAAGCGGACGCTGTATTCAAGCAATCAACTATAAGCATGCAAATGGCGGGTATACTGAGCATGTACCAGACTCGCTAACACATGTGTTCCACACGGCAAATGGACGTGAGGTGCGTGATGGTGGTGGTATCAAGCCAGATGTTGAGGTGCGTCCAGACTCTCTACCAAACATTGCTTTTTATCTTGCTTCCTCTGGACGCGATTCAACAGAGGTAATGTGGAATTGGGAGTTGCAGTATTTGAAGAAGCATCCTACTATTGGTCCTGCAAAGACATTTGTTATTTCAGATGCTGACTTTGAAGACTTCAAGCAAGCTGTATTGAAGAGTGGATTCAAGTATGACCGTGAGAGTAAGAAATACTTGGAGAATCTTGTGAAGTTGGCTAAGTTCGAAGGTTATTATGATGATGCGAAAGGTGAGTTTGATGCCTTAGAGAAGAAGTTGAATCATAATCTTGCTAAAGACCTTGATTATAACAAGCAAACCCTGAAGAAGGTGTTGACGAGCGATCTCGTTTCAGCTTATTATTATCAGAAAGGCTCCTTGGAGAATAGTCTGCAGTTTGATAAGCAGTGGAAAAAGGCTGTGGAAATCTTGAAGAATCCAGCAGAGTATAAGAAACTCTTGCAACCAGTTGTTGGTCAGCCTTTGGTTAAACTCGAACCTGCAAGCAATGTAGCTGTTGATAAAAAGCAGAAGTCAAAGGCGAAATAAAGGGAACTTTTTAATAAAAGGAATAAGGCTTATGAGTTCGATTGGAACTTATAAGCCTTATTCTTATATAGTCATTATGTGTGTTTGATTATGGGTTACTTGTCATGTTGGTGAACTGCTTTTTGATAGACAATTCTCTTTTTATATGAAATATTTTCTTTTATAGGGATTGACTTATATGTTTTTTCTTTATCTTTGCCCTGTGGGAACTTTACTTGTTTGTTATTCAGTACCAAGGCAAGTGGAGGATGAATGTGAGAACGAGACTTGGAAAAGTTGTTTTAAAGTGCTTGTTTCGCTTATAACAGTTTGTGCTATAAATTTGATGAATATGAAAAAGAAGATTCTACTCTTATGTTTGTTGTTTTCCTGGGTTGGAGTTTTTGCACAGAAACCTATGGAAGGAGTGTGGATGGGTAAGTTGAATCTTGGTCCACAATCGTTGACTATTGTGTTACATGTGAATTGTAATGCACAAGGAAAGGTTGAATGTACGCTCGATAGTCCTGATCAAGGTGCGAAGGGGATAGCGGTAGAGACTGACTACTGCTCGTCTGATTCTATCAGTGTAAGCCTCGCAAGTTTGGCTCTCAGCTATCAAGGAAAATTGAAAGGAGACGAGATTGTCGGTACTTTTACCCAGGGGCAACCCTTTCCATTAACCTTGAAACGAGGAGAGGAGAAACTAAATCGTCCGCAGAACCCTGTAGCTCCCTATCCATATAAGACAGAAGAAGTGACATTTAATAATGTGACAGATAAGGCAACACTTGTTGGGACACTCTCATACCCTATTGGTTATAAGAAAGGACAGACCCCTGTTGTGTTGATGGTTACTGGGAGTGGGCAGGAGAACAGAGATGAAGAAGTCTTCGATCATAAGCCTTTCCTTGTTATAGCAGACTATCTGGCACGGCATGGTGTAGCCACTTTGCGTTATGATGACCGTAGTTTTGGTAAATCAACAGGCGGAGATGTGGATCATGCTACGACGCTTGATTTTATGCGAGATGCAATGAGTGGTGTTGAATTTCTGCGTGCGTCAAAGCTTTTTGGTAAGGTTGGCGTACTCGGACATAGTGAAGGAGGCTCTATAGCTTTCATGTTGGGAGCGAAAGGGAAAGTAGATTTCGTTATTAGTATGGCTGGTATTGGCGTGAAAGGAGATACAGCTTTGACAGCACAAACAAATAAGATACTCGAACTAACAGGGCAATCAATGCGTTTCTCTACGCATCAGTATCGTATGAATGCCATTATAAAGAGGTCACCTTGGTTGAACTTCTTTATTGATTATGATCCATCTGCGGATATTTCAAAGACGCTTTGTCCTGTTATGGCTATTAATGGTAATCGTGATGTTCAGGTGATATCGTTGCTTAATCTGGCGGGGGTAAAGGCTCATCTAAAGCCTAATCCGAAAAACATCATCAAAGAGTATCCATCGCTTAACCATCTATTCCAACATTGTAAGACGGGAAATATTTCGGAGTATAGGATGATTGAAGAAACAATCTCGCCAGAAGTCTTGGAAGATATCGTTCGTTTTATCAAACAATAAATACAGAATTCGCAGTTTATTTAGAATTGATAAGTGGTGATATGTGCTTATATGCAGTTGATTTAGTGGATTTTATATGGGCTGTTCCTATCTTTTAGTTGTCTAAAGAAAGTTTTGCATAGAATTATTTTCATGAAAGGAAGAATTTATTTTCATGAAAAAAAATATTTTTATTCACGAAAAGAAATATTTTCTTTCATGAAAGAATTTAGAATTCTAAGATTTCTTAGGGGAAGAAAGACCTTGGATATATTTCATCTAAATCGCTTATAAGCAGATAAAAAAGCCGTAAAACATTTGGTGTGTGGCGAAAATATTCGTAACTTTGCAAACGTTCAGAGGAATGAGGGGCTTTTAATAGTCCCTCATTTTTCATATTAAAACACTTATGATAGATAAAAACGTTGTAAAAAGTCTCGTTGACGAGTGGCTGGAAGGTAAGGAGTACTTCCTGGTTGACATTCAAATCAGTTCTGACGATAAGATTGTCGTTGAGATTGATCATGCCGATGGCGTGTGGATTGAAGATTGTGTAGAGTTGAGCAAGTATATCGAAGATCGTCTCTCACGTGATGAAGAGGATTACGAACTTGAGGTAGGTTCTGCAGGATTGGGTCAGCCTTTCAAAGTTCCTCAGCAGTATCAGAACTTCATTGGTAAAGAAGTTGAGGTGCTCGGTAAGGACGGAAAGAAAGTCAAAGGCATATTAAAGAGCGTTGATGGTAACGACTTTGTTGTGGCTGTCAATGAGAAGGTACAAGTGGAAGGTAAGAAACGTCCAGTGAAGATGGATGTAGACCATGCGTACAAGATGGATGAAGTAAAATATACAAAATACATAATAAGTTTCAAGTAAAGCTATGGCAGCAAGAAAAATAGAAGAAGAACGTCCGAATATGATCGAGACCTTCAAGGAGTTTAAAGACACCAAGAGCATCGATCGTACTACATTGGTGAGCGTTTTGGAGGAGAGCTTCCGTAATGTACTCGCTAAAATTTTCGGTAGTGACGAAAACTTCGACGTGATTGTAAACCCAGATAAGGGCGACTTCGAGATTCACCGTAACCGTGTGGTTGTGGCTGATGGTGAGGTTGAGGATGAGAATAAGGAAATAAGCCTTACAGATGCACGTAAGATAGAGGCAGACTATGAAGTAGGTGAGGATGTAAGTGAGGAGGTAGACTTCAATAAGTTCGGTCGCCGTGCTATCTTGAACCTTCGTCAGACATTGGCTTCTAAGATTCTTGAGCTGGAGCATGACTCTCTCTATAACAAGTATAAGGACCGTGTTGGTCAGATTATCTCTGGTGAGGTTTATCAGACTTGGAAGCGTGAGGTTCTGCTTGTTGACGAAGAGAATAATGAGTTGATTCTCCCTAAGGGTGAGCAGATTCCACGTGATCAGTATCGTAAGGGCGAGACTGTTCGTGCGGTGATTCATCGTGTTGACAATGAGAATAACAATCCAAAGATTATCCTCTCACGTACTGCCCCAGAGTTCCTTGAGCGTCTGTTGGAGGCTGAAGTACCTGAAATCAATGACGGTTTGATAGCTATTCGTAAGATTGCTCGTATGCCGGGTGAGCGTGCAAAGATTGCAGTTGAGAGCTTTGATGAGCGTATCGACCCTGTAGGCGCTTGTGTTGGTGTACGTGGTAGTCGTGTTCATGGTATCGTTCGTGAACTTTGTAACGAGAATCTCGACGTTATCAACTGGACTGCAAATACAAAACTCTTTATTCAGCGTGCGCTTGCTCCTGCAAAGGTGAGTAGCTTAACTATTGATGAGGAGAATAAGAAGGCTGAGGTTTACTTGCAGCCAGAGGAGGTAAGTCTTGCGATTGGTCGTGGTGGTATGAACATCAAGTTGGCAAGTATGCTGACAGGTTATACCATCGACGTATTCCGTGAACTTGACGAACAGAATGCAGAGGAGGATATTTACTTGGATGAGTTTTCTGATGAAATCGATCAGTGGGTTATCGATGCCATTAAGGGTATCGGACTTGACACAGCGCGCCAGGTACTCAACGCTCCACGTGAGATGCTGATTGAAAAGGCAGACTTGGAGGTAGAGACTGTTGATAGCGTGTTGAACGTATTGAGATCAGAGTTTGAACAGTAAAAGGTGATTGGTTGGTGGGTGATGGCGGTTGACTGAAAGCTAACGGGTGTGACTATTCAGCAACTCCATGTTCGGAACCCCTCTCTACCAAAAGGCATATCAACAACCAACACCCTACACCGAAAAATAAAGTTAATGAGCATCAGATTAAACAAAGCAATTCGTGAATTGAATATAGGACTCCAAACGGCAGTGGAGTTCTTAGAGAAGAAGCCAGAGTTAGGCGAGGTGAAGAACGAGCTTAACTTCAAGCTAAGCGAGGGTCAGTATAAAGCTCTCGTAGATGCCTTCAATAATGATAAGGAGGTAAAGAAGGACGCTGCTAAGCTTTTGCAGAAGAAGACTAAAGAAAAGAAAAGCGCTGCAGAACATAAAGGCGAAGCAGTCATGAAGGCTGAGCGTCAGCAGTATAAACCAGTCGGAAAGATGGACCTTGATCAGCTGAATAAACCAGCTGCAAAGAAAGCTGCTGCTCCTGTTGAGAATAAACCTACCCCTGCTGCTGCCGTAGAACCTGCAGAGGAGAAGAAAAAGGTAGAGAAACATGATGCAAGCAAGAAGCCTGCTGTAAATAAAGAAGAGGCTAAACCTGTTGCTCCAAAGGTTGAGAAACCTGTTGAGGTGAAGGCTGAACCTAAAAAGAATGAAACTCCTGTAGCTAAGGCTGCGCCTAAGGTGCAGGCTGATTCAGTAGCTACTAATACTCCAGCTGAACCTACAGCTGCAGAGGAGAAAAAAGATAATGGCTTGTTCCAGACCAAGAATGAGAAGAAAATCTTAAATACACCTAAGGTGAATGTCTTAGGTAAGATTGATCTCAGCACTTTGAACCAGAGTACCCGCCCTAAGAAGAAGAGTAAGGAGGAACGCCGTAAAGAGCGTGAAGAGAAAGCTGGTCAGGGTAATGGTCAGGGCAAGAAGAAACGCGTTCGTATTAACAAGGAACGTGTTGATATCAATGCTGCAGCTAATCAGCAGCAGAATCAGAATGGTAAGAAAGGCAATAACAACAATGGCAGTGGCAACAAGAATGCGGGTAAGAAGAAACGCAATCGTAATCAGAAGCCTTTAGAGGTTGATGATGAGGCTGTAGCACGCCAGGTAAAGGAGACACTTGCTCGTTTGACAAGCAAGAGTCAGAATAAGAAGGGTGCTAAATACCGTAAAGAGAAGCGTGATGCTGTTCAAGAACGTCTGAATGCAGAGGCTAAGGCAGAGCGCAAGGAAAGTAAGATATTGAAATTGACAGAGTTTGTTACTGTTTCAGAGTTGGCAACAATGATGAATGTTCCTGTAACAAATGTCATCTCAACCTTGATGTCTGTAGGTATCATGGTGTCTATCAACCAGCGTCTTGATGCAGAGACTATCAACCTTGTTGCTGATGAGTTCGACTTCAAGACAGAGTATGTTAGTGCTGAAGTACAGGAAGCTGTTAGTGAAGAGGAGGATGATGAGAACGATCTCGTATCACGTGCTCCAATCGTGACAGTTATGGGCCATGTTGACCATGGTAAGACTTCTTTGCTCGACCATATCCGTAATACGAATGTAATTGCTGGTGAGGCAGGTGGTATTACCCAGCACATCGGTGCTTATGGTGTGACACTTGAGAATGGACGCAAGGTTACCTTCCTTGATACTCCGGGTCACGAAGCATTTACTGCTATGCGTGCTCGTGGTGCACAGGTTACTGATATTGTGATTATTATCATTGCTGCAGACGACTCTGTGATGCCTACTACCAAGGAGGCGATTGCTCATGCACAGGCAGCAGGTGTTCCTATGGTCTTTGCAATCAATAAGATTGATAAGCCAGGAGCTAATCCTGATAAGATACGTGAGGACTTGTCACAAATGAATCTGCTCGTTGAAGAGTGGGGTGGTAAGTATCAGTGTCAAGAGATCAGTGCTAAGAAGGGTATCGGAGTGAACGAACTTCTTGATAAAGTTCTTCTTGAGGCTGATATGATGGATCTCAAAGCTAACCCTAACCGTAAGGCTACAGGTACTATCATTGAGTCTTCACTTGATAAGGGTCGTGGTTATGTAAGTACGGTTCTTGTATCTAATGGTACTTTGAAGATTGGTGATAATGTTATCGCTGGTACTTCATGGGGTCGTATCAAGGCTATGTTCAATGAGCGTAACCAGCGTATTGAGAGTGCTGGACCAGCAGAGCCTGCAATCATCCTCGGTCTGAATGGTGCACCAACAGCTGGTGATACCTTCCATGTTATGGAGACAGAGCAGGAGGCACGTGAGATTGCAAACAAGCGTGAACAGTTGCAGCGTGAGCAAGGCTTGCGTACACAGACTCGTCTTACCCTGTCTGATATCTCTCATCGAATCGCTCGTGGTGAGTTCCATGAGATGAATATCATTGTTAAGGGTGATACTGATGGATCTATCGAGGCTTTGTCTGACTCATTCATCAAACTGTCAACTGAGAAGGTTAATGTTAACGTTATCAGTAAGGCTGTAGGTCAGATTTCTGAGAACGATGTTATGTTGGCATCAGCTTCAGATGCTGTTATCGTCGGCTTCCAGGTTCGTCCTTCTGCTGATGCGCGCCGCTTGGCTGACCGTGAGGGTGTAGAAATCAATACTTACTCTGTCATCTATGATGCTATCGACGATGTTAAGTCAACGATGGTGGGTATGCTTGACAAGGTGAAGAAGGAGATTGTCACTGGTCAGTTTGAGGTTAAGCAAGTCTTCAAGATTTCCAAGGTTGGAACTGTTGCTGGTGGTATGGTTACTGAAGGTAAGGTTCACAGCAAGGATAAGGGTCGCGTAGTCCGTGACGGAATCGTTATCCATACAGCTCCTATTGATGCTTTGAAGCGTTATAAGGACGATGTGAAGGAGGTCGCTACAGGACTTGAATGTGGTATCTCACTTGTCAATTACAATGATTTACAGGTGGGTGACATCATCGAAACCTTCACGGAGATTGAGGTTGAACAGAAATTGTAACAATATAAAAAACCGTCTTTTCTCCATCAAAGGAGTAAAGGCGGTTTTTTCTTCATGGTAACAAATGTTGCCATTGGTCTTTGTGGCATACATATTGTATGTTCACAGAGTGTATATAAGTATTGAGAATAGAGACGGTGGGAACTAAGAACTTATTGTTGGATGAATTGAAACGATAGGTTTAAATGAATTAAACAATAGGTATAGGAAAGACAGATAATGTATTTGGATGGGCTAAACGTTAGAGGTAAAGAAGCATACTGAAAAGGTAAGTATTCTCTTTAACCCTTCTAACTCCCTCTAACTCTTTTGAATCCTGAGTATTCTCCCTCTCTTTAATCACAAAAAACAAATGTCTGAGAACAAGAATAATGAATTTGTAAAGAAAGTCGCAGAGCAGAAGTATGAGTTCGGCTTTACGACTGATGTACATACGGAGGTCATTCCGAAGGGTCTGAACGAAGATGTCGTTCGGCTTATTTCGCAGAAGAAAGGGGAACCAGAGTGGCTCCTCGATTTTCGTTTGAAGGCTTTCCGTTACTGGCAGACACTCCCTATTCCAAGTTGGGGACACTTGCATTTGCCAGAGTTGCATCTACAGGATATCTCCTATTATGCTGATCCATTGGCGAAGAAGCCTAAGAACAAGGAGATTGACCCAGAGTTAGAGAAAACTTTCGATAAGTTAGGTATTCCTTTGGAAGAGCGTCTTGCATTGAGTGGTACGGCAGTTGATGCCATTATGGACTCAGTGTCGGTGAAGACAACCTTTAAGAAGCAGTTGGCAGAGAAGGGTATTATCTTCTGTTCTATCGGTGAAGCTGTCAAGGAGCACCCAGACTTGGTGCGTAAATACCTTGGTAGTGTTGTTCCTTATCGTGACAACTATTCTGCAGCACTCAACTCTGCGGTCTTCAGTGATGGTTCCTTTGTATATATCCCTAAGGGAGTTCGTTGTCCAATGGAACTTAGTTCGTATTTCCGTATCAATGCGGTTAATACAGGTCAGTTTGAACGTACATTGATTGTTGCTGATGATGATTCATACGTTAGTTATCTTGAGGGCTGTACTGCTCCTATGCGTGACGAGAATCAGTTGCATGCAGCAGTAGTTGAAATCGTTGTCTTGGACAATGCAGAGGTGAAATACTCTACTGTTCAGAACTGGTATCCAGGTGATGAGAATGGTAAGGGTGGTGTATTGAACCTTGTTACAAAGCGTGGTGAACTTCGTGGAGTGAACTCAAAGCTGTCATGGACACAGGTAGAGACCGGTTCGGCAATCACTTGGAAGTATCCTTCTTGTGTGTTGAAGGGTGATAACTCACAGGCAGAATTTTATTCTGTTGCTGTGACAAACAACTACCAAGAGGCAGATACGGGTACGAAGATGATTCACATGGGTAAGAATACGAAGAGTACAATCATCTCGAAAGGTATCTCTGCTGGTCATAGCCAGAACTCTTATCGTGGCTTGGTTCGTGCTACAGCCAATGCGGAGAACGCTCGTAACTATTCAAGTTGTGACTCTCTTCTCTTAGGTTCTGACTGCGGTGCTCACACTTTCCCTTATATGGATATCCACAATGATACGGCTATTGTTGAGCATGAAGCTACTACTTCTAAGATCAGTGAAGACCAGCTTTTCTATTGTAATCAGCGTGGTATTCCTACTGAAGATGCTGTTGGTTTGATTGTCAATGGTTATGCTAAGGACGTTCTCAATAAGCTTCCAATGGAGTTTGCTGTTGAGGCACAGAAACTACTCTCTGTAACACTTGAAGGAACGGTAGGATAATATAACTGAATATACAACATGCGAAAGGTCATACTTATCACGTCTGGCTTGCTGCTAACAACAATACTTCAAGCCCAGTCATGGCAGATAAAGCCGTGGCAGAAGTATCTTATTGGTGAACAAGTAAAAAAGGATTCAATAAGCAGTTGTCATTCAGTAATGGGTAACGTTGTTGCACCAACGCCTTATGACCCTCGTCTCTTTCGTACAGTAACGGGGTCTGATATCATAAAGGATATTCGTCCTTACAAGAAGAAATCAAAGTCATTCCTTGGTTATAATGACTCTGCGCCCTCGCTTTTTGAAGAACAGAGAGAACAAGAAAAATCAGAGAAGATGGCTCGTGGTGAGTATCATACCTCTGATTTCATATTCGACACGTTGTTAGATTTCGTTAATATATTTTTAGTGAAGAAAAAATAAAGCAAAGATAATATGTTAGAAGTAAGAAACCTGCATGCAACCATCGCAGGTAAAGAAATATTAAGAGGCATCAACCTCACAATTAAAGATGGTGAGATTCATGCTATTATGGGTCCTAATGGATCTGGTAAGTCAACACTGAGTGCAGTACTTACAGGTAATCCTCTCTATGAGGTAACTGACGGTATAGCATTGTTTAATGGCAAGAATCTCTTGGAGATGAAGCCTGAGGACCGCTCTCATGAGGGACTCTTCTTGTCTTTCCAGTATCCAGTAGAGATACCTGGCGTAAGTATGACTAACTTCATGAAGGCTGCTATCAATGCAAAGCGTGCCTATGAAGGTTTAGAGCCAATGAAGGCTGCAGAGTTTATGGCACTCATGCGTGAGAAACGCCAGTTAGTTGGTATGGACTCAACACTCTCTCGCCGTAGTGTAAACGAGGGTTTCTCGGGTGGTGAGAAGAAGCGCAACGAGATTTTCCAAATGGCAATGTTGGAGCCAAAGCTTAGTATTCTTGATGAGACAGACTCTGGTCTTGACGTTGATGCTATGCGTATCGTGGCTGAGGGTGTAAACAAGATGCACAATGAAACGACTTCAGCTATTGTTATTACGCACTATGAGCGTCTGTTAGAGATGATTAAGCCAGATGTTATCCATGTGCTTTATAAGGGTCGTATCGTGAAGACTGCAGGTCCTGAACTTGCTAAGGAGATTGAACAGCGCGGATATGATTGGATTAAGGAAGAGGTTGATGCAGAGGATTAATAGTAGGCTTTAGGGAGTTTAGTATTTCTATAACCTCTAATCCGCTATCCTTTAGATAAAACCTCCAAAAAGAAATTACAATGCAAAGCGAAAAACAATATATAGACCTCTACACAGAGGCGCAGCAACTCATCAAAGAGCATGCTGCACCTGTGCTCAATGAGGTACGTGATAAGGCTTTTGAAGACTTCCGTCGACAGGGCTTTCCTACCAAGAAGGTGGAACGCTATAAGTACACGGATATGCAGAAGCTCTTTGAACCTGATTATGGATTGAATCTCAACCGTCTTGAGATTCCTGTTAATCCTTATGATACCTTCAAGTGCGATGTTCCAAATCTCAGCACTTCTCTCTATTTCGTAGTTAATGATCAGTTCTACAGTAAGGCACTTCCAAAGGCAAAGCTTAATGATGGTGTTATTGTTGACAGCTTGAATCATGTAGCAACTGAGCGTCCTGAGTTGGTTGCAAAGTATTATGGTCGTCTTGCCAATACTGAGGCTGATGCGATAACAGCTTTGAATACAATGCTTGCACAAGATGGTCTTTTCATCTATGTGCCTAAGAATGTACAGCTTGAACGCACCATACAGGTAATCAATATCCTTCGTTCAGATGTAGACTTGATGGTCAACCGTCGAGTACTCATTGTTCTTGAAGAAGGTGCTAAGGCACAGTTCCTCTTCTGTGACCATGCTGCTGACGACCGTAACTTCCTTGCTACACAGGTAATCGAAGCCTACGTAGGTGCGAATGCCAATCTTGAGTTGAACTGTCTTGAGGAAACGCATGCAAAGAATGTACGCGTGTCGAATGTATATATCGAACAGCAGCGTGATTCACGTGCAAGCCACAATGTCATTACATTGCATAACGGAGTTACTCGCAATATGCTCGACCTTGTTTTCAAGGGAGAGGGTAGCGAATGCTTCTGTAATGGTTGTGTGATAGCTGATAAGAGCCAGCATGTTGATAACAATACGCTTATCGACCATCAAGTACCTCATTGCACAAGTAACGAACTTTACAAGTACGTACTTGATGATAATGCAGTTGGTGCTTTCGCAGGTCGTGTACTCGTTCGCAAGGGCGCACAGAAGACGCTCTCACAAGAGAATAACCGTAACCTCTGTGCCAGCAAGACAGCTCGTATGTTCACCCAGCCAATGCTTGAGATTTATGCTGATGATGTTCAGTGTAATCATGGTTCAACGGTAGGACAGCTTAATGATGCTGCGCTCTTCTACATGCAGCAACGTGGTATTGATAAGAAAGAAGCAAAGCTCCTCCTTGAGTTTGCCTTTATCAATGAGGTAATTGATAAGATGGAGCTTGAACCATTGCGCGACCGTCTCCACCATTTGGTAGAGAAACGTTTCCGTGGTGAGCTTGATAAGTGTGAAGGTTGCGATTTGTGTAAGTAATTTGGTATTAGGCTAATTGGGCTTATTAGCCCAATTAGCCCAATTAGTCCAATAAAAGATGTACGATATAACGAAAGTCCGGGAATCCTTCCCAATTCTCTCCCGCACCGTCTATGGTAAACCCCTGATTTATCTTGACAATGGTGCTACCACACAGAAACCGCTCTGTGTGTTGGATGCTATGCAGGAAGAATACCTCAATGTAAATGCCAATGTGCACCGTGGTGTACACTGGATGTCACAACAGGCTACCGACTTGCACGAGGCAGCACGTGAGACAGTGCGGAAGTTTATCAATGCTCGTTCAACAACTGAGATTGTCTTCACACGTGGTACGACAGAGAGTTTGAATCTCGTTGCTTCCAGTTTTGTAGAAGGTTGTATGAAGGAGGGTGATGAAGTGATAGTTTCTACCATGGAGCATCACTCAAACATTGTGCCTTGGCAGTTGCAGGAACAGCGCAAGGGAATTGTGCTAAAGGTTATTCCAATGACCGATGAGGGTGAACTTCTGCTTGAAGAATACGAGAAACTCTTCACCGAACGTACAAAACTTGTTAGTGTAACGCAGGTCAGCAATGTTCTTGGCACCATCAATCCTGTAAAGAAGATGATTCGTATCGCCCATGAACACGGTGTGCCAGTAGTAGTGGATGGTGCGCAAAGCGTTCCTCACTTTGCCGTTGACGTGCAAGACTTAGATTGCGACTTCCTCGCCTTTAGTGGTCATAAGGTGTATGGTCCGACAGGTGTGGGCGTTCTTTATGGTAAAGAAGAGTGGCTCGACCGACTACCTCCATATCAAGGTGGTGGTGAGATGATAGAGCGTGTCAGCTTTGAGACGACAACCTTCGAACGTCCACCTTTGAAGTTTGAGGCTGGAACACCTGATTATATTGCAACGCATGGACTTGCAACCGCCCTCGATTATGTTACTTCCTTGGGGATGGATAACATCCTTGCTCATGAGCAGGACCTCACACGTTATGCACTTCAGCAACTTCGTGAGATAGAGGGTATGCACATCTATGGACATCGTAATGACAGCGGGGATGCTGTTATCAGTTTCAATGTCGGTGATATTCACCACATGGACCTTGGTACATTGCTCGACCAGTTAGGTATTGCTGTCCGCACGGGTCATCATTGTGCACAACCTTTGATGGATCGCCTTGGTATCCTTGGTACTGTTCGTGCCTCCTTCGGATTATATAACACACGTGAGGAAGTGGATGCTTTGGTAGCAGGCATCAAGCGTATTGCAATGATGTTTTAAGGAAATAAGTAGATTCAAACAGGCGTTTATATGCGTTTCATTACGCTTATGAACGCCTGTTTTCTTGCAGATATACAAGGTGTACACTGAGGTTCTTATCCCTTCTTGCACTTATAAAGGCTGAAGAAAAACCAAGTAAGGAAGACTCCTTGTAATAGTAATGATGAAACAATCGGGAATATAGTCAGAATCAAAGCCAACTGAGCTTGCGTGATATAGGAAGCCTGCTTGCTACTCACTTCCCGTTCGAGGACAGAGCTGTAATAATTACGCAGCCACTCCACTGGAGTTTGGAACCATGCAGCTGCGTCTGTGAAGAAACGACTAAGTTCGTTGTACGATGCGTTACGTTCTGTGAGGATCAATTCTTTTTTCATATTCTTTGTTCTTTAATTGTTGCTATATATAAATAATGTGCAAAACATTCTTTGGTTTACGTTTGCAAAAGTAGTTGCGTGTTGTGCAAGGAATGTTCACTATGCGAAAAATGTTTGTTATATAAGATTAAAACGAAAGGTTCTTTAACTTTTAAAACCTATTAGTTATGCTGAAAAGTCATTATTATGAAGGCCTAATAGAGGCTGGTTGCGACGAAGCAGGCAGAGGATGCCTTGCTGGAAGTGTCTATGCAGCAGCTGTTATCCTACCACCTGATTATCAGAATGAGTTGTTAAACGACTCAAAGAAACTGACGGCAAAGAAACGTTATGCACTTCGTGAGGAAATTGAGCGAGATGCTATTGCATGGGCTGTGGGCATCGTAACGCCTGAAGAGATAGACAAGATAAATATTCTCAACGCCTCTTTCTTGGCTATGCATCGAGCGTTGGACCAGTTGAAGGTACGTCCAGAAGCGGTTATCGTTGATGGTAATCGTTTTAAGCCTTACCAAGATCTACCTTCAACAACCATAGTTAAAGGAGATGGGAAGTATCTTTCTATTGCAGCTGCCTCAATCCTTGCCAAGACTTATCGTGATGACTATATGCTCTCCTTGGCAGAGGAATATCCGCAGTATGACTGGCAGTCAAACATGGGTTATCCAACGAAGAAGCATCGTCAGGCTATTCGTGAACATGGTATCACACCTTATCATCGCAAAAGTTATAACCTTTTGGGTGATGGGCAGCTCTCTTTTGACTTCTAAACCTAATTGAGTATATGATTCTAAACAGATTTTATTGTATTGGCAAGCATCTTGTCTGTTATTGTAACGCCAACATTGTGTACTAACATCAAGTTACAAAGACAGACAAGATGCTGATAAGAACCTACAATCTGTTAGGTAACTATATTATAGTGGGTTTTGTCTTATGATTCAATTTGAGGGAAGTCTGTTTGTGACTCCATCCTTCTCAAGGAATTGATTTGCGACTTTTCTTTACATGCCTTCAGTAGGATAACTTTACATTCTTTGTAGTTCTAACAGCGTAAATGTAAGGTTAAGTCCTTATTTTTTTATATATTGTTTATGTTGTCTTGTAAACAATTCCCTAATAAAGATATTCTTTATACCTTATAATAGGCTATAAGGATTCTTTCTTTCTGTTTTTGAACCCCAATCGGTCATTAGGGACTAAACATATGTCATTGCGCACATGTGGTGCGGAGGCTCAGCACCAACCGTGTTAAGCCTTAGCACCAATGGTGCGGAGTACTAAACACCATATAATATGTCAGTTGTTTGTGCGTAACTCATTGTCAGAAAAGGCTTATTTTGTTGTTACTAAGCATGTTTGTTAAGTTATTTTCTTTTTCTAAAGATTGTGTGATATTGTTCGTTTAGATTAATATTAATAGTCACTATTACGATCTAATGGCAGATTTGGGGTTCTTCCGTTAAATGCGTGGACGCTTTTCGTATTGCTTTAACGGAAGAACCGAAG
>ERZ772948.692-NODE-692-length-21757-cov-8.172749_pt1 | contig 21757 bp, 23 predicted proteins | sample MGYA00511945_ERZ772948 | MGnify/ENA primary metagenome ERZ772948 (study PRJEB29015, sample SAMEA2737927) | human oral metagenome | biome: human oral; feature: human-associated habitat; material: dental | place: China | collected 2141 ... | reverse complement strand
ATTGGGTGGTACCGCGGATAAACACATTCGTCCCTTTCTAGTCAGACTAGGAAGGGATTATTTTTATGTTGCGGAAAGGAGGGGTGAATGAAACTTCTTGAATCTTATAATGGTAAAGAGTTGCCAAAGTTGGAAACTGAGCGTTTGATATTGCGTCAGAGAACAGCAGATGATGTGGAGGATATGTTTGCTTATGCTGGTCTGCCTGAAGTTTGTTATCCAGCTGGATTTCCTCCTGTAGATAGCTTGGAAGCAGAGCGTGACTATTTTGAAAATCGCTATTTTGAAAATTTAGAAAAGAAGCAACTTCCGTCTGGCTATGGAATTACGGTTAAGGGGAAAGACCGAGTCATTGGCTCTTGTGACTTCAATCACCGCCACGAAGATGATGTCTTTGAAATTGGCTACCTCCTGCATCCAGATTATTGGGGAAAGGGTTATGTGCCAGAAGCCGTCAGTGCTTTGATAGAAGTTGCTTTTACCATTCTTAAACTCCACAAGGTTGAAATTCGATGTTTTGATTACAATAAACAAAGTCGACGAGTCGCTGAGAAACTTGGTTTCACCCTTGAAGCTTGCATCCGGGACCGCAAAGATGCCCAAGGCAATCGTTGTGCAGAGTTGGCTTATGGATTGCTGAGGAGTGAGTGGGAGGTGAAATAGATGGCTAGAAAGAAGAATAGAAAAAAAGAATTAAGGCATCAAGTGAGAGAAGAAAATTCTCCCTCGATGGAATGTAAGGTGGATATTAAAGAAGGAGAGACTTACTTTGCACATATTCCTATTCAAAATGGTGCTCAAATAATTCATCCGCTTAAACCACAGAAATTTAGTAATGGAACCATCGGTGCAATTATTCCAGCATATACAACAGATGAATCACTTCAGTCAGAGTTGCAAAAGAGCTCATTGAGGCGAGATAATAGTGAAATTGAGATTTTAGTAAAAAAAGTTCTTTCTTTTATAAAAAATGAATCAAATTATACTTTTAATGAACTCAAAGAATTTATTGATAAGATCATTAGCATTGATGAGTTTGGTTCTTATATCCAAAACAATCATAAAGCTTTAGTGGCTAAAAAAATACTCAATTTTACAGGGCTATTCCTCTGGTTGACGAAAATGGCAACCTAAAAAAAGATTTTGACCCAGATACATGGCGATTTATCAATCCTAACTCTAGTCTACAGAGATTGAATACCGATAAAGAGTCTGTCTTTTATACAGCAGCACTTGATAGAGCAGCAGTAGAAGAAGTTGGTATAAAAAAACAGACAGATAAGTTTGCGTTGTTTATATATAATGCAAAAGATAATTTTAAAATATTACCTATTCAAAAAAATCCCTTTGGCAATGAGCGATTCCCGAAAGAATTACAAGATTATGGATTACAGACAACAAAAGTTTTAAATGAGATTTTTTCGTCTAAATCTAATGGTGATGTAGAACATGACAAGAAAGTATATGAGTTATCAAATTATATAATAGAAAAATATTTTCCACTCTCCAGAAATAAAGAGTATAAAGGATGGTCATATATCTCTGTTGCGTCTAAAGATGCAATAGATTATAAATCTAATTACCAAGATGATAGATTAGACCTATTATGTATCGCTTTTCCAAAGGATACATATGATAAGTGTCTAGATATGTCAAATGTTACTTGTGTAATGTTTAATTGTACTGATGAGGAGATGAAATTGTTAAATCTATCTTATTCGAAATGTGAAACCGAAAAGAATAGAATAATAAAAGGAGAACTAAAATGAAACAACTTTCACCTAAATACAATCCAGCCGAGGTTGAGGCTGGTCGTTACCAAAAATGGCTTGATGCTGATGTTTTCAAGCCTTCAGGCGATCAAAAGGCTAAGCCTTATTCTATCGTTATTCCACCACCAAACGTAACTGGGAAACTCCACCTTGGTCACGCTTGGGATACGACTTTGCAGGATATCATCATCCGTCAAAAACGTATGCAAGGCTTTGACACGCTTTGGCTGCCGGGAATGGACCACGCAGGGATTGCGACTCAGGCTAAGGTTGAGGAGCGCTTGCGGGAGCAAGGCTTTTCCCGCTATGACCTTGGTCGTGAGAAATTCCTTGACAAAGTCTGGGAATGGAAAGACGAATATGCCACTACCATCAAGGAACAATGGGGGAAGATGGGTCTCTCTGTAGACTACTCTCGCGAGCGTTTCACTCTTGACGAAGGTTTGTCAAAAGCCGTTCGCAAGGTCTTTGTGGACCTTTACAAGAAAGGTTGGATCTACCGTGGTGAGTTTATCATCAACTGGGACCCAGCTGCTCGCACAGCCCTGTCTGATATTGAGGTTATCCACAAGGATGTCGAAGGTGCCTTCTACCACATGAACTACATGCTGGAAGACGGTTCACGCGCCCTTGAAGTTGCGACCACTCGACCTGAGACGATGTTTGGGGACGTTGCTGTTGCGGTCAATCCAGAAGACCCACGCTATAAGGACTTGATTGGTAAACATGTTATCCTTCCAATCGCTGATAAATTGATTCCAATCGTTGGGGATGAACACGCAGATCCTGAGTTTGGTACTGGTGTCGTGAAAATCACTCCTGCCCACGATCCAAACGACTTCTTGGTTGGTCAACGCCACAACTTGCCACAAGTTAACGTTATGAACGACGACGGAACTATGAATGACCTGGCTTTCGAATTTGCTGGCATGGACCGTTTTGAAGCTCGCAAGGCAGTCGTTGCTAAGTTGGAAGAAATCGGTGCCCTCGTTAAAATCGAAAAACGTGTCCACAGTGTTGGTCATTCAGAGCGTACAGGTGTTGTGGTTGAACCACGCTTGTCTACGCAATGGTTCGTCAAGATGGACCAATTGGCGAAAAATGCCATTGCCAACCAAGACACAGACGACAAGGTAGAATTCTACCCACCTCGTTTCAACGACACCTTCCTTCAATGGATGGAAAATGTCCACGACTGGGTTATCTCTCGTCAGCTCTGGTGGGGTCACCAAATCCCTGCTTGGTACAATGCTGAGGGTGAAATGTACGTCGGTGAAGAAGCTCCAGAAGGTGACGGCTGGACTCAGGACGAAGACGTCTTGGACACTTGGTTCAGTTCTGCCCTTTGGCCATTCTCAACTATGGGCTGGCCGGATGTCGACTCAGCAGACTTTAAACGCTACTTCCCAACTTCAACCTTGGTAACAGGTTACGATATCATCTTCTTCTGGGTGTCTCGCATGATTTTCCAATCCTTGGAATTCACTGGTCGTCAGCCATTCCAAAACGTGCTGATTCACGGTCTCATTCGTGATGAGCAAGGACGCAAGATGTCTAAATCTCTCGGTAACGGGATTGACCCGATGGATGTTATCGAGAAATACGGTGCCGATGCCCTTCGTTGGTTCCTTTCAAACGGTTCTGCACCAGGGCAAGACGTGCGCTTCTCTTACGAGAAAATGGATGCTTCATGGAACTTCATTAACAAGATTTGGAACATCTCTCGCTACATCCTCATGAACAATGAAGGCTTGACCCTTGAGCAAGCAACGGCTAATGTCGAAAAAGTTGTTAACAAGGAAGCTGGAAACGTTACTGACCGCTGGATTCTCCACAACCTCAATGAAACGATCGGCAAAGTCACTGAAAACTTTGATAAGTTTGAGTTTGGTGTGGCTGGACACATCCTCTACAACTTCATCTGGGACGAGTTTGCGGACTGGTATGTTGAGTTGACCAAGGAAGTCCTTTATAGTGATAATGAAGAAGAGAAAGTCATCACACGTTCTGTTCTCCTTTACACCTTGGACAAGATCCTTCGTCTCCTTCATCCAATCATGCCATTCGTGACAGAGGAAATCTTTGGACAAATCTCAGAAGGCTCTATCGTGACAGCAGAATACCCAACTGTTAATCCAGCCTTTGAAGACCTTGCAGCTCACACTGGTGTAGAGAGCCTCAAAGACTTGATTCGTGCCGTTCGTAATGCGCGTGCGGAAGTAAACGTAGCACCAAGCAAGCCTATCACCATTCTTGTTAAGACAAGCGATAGCGACTTGGAAGCCTTCTTTAACAGCAATGTCAACTACATCAAACGCTTCACAAATCCAGAACACTTGGAAATCGCATCAACCATCCCTGCACCTGAACTCGCTATGTCAAGCGTCATCACAGGAGCAGAAATCTACCTGCCACTCGCAGACCTCCTCAATGTCGAAGAAGAACTGGCTCGTCTCGACAAGGAACTGGCTAAATGGCAAAAAGAACTGGATATGGTCGGTAAGAAGCTCTCTAACGAACGCTTCGTAGCCAATGCCAAACCAGAAGTCGTCCAAAAAGAACGCGACAAACAAGCCGACTACCAAGCCAAGTACGATGCGACCGTCGCACGTATTGATGAGATGAAGAAACTCGTAAAATAAACATAGAAACACGGTGTAATGCCGTGTTTTTTGGTATAATAGACATAATAATTATGAACAGAGAATATAAAGTGATGGGTCAACAAAACTTTTTAAAGAAAAATGGTATTTACTACACTAGTAAATCATTAGCGAAAACTATGATTGATTGTTTAAATATTGATTATACAAAAGAGTTCACAATAATTGAACCTGCTGTTGGAGAGGGACATATTTTTTATTTAATTGTTGAAGAGTTTCTAAAAAAGAATCAAAATAAATGTCAAGAAAAAATAAAAAAGAAATTGGAAAATAACTTTTCTGCATTTGATATTAGAGAAGACGCTATTAAACTATGTATTTCGAGACTTGATAAATTGGTTAGTAAATATTACAATGATCTATCAGTAAATTGGAATGTTTATATTTTTGATGCATTAGATTACTATCAAAAATTTGATAAACAAAAAAAATACGATTATGTTATTAGTAATCCTCCATATATTTCAAGAAAAAATATGGGCAAATATATGGTTGATAAACTAAAAAAACATAGTGAATTCTGTAATCGATTTAACTTTGACATCTATTATTATTTCTTTGAGTTAGGACTATCTCTTTGGAATAAAAAAGGAAAAATAAGTTACATTACTCCAAACAATTATTTGAGAGCTAGAGGTGCTGAAACACTACTTCAAACATTAATCTCTAATAAATACATTGAAAAAATAATTGATTATGGTGATTTATTGAATTTTGAAGATGCAACAACATATACAGCAATCACGGTTATTTCTAATGAAAATGCTAATTTAGAGATTGTAAGTTCAAACAATACTAAATTAAAGAGTTTTTCATATGATGAACTGCATAACAAAGAAATTTATTATCTATATGATGAAGAATTTATGTATGAAGGAGGAGACTCCGTCTTACTGGGAGAAATAGCAGATATAAAAAATGGTTTAGCCACCTTACAAGATAGTGTATTTCTTATTGCTGAAGAAGATATCATTGATGAATTGGAAGATTATTATGTTATAGAAAAAAAATCTAGACATTATCTTATTGAGAAAGCTATTTTAAAAAAGGGAGTGCGAGTTTCTAATCTTAATAAAAATTATTATACAATCTTTCCCTATGATGATAGAAATCAGAAAATAATTACAATTAGTGAACGTTATCCATATACTTATGACTATTTAAGAAATGAGTTAAATGATTCTTTTCAAGAAAAGTATGGTATTTATTTTGGTCGGACTCAGGGAATGTTGAATTACAATTCTCAAAAAATTATAATACCGAAGGTTGCTAATTTAGAAGATGTTCCATTTAAACAAATTGATTTTGGTTTTGTATTGGCTGGTATTTCAATTGTATTTTTAAGGGATCTGAGTCAGTCATCTTATAATAGAATTCTAAAATATTTAAATTCAAAACTTGTAGTAGAGTATTTAAAAAGAATATCTAAGAATTATTCATCAGGATATAAAAATATAAGCACTAACGATCTAAAAAAAATTAGAATCCCAATTAAATTATTTGATGAGGAGTAAAAAATGGGTGATAAACTTAACTATATCGTTGAAGATAATATTATTGCAGAGGTTTTAGGTAGAAATAATTTCTCAACAAAAGAATCTGCTATTTTAGAATTAATAAAAAATGCTTATGATGCCGGGGCTAGTAAGTTAAACTTAATTTTCAAAAAATCTGAGAATACTGGGCGCTTAATGCTTGAAATAATAGATGATGGTTCTGGAATGAATGAAAATGATATTAGGCAAGCTTGGATGCACGTTGGTAAGAGCACCAGAGATTATAAAGATTCTGATACGGGACGGATTTTTGCTGGATCAAAAGGCATTGGAAGATTTGCTTTAGCTAGATTAGGTGAATCAATTGATATGTTTACTAAAAAAGAATCTGAGATTGGCTATCACTGGCAGACCAATTGGAATAGTTCAGAGATTGATATTGATTATAATATAGCTAGCCAAGGAACTAGAATTCAAATCAATGAATTAAGAGATAAATGGTCAACAAAAAGTATTAAACCATTAAAAAACTATATAAGTAAGACTTATAGAGATGGTAAAATGAAAATTTCTATAATGTTTTTAGTAGAAAATGGAGAAAGTTTAGAGGAGGAGGCTGAGTTAATTTGGACAAATCCCAAAATTGGGGAAAATTATCTTGAATCTATTGCAATCAATTATAATTCTAAGAATAAGATACTTTCTGGTCAAGTACTTTCAGATGAATTTAATGATTCTGTTTTGAAAATGACAAGCAAGAATATAAAAGAGTATTTGTTTAAACAAAATATGATTGACGAGTTAAATAAAGAAATCTCCGAATTAATAATTGAAGAAGAAGATATTAAAAAAGAAGATATAACAGAGCAAATGATTGCAGATTTATTAGAGGGAGTAGGTTCTTTTGAAGGTCAATTATATTTTAGTTTAAATAATGTTACTCAGGTAGATAAAGAAAAATATGAATATAAATACAAATCATTATCAAATAGATTTAACATGGGGGTAATTTTATATAGAAATGCTTTTAGTATAGATTCTTTTGAAGGTAGAACAGACTGGTTAGAGCTTGGGAAACGTTCTGCTTCCTCACCAGCAGCTGCTTCACATCCAACAGGTTCTTGGAGAGTTCGTCGAAATCAATTATCAGGTTACATTATAATTGATAAAGAAGAAAATTCTCATATTGAAGATATTTCAAATAGGCAGGGTATTGTTCAAAATATTCATTTTATTATTTTAAAGAAAATCATTGATAGTGCTTTAAAGGAATTTGAAAGTTATAGACAATCTATAATTAGAGATATTAGAAAAATAAAAGATAAAGAAAATCGAACATCAGTTATAAAAGAAGTTAATATTGAAAATAAAATTGATAGTTTTATTGAACAAAGTAAATCCATAGAAGAATTAACTATTCAAGATTTAGTTGAAGTTAAAAATAAACTTTCAGAGTATAAAAATAAAGTTAACGATATCACATCTGAAAAAAATGAAGTGGAAGAAAATTATCGATATGAAGCACAGTTGTTAAATGTTCTCGCTACTTTACAATTAAAAATAAGTTCGTTGAGCCATGAATTACACAATAATAGGAATACAATTGCTGCAAATCCTGAAAAAATTGAAGAAGCTTTAAAAAGAAAATATGATTGGGAGGAACTTAAGTCTGAAAAGTCAAGTAGTCGGAACATTCCATTATTATTAAAAAATCTTGAAAAAGATTTAGAAAAAGTTTTAGATCTCTCTGATACCATTATTGATGAAAATAAAAAAGAAAGATTTGAACCACGAGAATATAGTTTAGAGGTTCTTGTGGAGGAGATAGTTGAAAAATGGAAAACTCAATATAATTGGGTTAACTTTAAAACTAATTGTACAGGCGAAGACATCATAATGATATCTTACGATTATTTAATGATTATACTCGATAACTTAATTCTTAATAGTGTGCAGGTGAATGAATATAGAAAAGAACTAGAAATATCGGTTGATTTCGATTACAATGAAGGAAAATTACTACTTGAATATTCTGATAATGGCAAAGGGCTTGATAAAAAATATAAAAATAATCCATTGAAAATATTAAATGTTCATGAAGGCACTAGAGAAGATGGGCATGGTTTAGGGATGTGGATGGTGAATAACACAGTCTATAAACTTAATGGTAATATTAATATTGATGCCGAAACAAAAGGATTTAATTTAAAAGCAGAAATGAACATATAAAAATTATTAGTGAGGGTATGATATGACACAGCAGATTAAAATAATATATGTGGATGATAAGCTAGATCCATTATTAGTTGATTATCTATATGATTTTAGAAAAGATGGTATAATAATCGTTTATGATGAAATAAAATTTGATAGTAGTAGTAGAGATTATGAATCATTATTAACTGATAGTAGAGTTTTAGAATCTGATATTATTGTTATTGATTCTAAGTTGTTTGAAAATGAATATGCAGAATCTGGTTCAAAATTTACTGGTCAAGAATTTAAATTAGTTTTAAGAATTTTAAATCCTTTTATAAAAGTAATTGTAATAACTCAAAATAGGGATTTAGTAGATTATGGAGTTTTAAACAAATTTGCTACTTCTAAAGGTAATGCTTCTCAAGATAATGCTAATGATTTTTATAATAGATACTTACAACCTACAATAGAAGAAGCAATAAAAGAAATATTAGAGATGAGAAGAATTGGGAAGGAGTTAGAATTAAACAAAGGTGCTTATGAAGGGTCGTTGATTGTTGAAAATACACAAAATTTACTTAATAAAATAACATCGTATAGAGAATTGACAGACGAAAAAATCGATGAGCTAATAGATATTATAAAGAAGGAAGTATTGGAGAATAGAGATGAGTGATTATCGATTTGTGGGAGAAGAAGAAGCTGACGTTGCAAAAATTATTCAAGAAAAAAATCTATTAGCAGATAAAATCGATAAACGAACAAACAAAGATGACAATCTGGGGAAACATTATGATAAAATCAAAAATAAATGTTCTAATTATTATGAGACTTTTCAAGAAATTTATCATCAAAAATGTGGCTACTGCGGTGTTTCAGTCGCTATAAATTCAGCACCTCAATATGAGTTAGATCATTTTATTAATGTTAGTAATGTTAGTAATGTTAGTAATGTTAGTAATGTTAGTAATGTTAGTAATGAATTAAAAAAAACATCTCCAAATGGAAAATCTGTAGATCATATCGAAAATCTTATATTTGCTTGTCGAAATTGCAATCAAGCAAAAAAAGAATTTGATACAAGTAAGATTATTGATATAGTACACCCTGATGGGGAAAATATAAAAAAAGTCTTTGAACGAGATCAATATTATAAAATAGTTATCTCTCAAGAATATTTAAATAATGAGAAGGTTAAATTATTCTATAGTAAAATGAAATTCGACTACGCATATAGGAAATTAGATTATCTATTGTTGAACCTTTACTTTTCTAAAAATAACAAAACAGATAGAATTTATAATAGATTATTAGAACTTAGAAATAGTTTCCCAAGCTTGAATAAATTAAAATAATATTTTAGAAAACAGCTTGCTACCTAACAAATTCTGTAAGTTCGAACCGACCAACGAGTTCAGAGTGCGTATACAATTGAATCTGATTTCATAGCTTCTAACTTATTCTATATAAATTTTTAACTTTATAGTTTACAGGCTCTAGGATTTTTATAACGGCTAAAACCATTGTAGAAATTCTGGAGCCTATTTTTTCCCCTCCCCAGCCTACACTTGTGGTATAATGTTGTCAGTAAAAGAGAAAGTAGGAGCGTGTATGAAAACTCCATTTATCAGTCGTGAGCGCTTAGCGGAGCTGACAGCGCAGTTTCCAACGCCTTTTTATCTGTATGATGAGAGGGGGATTCGGGAAAGAGCGCGTGCCTTGCATGAGGCTTTTGCTTGGAATGCTGGTTTTAAGGAATATTTTGCCGTCAAGGCGACACCAAATCCTACTATTTTAAAAATCCTCAAGGAAGAAGGCTGTGGGGTGGACTGTGCTAGCTATGTGGAGCTACTCATGAGCCAAAAGCTGGGCTTTGCTGGGGCTGATATCATGTTTTCGTCTAATAATACGCCAGCCGAGGAGTTTCGTCTGGCGCGGGAGCTGGGAGCGACCATCAATCTAGATGCCTATGAGGACGTGGCTTTCTTGAAGGAAGTGGCTGGGATTCCCAAGGTGATTTCTTGCCGCTACAATCCCGGTGGTGTCTTTGAGCTGGGCACCAGCATCATGGATCATCCAGAGGAAGCCAAGTTTGGTATGACCAAGGCGCAGCTGATCCAGGCTTTCAAAGACCTCAAGGAGCTGGGCGCAGAGAAATTCGGCATTCATGCCCTCTTAGCCTCCAATACTGTAAGCAATGACTACTATCCAGCACTGGCTCGGCAGCTGTTTGAGTTGGCAGTAGAGGTCGTGGAAGCGACGGGGGTTGAGTTGGACTTTATCAATCTGTCTGGCGGTGTCGGGGTCAACTATCAGCCTGAAGGCGAGGAAAATGACATTGCGGTCATCGGTCAAGGAGTTCGTCAGGCCTATGAGGAAATCCTGACACCAGCTGGTCTGGGGCAGGTCAAGATTTTTACGGAGCTAGGACGTTTTATGCTGGCGCCTTTCGGTCTTTTGGTGACCAAGGTGACTCACAAAAAGCAGACCTATCGGACCTATCTGGGAGTGGATGCTTCTGCGGTTAATCTCCTGCGTCCTGCTATGTATGGAGCTTATCACCATATTACCAATATGGATCGGCCGGAAGGGCCGACGGAGATTGTCGATGTGGTCGGCAGCCTCTGTGAAAACAACGATAAATTTGCCATCCAGCGGGAGCTGCCTGTCAGTCAGATTGGCGATACACTGGTCATTCACGATACTGGTGCCCACGGCTTCTCCATGGGCTATCAATACAATGCCAAGTTGCGCTCTAGCGAGATTCTCCTAGAGGAAAATGGTCAGGCTCGTATGATTCGTCGGGCAGAGAGGCCAGAGGATTATTTCGCCACTCTCTATGGCTTTGATTTTGAAAAATAGAGATAATTTGGTATAATAAAGAGTAATGTAAAAAATGAAACAGGAGTTCGGATTATTATGAATACATTGTTAGCAATTTTATTGATTATGCTGGCTTTCTTTGGTGGGATTTTGCTGGGTATGTACTTGCTTCGCCGTCAAGTCGAAAAGGAATTTGCGGAAAATCCACGTCTCAATGTAGAAGCAGTGCGGATGTTGCTCAGTGCCAATGGTCAAAAACCAAGTGAGGCACGCGTTCAACAAGTTTACCGTCAAATCATCAATCAACAAAAAGCAGCAGTTGCTAAAAATAAAAACAAAAAATAAGCTTCTCTTAGCTGCCTTTTGGTGGCAGACGGAGATTTCTATATAAAAAATGGGGATTTGGGCTAGGCTTCCAATCCCTTGTTTTAGAAAGAAGACTGTATGGATAACCGACCGATTGGATTTTTAGACTCTGGAGTGGGCGGTCTGACTGTTGTCCGTGAATTGATGCGGCAGCTCCCCCATGAGGAAGTGGTTTATATAGGTGATTCGGCTCGGGCTCCATATGGTCCTAGGCCGGCGGAGCAGATTCGAGACTATACTTGGCAGTTGGTCAATTTTCTCTTGACCAAGGATGTCAAGATGATTGTTATTGCCTGCAATACTGCCACAGCTGTTGTCTGGGAGGAAGTCAAGGCTAAGTTGGACATTCCTGTCCTCGGTGTGATTTTGCCCGGAGCCAGCGCTGCTATCAAGTCTACGACTGGTGGCAAGATTGGGGTCATCGGGACTCCTATGACGGTTCAGTCCGATATTTACCGAAAAAAGATTGAGGCTCTCTCTCCTGAGATGGAGGTGCAAAGCTTGGCTTGTCCTAAGTTTGTCCCGCTGGTGGAATCAAATGAACTCCAGTCCAGCCTGACTAAAAAGGTTGTCTATGAGACCCTTCATCCTCTAGCGGGCAAGGTGGATACTCTTGTCTTGGGCTGTACTCATTATCCTTTGCTGCGGCCGATTATTCAAAATATGATGGGTCCAAGCGTCAAGCTGATTGACAGCGGAGCTGAGTGTGTACGGGATATTTCTGTCCTACTCAATTATTTTGAAATCAATCGTAGCCGTGAGCAGAACGAACTGAACCATCGTTTTTATACTACAGCCAATGCTAAGAGATTTGCGGAAATCGCAGAAAACTGGCTGAATCTGAAAGTCAATGTGGAGCATGTGACCTTATGACAAAGAACATTTATGAATACAAAGATGCCTCTGACTGGTATGTAGCTGAATGGGGACAAAGTGCCTCTTACAGTGAGTTCGAGCAGGTGCCAGCCGAAGCTTCTGAGATTTTAGACCGCTTAGAGAGTATCTTTGCGGAAGAAGAGCTTGCCCTGCCCTTAAATATCACGGTCATTCGCTATGGCTCAGCCTTTCGCTTTTTGACCTTCTTGCTGGATATTTTAAACCAGGAAACGGACCGAAAGTTGGAATTGTTGCAGCGACAGGGAACCCTTCTCTTGGTTGAAGGAGGGAAACTCCTCTATGTCCACCTGCCCCAAACGGGTGTGGATTTACAAGCCTTTCTAGGAGCAAAAGATGTCAAGGATACCCTCTTGATTGCGACTCGAAATGAGGGTAAGACAGCAGAGTTTCGCAAGCTTTTCGGAAAGTTGGGCTATGAGGTGGAAAATCTGAATGATTATCCTGATTTGCCAGAAGTGGCTGAAACAGGCATGACCTTTGAAGAAAATGCCCGCCTCAAGGCTGAAACGATCAGCCAGTTGACTGGCAAAATGGTTTTAGCAGATGATTCAGGTCTGCAAGTGGATGTCTTAGGCGGTCTGCCAGGCGTCTGGTCGGCTCGCTTTGCTGGTGTTGGTGCGACGGATGATGAAAACAATATCAAGCTCCTACATGAGCTGGCCATGGTTTTTGATATTAAAGACCGCTCTGCTCATTTCCACACGACTCTGGTGGTGGCTAGTCCAGATAAGGAATCCTTGGTGGTCGAAGCGGATTGGCCGGGCTACATTGCCCATGAACCCAAAGGAGAAAATGGCTTTGGCTATGATCCTTTGTTCTTGGTCGGAGAGACAGGAAAAACGTCAGCTGAGCTGACAATCGAAGAGAAAAATGCCCAGTCCCATCGTGCGCAAGCAGTGCAAAAATTAATGGAGGTATTTCCAGCATGGCAAAGCAAACAATCATCGTAATGAGCGATTCCCATGGGGACCGTGCCATTGTCGAAGAAATGAAACATCATTATCTAGGAAAAGTCGATGCTATTTTCCATGATGGAGACTCAGAATTACCTTTTGAGGATGAAGTCTGGGAAGGGATTCATGTCGTAGCGGGCAATATGGACTTTTATCCTGGCTATCCAGAGCGGCTGGTGACAGATTTGGATGGGACCATTATTGCCCAGACCCACGGGCACCTTTTCAATATCAACTTTAGCTTCCAAAAGCTGGATCTTTGGGCTCAGGAAGTGAGGGCAGATATTTGTCTCTATGGCCATTTGCACGTTCCAGATGCTTGGATGCAAGGGAAGACTCTCTTTCTCAATCCGGGATCCATTAGCCAACCTCGTGGCTCAATCAATGAACGTCTCTATGCTAAGGTAGAGATTGACGATGACCGCTTTAGAATTGATTTCTATACGCGAAATCATGAGCTCTATCCAAGCTTGTCCAAGGAGTTTGCCCGATGATTGCTAAGGAATTTGAAGATTATCTGCTGCAACATGAAGACACTTTTTTGACACCTGGGGAGAATCTAGCGGTCATGATTGACACGCACAATGTGGATCATGCTATTCTCTTGCTTAGCCAGATGACCTATTCGCGCATTCCAGTGGTGACTGCGGAGAAAAAGTTCGTTGGCACCATTTCTCTGACGGACATCATGGCCTATCGGATGCAGCATGAGCTGCCAGAGGAAGAGTTTATGTCTATGGACATTGTCCACATGACACGAAAGGATGGCCTGACTGTCGAGCCAGATTACAAGATTGCGGACGTTTTGCACAAGCTGGTGGATGAATCTTTCCTGCCTGTTGTGGATAAAGAACAACATTTTTATGGTATCATTACTAGAAAGTCGATTTTAAAAGCTGTTAACTCGTTGATGCATACCTTCACGAGTCAGTATGAGATTTCCAAAAAATGAAAGAACATATCACTCCTTTTTTAGAACAAAAAAATATCTCTGAAAATTCAAAATTAGCCTATTCCTACGATTTGGAGCAATTTGTCAATGAAATCCATAGCAAGGTGACGGAAACCAATTTGCGGATTTATCAAGCCTCTATCAAGGATTTCAAGGCAGCTGTCCAGAAGCGGAAGCTCTCAGCGGTCAATCAATTTCTTTACTATCTTTATGAGAACAAGATGATTGGTGAATTTCACCGCTTGACCCTGCCAAAAGTCGCTATTTCCAAGGAACTGGGAAGTGAGCTAATGGATTTGTCAGCCTTTTGGGAAGCTTCTACGGTACCACAAGGCCGGTTGATAGCGCTCTTGATTTTGGAAATGGGTCTCTTGCCAAGTGAAATCCTGCAGGTCAAGGTTGAAGACATCAATCTTGATTTTCAGGTTTTACGGATTGAGAAGGCTGGGCAGAAGCGGATTATTAAGATCCCTGAAAGTCTGACGAGTGAGTTGGGTGCTTATTTGACAGGGACTTATTTATTTGAAAAGAATGGCAAGTCCTATTCACGCCAATGGGGCTTTCGCCAGCTGGAAGCTTTCTTGATTGAGCAGGGGCAGGACAGCTTGTCAGCCCAAAGCCTGCGGGAGCAATTTATCCTGCGTCAGCGGGAAAAGGGTGTCGGCATCTACGACATTGCTCGTGATCTGGGCTTGAAGACAGTGATTACATTAGAAAAATACAGATAAGAATGGATATCAAGTTAAAAGATTTTGAGGGGCCGCTGGATTTGTTGCTCCACCTCGTATCTAAGTATCAGGTGGATATTTACGATGTGCCCATTACCGAGGTCATCGAACAATATCTGACTTATGTGTCTACTCTGCAGGCCATGCGGCTGGAAGTGACAGGGGAATACATGGTCATGGCCAGCCAGCTCATGCTGATCAAGAGCCGCAAGCTCTTGCCCAAGGTGGTGGATCAGGTGGACCTGGAGGACGATCTGGAGCAGGATTTGCTGAGTCAGATTGAGGAATATCGGAAGTTCAAGTTGCTGGGGCAGAAAATGTCTCTCCAACATGAGGACCGGGCTCTTTACTACTCCAAGCCCAAGCTGGAACTGGTCTATGAAGACGCTGAACTCCTGCATGATAAGACAGCCGTTGATCTCTTTTTAGCTTTTTCCAAGGTGATGACCAAGAAGCAGGAGGAGTTTTCTAAGAGTCACACGACCATTGTGCGAGATGAGTATAAGATCGAGGACATGATGGAAGTGGTGCGTCAGCGCTGTCAGGCTCAAAAACGCTTTGCCCTGCAGGATATTTTCGCAGAAACCAAAGATATGAATGAAGTGATTACGCTCTTTTTGGCGACCTTGGAGTTAGTCAAGGTGCAGGAGGTGCAGGTCATTCAGGAGGAAAACTTTGGAAATATTTATTTAGTAGGAAGAAAGAATGAGTAAATTAGCAGAGATTGAAGCCCTGCTTTTTGTGGCGGGGGAAGACGGTCTGAAAGTTCATCAGCTATCAGAAATCCTTTCCTTGCCGCCGACTGGTGTTATCCAGAGCTTGGAAAAATTGGCGGAGAACTATCAGGCCAATTCTGACTCTAGCTTGACTTTGTTGGAAACGTCAAAGACCTATAAGTTGGTCACCAAGCCTGAATTTGCTGAGATTTTACGAGAGTATTCGCGGGCACCGATTAATCAGAGCTTATCTCGTGCTGCACTGGAAACCTTGTCGATCATTGCTTACAAGCAGCCCATTACAAGGGTGGAGATTGATGATATTCGCGGGGTCAATTCCAGCGGGGCGATTTCGAAGTTATTAGCCTTTGAGCTGATTCGGGAGGATGGCAAGAAGGAAGTCATTGGCCGTCCCAATCTTTATGTGACGACGGATTATTTTCTGGACTATATGGGTATCAATCATTTGGACGAATTGCCTATTGTGGATGAAGAGGAGCTCATTGCTGAGGAAAGTCAGCTTTTCGGAGAATGACAAGTTCATCCTATAAGGGACCGTTTTTTGAATACTACCAAGCTTTGAGGGAGGAACTGCTTTCCCTATTTGCCATTTTTCCAGCTGTTAAAGTTGTGAAAATGGTCTTTGTATCTTGTGAAAGGACAATATCGATGAGAATCAATAAATACATTGCCCATGCGGGAATTGCCAGCCGGAGAAAGGCTGAGGAATTGATCAAGCAGGGGCTAGTGACTGTAAATGGTCAGGTTGTACGTGAGCTAGCGACTACCATCAAGTCGGGTGACCGAGTGGAAGTAGAAGGCCAGCCTATCTATAATGAAGAAAAGGTCTACTACCTGCTCAATAAACCGCGCGGGGTGATTTCTAGCGTAACCGATGACAAGGGGCGCAAGACAGTCGTTGATTTGCTGCCGCAGGTCAAGGAGCGGATTTATCCCGTTGGCCGACTGGACTGGGATACTTCTGGCGCCTTGATTTTGACCAATGATGGTGATTTCACGGATGAAATGATTCACCCGCGGAATGAAATTGACAAGGTCTATGTGGCGCGTGTTAAAGGTGTGGCTAATAAGGAAGTTCTGCGTCCACTGACTCGAGGTCTGGTCATTGAGGGCAAGAAAACTAAGCCAGCTGTCTATGAGATTCTCAAGGTCGATCCAGTGAAAAATCGCTCGGTTGTTCAGCTGACCATCCACGAAGGGCGCAATCATCAGGTCAAGAAGATGTTTGAAGCAGTGGGGCTTCCAGTGGACAAGCTCTCACGGACTCAGTTTGGACATCTGGATTTGACGGGGCTCAAGCCAGGTGAAGCACGTCGATTGAGTAAAAAGGAAGTCAGCCAGTTGCACAACTTAGCTGTGAGCAAAACTAAGAACAAATGATTAAGAAAATATTGATAGCGCCGGTTCGATTTTACCAGCGCTTTATTTCCCCTGCCTTTCCCCCTTCCTGCCGTTTTCGGCCGACCTGTTCCAATTACATGATTGAAGCCATTGAAAAACACGGAGCTAAGGGAGTGCTGATGGGTTTGGCCAGAATTGGTCGCTGCCATCCCTGGTCTAAGGAAGGGGACGATCCAGTACCGGATCATTTTAGTCTTCGGCGGAATGACTCTAAAACAGACTTAGAACGGAAATAGCCATGTTTCCGTTTTTTGCTAGAGAATAAAGTCCAGCCTTAGCAATTACTATCAGCTTTTCAATATTTTTGTTATAATGTTTTTTATGAGAGTTGTTTCAGGAAAGTATGGGGGCAGACCCCTCAAGACATTAGATGGCAAGACAACGCGACCTACGACAGATAAGGTCAAGGGCGCGATTTTTAATATGATTGGGCCTTATTTTGATGGCGGTCGGGTGCTGGATTTGTATGCAGGTAGTGGTAGTCTGGGGATCGAGGCAGTATCTCGTGGCATGGAGTCGGCTGTTTTGGTTGAAAAAGATCGGCGAGCGCAAGCTATCGTGGCGGAAAATATTGCCATGACCAAGGAAGCAGCGCGCTTTGAGCTGCTCAAGATGGAGTCGAGTCGAGCGCTGGGACAGTTGATTGGTAAGTTTGATCTGGTTCTGCTGGATCCGCCCTATGCCAAGGAGCAGATTATCGCGGATATTGAGAAAATGGCGGAGCGCAAGCTCTTGAGCGAGGATATTATGGTTGTTTGCGAGACGGATAAGTCGGTTGATTTGCCAGAAGAAATCGCAGACTTGGGTATCTGGAAGCAAAAAATATATGGAATTTCAAAGGTGACGGTCTATGTCAGATAAAATCGGACTCTTTACAGGGTCATTTGATCCCATTACCAACGGACATGTGGACTTGATTGAGCGTGCCAGTCGGCTGTTTGATCGCTTGTATGTGGGAATCTTCTACAATCCTCACAAAGAAGGATTTTTTAGCATCCATGCGAAAAAAAGAATGGTTCTAGCGGCTTTGGCGCATTTGGAAAATGTGGAAGTCATCACTTCGCATGATGAATTGGCGGTCGATGTGGCAAAAAGACTAGGTGTGACTGCTCTTGTCCGCGGCCTACGCAACGGTCAGGACTTGGACTATGAAGCTGGCCTGCATTTTTTTAATAAGGAATTGGCACCTGATTTGGAGACCGTTTTTTTGCTGAGTCAGCCGGCTTACCGATATATCAGTTCTTCAGCGATGCGGGAATTGATTGCTTTTCAGCAGGATCTTTCTGCCTATGTACCAGCGAGTGTGATTGAGGAGTTAGAGAAAAAAGATGAATAATGACATGACAAATCCGAAAACGATGACAAAGGAAAATAAACGTGGTTTAAAAGTAGTTGGTTGTGCTGGAGTGGCCTCGATTATCGTGCTTGTGCTCTTCCTTTTCTCATTCATTGTTCCATTGCCTTACTATATTGAGGTGCCTGGGGGAGCAGAAGACATTCGAAAGGTTCTGACTGTGGACGGAAAAGAAGACCAGGCAGCAGGTTCCTACAATTTTGTAACTGTTGGGATCCAGCATGCAACCTTTGCCCATCTGGTCTATGCTTGGCTGACGCCTTTTACAGATATTTATTCGGCTCAGGATATGACAGGTGGCTCAAGTGATGCTGAATATATGCGTATTAACCAATTTTATATGGAAACGTCGCAGAATATGGCCAAATACCAAGGTCTCAAGGCTGCAGGAAAAGACATCAAGATGAATTATCTAGGTGTCTATGTTCTGAAAGTAGCTCCGAATTCGACCTTTAAAGGAATTTTGAATATTGCGGATACAGTGACGGGAGTCAATGACAAGACTTTTGAAAGCTCGGAAGACTTGGTCAAATATGTGAATTCTCAGGCCTTGGGTGATAGTGTCAAAGTGACCTATGAGGAAGATGGAAAAACCAAGACAGCGACGGGGAAAATCATCAAGCTGGAAAATGGCAAAAACGGAATTGGCATTAGTTTGATTGACCGCACGGAGGTCAACAGTAGTGTTCCGATTGAATTTTCAACCGAAGGTATCGGTGGTCCTAGTGCTGGCCTCATGTTTAGCCTAGCCATTTACACTCAGCTGGCTAATCCAGACCTGCGAGACGGCCGCGTGATTGCGGGAACGGGTAGCATTGACAGAGAAGGCAAGGTTGGTGATATTGGTGGGATTGACAAAAAAGTCGTCTCTGCTGCCAAGATCGGAGCGACAATCTTTTTTGCTCCAGATAATCCTGTCAGCGAGGAAGAAAAAAAGTCTAATCCTAAAGCCAAGACTAACTATGAAACGGCGCTTGAAGCAGCCAAGGAAATCAAAACGGATATGAAAATCGTGCCGGTTAAAACCCTTCAGGACGCAATTGATTATTTAGAAAAAACCAAAAAATCTTAGTTTCGGCTAAGATTTTTGTCTTTTAGAGACGAACGAAGGGTGTTTTTTATTAAATCGTCTGACTTTTTACAGAAAGATCTTTTTCTTCTGAAAAAATATAAATTCCCCTTGTTTTGTGATAAAATAATATGAAGTAAGATAGATGAATGACAAAGGATAGGTATGCGTAAAGAGATTTCACCCGAGTTATATAATTACAATAAATTCCCTAGCCCAGAATTTAAGCAAATGGGTAGCAAGATAATTGCAGAAAAATTTGAGTTTGAATTGGTGGAGAATTATAAAGAGGCCTTTGACTTGACGGCCTTTCACCAACGCTTTTCAGAAATTCTGAATAAATTTGACTATATTGTCGGCGATTGGGGTAATGAACAGTTGCGATTGCGCGGTTTTTATCGGGATGAGAAAGCCAGGGAAAATGCAGAGAAAATCAGCCGTTTGCAAGACTATTTGCTAGAGTATTGTAATTATGGCTGCGCCTATTTTGTTTTGGAAAATGCTCAGCCAAGACGGGCCGCCTTTGACAAAAAATCCCACCATAAGAGAAAATCGGATGGCAAAAAACATCCAGAAATTTCTAGGGAACGTGGCTCTAAAAAAACGAAGGACGATCAGCAAAAACATCGTCCAAAGGCAAACAAGAACAAGCAACAGAAACAAGGCAAACAGGCAAAGCAAGTAGCATCTAGCCAATCGCAGCGCCATTTTGTCATTCGTCAGAAATAAAGGAGAAACATGAAACCATCGATTTATAGCTTAACGCGAGAAGAAATGATTGAATGGGCGGAAGCTCAGGGAGAAAAGAAATTCCGTGCTAGCCAGATTTGGGAGTGGCTCTATCGCAAGCGTGTCCAGTCATTTGAGGAAATGACCAACCTGTCCAAGGACTTAATTGCCAAGCTAAATGAACAGTTTGTTGTCAATCCGCTTAAACAGCGTATTGTTCAGGAGTCGGCTGACGGTACCGTCAAGTACCTTTTTGAGTTGCCGGACGGTATGCTGATTGAGACGGTGCTCATGCGCCAGCACTACGGACTTTCTGTCTGTGTGACCACCCAAGTTGGCTGCAATATCGGTTGTACTTTCTGTGCTTCTGGCTTGATAAAAAAGCAACGCGACCTTAATAATGGTGAGATTGTTGCGCAGATTATGCTGGTGCAAAAGTATTTTGACGAGCGTGGTCAGGACGAGCGGGTCAGCCACATCGTGGTTATGGGAATCGGCGAGCCTTTCGATAACTATAAGAATGTCCTGAAGTTTGTACGGACGGTCAATGATGATAAAGGTCTGGCCATCGGTGCCCGCCATATCACTGTTTCGACTTCAGGACTGGCTCATAAGATCCGTGACTTTGCCAATGAAGGTGTGCAGGTCAATCTGGCTGTTTCACTGCACGCACCTAACAATGAACTACGTTCTAGTATCATGAAAATCAACCGTGCCTTTCCGATTGAGAAGCTCTTTGCGGCCATTGAATATTATATCGAAACCACCAACCGCCGGGTGACCTTTGAGTACATTATGCTCAATGAAGTCAATGACGGGGTAGAGCAGGCCAAGGAATTGGCAGAATTGCTGAAAAACATCAAGAAGCTATCTTATGTCAATCTCATTCCTTACAACCCAGTAAGCGAGCACGACCAATACAGCCGCAGTCCCAAAGAGCGTGTGATGGCCTTCTATGACACTCTAAAGAAAAATGGAGTTAACTGTGTGGTACGTCAGGAGCATGGTACAGATATTGATGCAGCCTGCGGCCAGTTGCGTTCCAATACTATGAAGCGAGATCGTGAGAAAGCATTGGTAGAAAATGTTCAGCCTTAAAAATTATCTGACTTCAGACGGTGAGCTGACAGCTCGAGGCCGGAAATTGCTAGTAGGAGGATGCGGACTCTATTTCTTGATGCTTTGCATCCTGTGCTTTATTCCTCAGGTTCCAGAGCCAGGAATGGAGACGCCGGGAGTTCAGTATTTTGGCCGAATAGTGGTTTTGTTAATCCCTTTTAATTCCTTTGTCAATATTGGCGAGATTACTTCTTGGATCCAGCTGGTCAAGGTTTTTATCCAAAATCTAGCTAATATCTTCTTGCTGTCGCCCTTAATTTTTCAATTGCTTTGGCTCTTTCCAACATTGCGGAAGACCAAGAAGGTTGTTTGGCTGAGCTTTGGGATGAGTCTGTCTATCGAAGTGACTCAGATTCTGCTGGACCTTCTCATCAACGCCAATCGAGTCTTTGAGATTGATGATCTTTGGACCAATACTTTGGGTGGGTATCTGGCTTGGCGGGCATTTCAGCTTGGTCAGAAAATCTGGAAAAATCGTCAAGATGACGTTTTCAAAAGG
>ERZ772948.688-NODE-688-length-21826-cov-4.616095_pt1 | contig 21826 bp, 15 predicted proteins | sample MGYA00511945_ERZ772948 | MGnify/ENA primary metagenome ERZ772948 (study PRJEB29015, sample SAMEA2737927) | human oral metagenome | biome: human oral; feature: human-associated habitat; material: dental | place: China | collected 2141 ... | reverse complement strand
CCCGGCACACACCCCGACAACGCCACAGCACCGCACGCCACCAACGAAACCGCCGCCAACACACGACGCGACACAAGAGAAGACATCCTCAACTCCTACTTTCAAACTGGTCAATGATAAGCAAGTCCTGGGCCTCCCTGTCAAGGACGGTTCACATGGCGGGTGGGGTCCACGTCAGCTGAGCGGCAACCACCCCGAGGTCGCGGTGGATGACCTGCGCGCGGCCCGGGACGGCGCGCCGGGGCTTCACGCCGTTGATGATCGCGCCCTCCTTCGGATTACCCGACAGGAGGATGCCGGTCACAGCCAGGTCGCCCATCATCTGTATAACCTTCTCGTAGGCCGCGCGTGACGCGCCACCCATGCGGCGGGTGATGATCACGTGCAGGCCGATGTCGCCCGCCTGCGGCAGCAGGTCGATGAGCTCCATGAGCGGGTTGCCCGACGTGGTGGCCACCAGGTCGTAGTCGTCGACCAGGATCCACACCTCCGGACCCGACCACCACGTGCGTTCGCGGATCTGCTCCGCAGTCACGTCCGAGCCGGGCAGGCGCGTGCGCATGAACTTCGCCAGGTCCCGCAGCTGCCCGATGGCCTCCTGGTGGTTGGTCAGGTAGCGCAGCGAATAGTCCTCCGGGATGTCTCCCAGGAGCGAGCGGCGCATGTCCAGGGCCACGATCTTCGCCTCGCTGGGGGAGTACAGGCGCGTGATCTCCTGGATGATGGAGCGCAGGAACGCCGTCTTCCCGGTCTTCGCGTCGCCGAAGAGGTAGAGGTGAGACTCCGAGCGCGTGTTGAAGAGCAGGGGCCCGAGGCGCGACTCCTCCAGGCCGAGGATCATGTCCCCGCCGCCGCGCGGCAGGATCTGCTGCTCCGGAAGCTGGGCGAGGATCTCCTGGCCCGTGATGCGCTCGGGCAGCAGGCGCAGCTTCGGCCCCTCCCCGGCCACCAGGCACTCGCGGATCTTCTTCACCGTGTAGGCCACGCCCTGCGACACGGTCGTCGGATCCTGCTCCTCGTCCGCGCGGGGCAGGCCGATCATCATCTCGTGCCCAACCATGTCGATGCCTCGGCCCGGGCGCCCCTTCGGGATGCGGGCGGCGCCCTCGCGGTTGACGATCGACTCCTTCGGGTTCGCCGTGTGCAGCTCCAGGCGCGACCCGAAGATGTCCTGAGCCTCTGAACGAATGTCCATCCAGCGCGCCGCGGCGATCACCAGGTGAACGCCCAGCGACAGGCCTCGGCTCATCATCGTCGTCACCTCTTTGTCGAGGCTGTCGAACTCCGAGCGCAGCGCGCCCCAGCTGTCGACCACCAGGAACACGTCGCCGTAGCCGTCGTCGTAGCGGCCCTCCAGGCGCCCGCGCCGGTAGGTGTCCATCGAATCGATGCCGTTGTGGCGGAAGTAGCGCTCGCGATCATCCATGATGGAGGCGATCTCGGCGAGCATACGCGTGCGCACCTCGGGGGTGTCGCGCGTCGCGATGCCGGCGACGTGCGGGGCGCCGTCGAAGCCCGCGAAGGTGCCGCCACCGAAGTCCATCACGTAGAACTGGACCTCCTGCGGCGTGTAGGTCAGCGACAGGGCCTGCACGATCGTGCGCAGCGCCGTCGACTTACCCGTCTGCGGGCCGCCGACGAGCGCGAAGTTACCGCCCGCCCCCGACAGGTCCAGGATCAGGGTTTCGCGCCGCTGCTCCAGCGGCAGGTCGACCGTGCCCAGCGGGACGCGCAGCGTCCCCGATTCGCGCCACGCGCGAGACACGAAGCCCAGGTCCGGGTCGGCGCGCAGGTCCGGCATGAGGGTCGCGAAGGTGTCCGGAATCTCCAGGGGAGGCAGCCACACCTGGTGAGCGGGGTAGCCCTTGCCCTTCATCTTCGCCACGGCGATGTCCATCTCGGACATGTCCGCCCACTCCTCGTCACCGGCCAGGACCACCTCCTGGTTCTGGTCGACCTCCTCCTTGTCCTCACCCAGGGAGTCGGCGCGCGTGATCACGGGGGCAACCGTGAACGGCAGAATCTCGATTGGGGCGCTCGGGGCGCCCGCCGTCGAGGCCTCGGACAGCGACGCCAAGGTGCGGGCGGGCGGGGGAGCGGCCACGTAGGACGCGCGGAAGCGAACCAGGCCGTCTCCGCCGGCCTTGAGGTAACCCGAACCGGGCAGGGGAGGAAGCTTCGCGGCGTCCGGAATACCCAGGACCTCGCGCGAATCGTTCTCCGTGAACGTCTTGAGGGCGACGCGGTAGGACAGGTGCGACTCCAAGCCGCGCGCCTTACCCAGATCCATCTTCTGCGAGGCCAGCAGCAGGTGAACCGACAGCGAACGGCCCAGACGACCGATCATGATGAAGACCTCGCCGAACTCCGGCTTGGCCACCAGCATTTCCGTGAACTCGTCCAGGACGATGAACAGGGCGGGCAGCGGCGGGAACTCGTGCTTGCCCGCCAGGCGGTCCGCCTCGTAGTCGCTCACGTTCGCGTAGTTGCCCGCCTGGCGCAGCATCTCCTGGCGGCGAACCATCTCGCCCTGCAGCGCGTCCTGCATGCGGTCGACCAGGGACAGCTCCGACTCCAGGTTCGAAATCATGGCCGACACGTGGGGCAGGTCCGCCATGCCCGCGAAGGTCGCGCCACCCTTGAAGTCGACGAGCACCAGGTTCAGCTGCTCGGGCGAGTGGGTCAGCGCCAGCGCCAGCACCAGCGTGCGCAACACCTCGGACTTACCCGAACCGGTTGCACCGATCAGCAGGCCGTGCGGTCCCATGCCCTGCTGGGCGGATTCCTTGATGTCCAGGACGACGGGCTTGCCCTCGGGGGTCACCGCGAAGGGGGCGGCCAGGCGCTCGCGGCCCTCGCGGCGCCGCCACTGCTTCTCGGGGTCGAAGTCGCGGATGTCGCCGATGCCCACCAGCTCCATGAGGTCCTTCTGGCGAGACTCGTCCGAGCGGCCCACCGGCGTGTCGGCCTCCTCCAGGCTCTGCTGGGTCGCAAACGGCGTCATCCGGCGGGCAATCGCCTCCGCCTGAACCGCCGACAGCCGATCCGCGTGCGCGCTCTCGGGAACCGAGTCCATGGTGACCACGTCAACCACGTCGGAGCCGTTTCGGTCCGCGCTGGGGTGGATGACCAGGCGCAGCGTCGTGTGCGAGGTCATCGGGGTCCACTCGCGCGCGCGGCTCATGATCGTCACGCCGCGAACGCCCGAGGGGGAGGCCAACGGCGAGGAGGAGGGGAACTCGGCCCCGTCGCACACGAGCAGCAGGTGAGGCCATTCCGGCATGTCGTCCGTGAAGCGGAAGGGGCCCCTCATCGGGATCTCCGGGCCGATCATCTCGGCAAGCTCCGCGGGATCTGTGGAGATCATGCGGCCAGGACCCACCGCGTCGCGCACGAGGGAGGAGCGCGCCTGGGGCATCCACTTGACCCACTCCCAGTCGCCCAGCCGATCCGCCGAACACAGGACCGCGATCTTCAGCTTCGACGGCTCGATGAAGCACGCCAGGTGCATCATGATGGCACGCATCTCGTCGTAGACGGACTCGCCCTCACCCGCGACCTCAATGTGGCTGAAATCGCCCAGGTACAGGAACATGCCGACGTTATCCGTGTGGTCGTGAACCCCGATGAAGCGGTCCATCGCAGACAGACACACCACGTCCATCTCGGTCATCGGGTCGATCGGCGGACGGTTGAACGTCAAGCCGAGGGGCTGGGTGCCGCTGCCGTAGCGGAACGCCAGCAGGTCGTAGGTGTTGCCCTCGCGCGACCACAGGCGCGAGCCATTGGCCGCCAGCGTCACCAGCGCGTCCGGGTCCGGGTACACCCAGTTGTAGTAGGCGCGCTGCTTCTTGGCGACCTTGCGCACGGCCTCGCGGGTCTCCGCCAGGTACGACAGGTACTCGCGGCGCTGGGTCACCACGCGCGTGCGGTACTGGGAGAACTGGCGGTACATGTTGAAGCCGACCATGCCCAGCATCGCGACGAGCATGCCGCCGCCCATCAGCAGCATGCGCGGGTTGGACTGCTGCTGTTGCTGCTGCAAGGCCATGAAGATCATGACGCCGGTCGAACCCAGCATCGGGATGACCATCATCAAGACGTTGCCGATCGACGCGGGCTCGGCTTTCTCCGGCGGAATCTGGAGGTCAAGGGTGCCCGAGGGCTGCTCTGGAACCTTGGCGATGCGCCTCTTCTTGCGTGTAACCATCAGGTCTCCTCGCGCTGCGCGCGTACGTGTTCGATGCGACTGCCCCCAGTGTAGCGGAGTGGACTTCCAAGTTTTAACCGACGGTTAGCGTCGGTGCACTACACTGGGCACTGTTGTTTCCCTGAGATCGGAGGTCCGATGAGCGCACCCATGGTGTCCGTGACCGTAATCGACCAGGATGGCGCCTCCGATTTCGCCGCCCCCCAAGGGACCACGGTCGCCGGACTGTGTGCCATGTTGGCCATCGACCTGACCATCCCGTCGGTCCGCCTCACCCATGCGGACGGGCGCCCCCTCGACAGCGCGGCCGTCCTCGGCAGGGAGCTTCCCTCCGGGTCCGCCATCGCCCTGTCCAGCCGTGTCCTCTCCGCCCAGCAGGCCAACGAGGCCTCCGCCCGTCACGAGAACCAGTGGCTCTCCCCGGTCCTCGCCCTCGTCGGCATCTGCTTCCTCCTCGTCGGCGCGATCACCTCGCTGTGCCTTATGCCCCTCGTCGCGGACGCGACCCTCCGGGGGTTCAAGTACCCTGAGGACGGCCCGATGTGGGCGATCATCCTCGCCGGGATCCCCGTCTGGCTGCGGATCCTGTGCTCCCTCCTGTGCTGCGCGGGGGCCCTCGTTCCCCTCTTCGCCTCCCGCCTCGTGCGCTCGCGGCCCGCGATGCTCCTCCTGATGCCCGCGCTCGCCGGATACAGCGCCATCGGTCTCGTATCCGGCGCGGGCGTGCACGCCCTCGAGGTCGCCCCCGTCGTCGCCGTCTGGGTGGCCCTCATCGCCGCGGTCGCCGTCGCCTCGCTGACGGGCACCCCCGCAGCGGTCAGCGCGATCCTCGTCTGGGTCGGGGCCGTCGCGCTCGTCACGGTCGGCGCATACCCGGTCTTCCACCTCGTGAACGTCGCTCCCCTCGCGGTCGTCGTCGGGATCCTCCTGTTCCTCATGGCTCCCAGGCTCGCGCTGCGCGTGCCCGACAACCAGCTCGTCGATGCCTCCTCCGTCCTCACGATCCCCGTGCGCATCCGTGAGGAGCCCGCGCAGACCCCCAGCCCGGTGACGGGCGGACGCATGGCGACCGCCCTGGGCCACACGGACGCCCGAAATGCCCTGATCGTCACGGCCTCAACCCTCTTCGTCCTGGTGGGCGGCGTCCCCCTGGCCCTGTCCGTCACCCCCACCATCGACGTGGGCCGGGGCATCGGCGGATTTGTCCTGGTGATCGCCGCCATCATCACCTTGCTCACCGCCCCGCGCGCCACCCGCAACCACCTGGGCCGGATTCTGCCGCGCCTCAGCGCCGCCGGGCTCGCCGCGGCCTTCCTCCTGGGGGCCTGGGTCCAGTCCTGGACCGGCCACATCGGCCTCTACCCCCTGCTCCCGGTGTGCGTCCTTGTCGTCGTCGGCGTCTCCGTCGCCGCCGGGGTCGCCCTGTATGAGCCGAAGGGGCACGCGGCGCTCGCGGGAACCATCCTCGATTTCGTCCAGACCTTCTGTATCTTTCTTCTCCTTCCCGCGGCGTTCATGGCCTCGGGCCTGTTCGAGTTCGCCTGGAGGGCGGTCCTGTAATGCCTGACACCCACACGACTCCTTTCGCCCCTGCGGCTGCGTCGCGCCTGGTGGGCGCCTACGTCATCGACCTCGCAATCCTCGCCGCGTTGCTTGGGATCACCTGGTTCGTGTACTTCACGCCCCTGACGATGACCCTCATCACCATCGAGGCCGTCCTTGCCTCCGCGATCATGCTGGGAGCAACGGGACGCACGCCGGGGATGGCCGCCATGAAGGTGTGCCTCATCCGCGACGAAGGCGACGCGCAGACCCCCTCCCTGGGGTCAGCCATCGCCTACACCGCCATGAACGTCGGCCTGCAGCTGACGGTCGTCGGCCCTCTTGCCGCCTTCGCCATGGTCAACGACGGGCACACGTGGCTGACGGGCCCGACCCGCACCCGACTTGTCGACCTGCGCAAGCACGCGGCGCTCGCGGCCGGACCCGGTGACGCGGCGCTCAGCGGCGGCGGGTACTCGCGGCCCGAGCGGACGCCCAGCGGCTTCGACGCCGTCCACACGAGCCCCGTGTCGCAGGACTGGGGGGCGCCGAGCGCACCGCTTGTGCCCGTCCCCTCGGGCGCTCCCGACCGCTCCGCGCCCGGTTACCGCGCGAACGACCCCTACGGTCCCGATTTCGCCGCCGCTCCTGCCGCGCCCGGGTTCTCTGTTCCTGCTGCGGCCTCTGTTCCTGCCGCGGCTTCTGTTCCTGCCGCGCCCGCGCCGCGCTCCGGACCGTCGTATGGGGGCTCCTACGGTGGCTCCTCGGTTCCGCCCGCCCCGTCGGCGCCCGCGGCGGGTCACGTCGGTGGTCCCACCCAGTTCGACGAGGTCCTCGCTGCGCCCGCCGGTCCGTCGGCGCCCGCTGTTCTTTCGGCGTACACGCCCGCCGCTCCTGCTGCTTCTTCGGCGCCCGCCTCGATGTCTGCGCCCGCCGTGCCTTCCGCACCCGGCGTGCCTTCGACATCCGTGCCCGCGGCGCCTTCCGCACCCGGCGTGTCTTCCGCACCCGCCTTGACGTCTGTACCCGGTGTGCCCGCCGCTTCTTCGGCGCCCGCCTCGATGTCTGTGCCGAGCGCTCGCTCCGCCCCTACACCGAGCGCGCCTGTCGCGCGGTCTATGCCTTCGGCTCCGACGCCCTCCGTTCCTTCGGCCCCCGCGCCGCCGCCTAGCCGTCGGGATTATCAAGCTGCGCAGGCCGGGATGCAGGCCCCATCGCAGTGGGGTGGGGGTGGGCAGCCGCAGGTCGGCGTGCCCGGCCGGTCCCAGTGGGGGGCGCCCGCAGCCCCCGCGGCGCGGCCGCTGCTGTGGATCATTTTCGATTCCGGGCAGCGGGAGCTCATCGATTCGCCGCTGACCCTCGGCCGCGCGCCCGCATCGGTGGAGGGCTCCCGCTCAGTTGTGGTTCCCGACACGACGGTGTCCCTGTCGCGCACGCACATGCGCGTTGGCCCCGCCGCAAACGGCGCATGGATCGAGGACTCGTTCTCGGCGAATGGCACACAGATCCGCACCCCAGATGGGCGGATCACCGCCCTGACGGGCGGACAGGCGGTGGAGGTCCCCGCCGGCACCGAGATCCTCATGGGGGAGCGGCGAGCGACCATCGTCTACGCCGATGCCGACACCGCCCACTGATCCCGCGGCGGGCCTGACCGGTGCGGCGGGTGCAGCGGCGGGCTGCGTGTGTCGGCCCTTCCCTTCGGGCCGCCCCTGCGCTTGACCCTCGCCTGGCGATGCAACCGAGACCGCCCCTGTGTCGGATTGCTTGCGCCGTGGTGCAACTGGAACCACCCCTGTCTGAGGCTGTTTGCCCCGTGGTGTAACTAGGGCCGCCCCTGCTTGAAGCTGTTTGCTCCGTGATGTAACCGGGACCGCCCCTGTGTCGGATTGCTTGCGCCGTCATGTAACCGGACCCGCCCCTGTCTCGGCAGTATGGCTCGAAATGCAGCATTTTGGGCGTGCGGGGGTGGTCTGGGTTTCACCGGGGGCGCTGGCGCGGCGTGCGGGGGTGGTCTGGGTTTCACCGGGCCCACCCCTCCCTGAGGCTGTTTGCCCCGTGATGTAACTGGGACCGCCCCTGCCTCGGCGGAATGGCTCGAAATGCAGCATTTTGGGCATGCCGGGGTGGTCTGGGTTTCACCGGGCCCACCCCTCCCTGAGGCTGTTTGCCCCGTGGTGTAACCGGGCCCGCCCCTGCCTGGGCAGAATGGCACGAAATGCGGCATTTTGGGCATGCGGGGGTGGTCTGGGTTGCGCCGGGCCCACCCCTCCCTGAGGCTGTTTGCCCCGTGATGTAACCGGGCCCGCCCCTGCCTGGGCAGAATGGCTCGAAATGCAGCAGTTTGTGGATGCGGGGGTGGTCTGGGTTTCACCGGGGGCGTTGGTGCGGCGTGCGGGGGTGGTCTGGGTTTCACCGGGCCTGCCCCTATGTCGGGTCGCTTGCGCCGTCATGTAACCGGACCCACCCCTGTCTCGGCGGAATGGCTCGAAATGCAGCAGTTTGTGGATGCGGGGGTGGTCTTGGTTTCACTGGGGGCGCTGGCGCGGCGTGCAGGGGTGGTCTGGGTTTCACGTCCTCGTCGCCTGCGCCTGCATCGGGCTGACGGCACCATGCCAAGCAATGCGATACGTCACCCTGTTGAAGCGTCAAGCGAGTCATTGGGTGCGAAAGCCAGGTGCGACCGTACCGCCTCACCGCGAATTTCGACCGCTTGACTTTGGCGTGAATCGCAGCCTTCTTCTTGGCTGGTACCTCAGGGCGAAGCAGGGGTATACGGATGCGCAGCCGAAGAGAGCGGGATGCCCTAGCGGTGCTGGCACGCGCATATCGTGGTGGGCATCGCAGCCCCGCTCGATCAGGCTAGGAAGACAGGGCCTAAGGATATGCCCGCGCGGCGCGTTGAAGCGTGGTCGGGCCGTCATCGCGCTTGCGGCACCCGAAGGAACTACCCGCGCGGTGTGTTGGAGTGTGGTCGGGCCGTCATTGTGATTGCGGCACCCGAAGGAGGAACTGCCTGTGCGGTGCTTTGACGTGCTGCCCGAGGGATCGCCGCGCCGGTGGAACCCGGGGTACCGCCGCCACGAGCACGGACAACAGGCACGGACAACAACCGCCGCCACAAGCACGGACAACAACCGCCGCCACAGACGCGGACACCAGACACAGACACGGCCGAAAGACGGAAAGGGGCCGCCCCAGGCGGGGCGGCCCCTCTATGCTCTCCGAGCGACGCTATCAGAAGCGGGCAGCGCTGGACTGGTCCGTCTGCTGGTAGTTGGTGCGAGCGGAGTCGACGGCGGTCGAGGTCTTACGCAGGACGTCCTTCAGGCCGTTAAGGCCCTCGTTCCACTTGCGCTGGGCGGCCTGGTAGGCTTCCTGAGCCTGGCCTTCCCACGACGCGACCAGCTGGTTGAGCGTCTGCTCGAGGTCGCTCAGGCAGCTATCGAGGTTGCCGGCACCGGTGTTGATGTCAGCGGCGGCCTGATCAAGGGCGCCGTACTGTACCTGGAAATCCATTTCAGTCTCCTATCGTCTCTATCACAGTCCGCCGAGCAGCTGAGAGAACGTGCTCTTAGTATCGGACTCGTTGGCTTCCATGGACTGGTGCGTGCCGCGCAGGTTGTCAGCGAGCTCCTGCAGAGCCTCGTTAATCTTGCGGGCATTATCCTGCCACTGCTGCATCAGCTGCGTGAACTGGACAGAAGCCGCGCCCTGCCAGGAGCTGCCGATGGTTGACAGGTCGCCCTCGAGACGGGAGAAGTGACCCTGCAGGTCGGCGTAGGTCGACTCGATAGCCTGTACGCCCCTAGGAAGGGCGCCGTCCTCGGCCCTCTGGTCTGCCATGTGAACCTCCATTTTGTATGAGTGGACTCTCTCGCGGGGATGCGTGAGAGCATGGGGACATACGAATACTAACCATGTTTTCGAGAATTTTTTAGATGTTACGCGAAAATCATGACAAATCCTGACCGACAACCTAGACTTACAGGGTTGTGTCGTGTACTCGCTTAACCCCATCACACGGCATCTTGGGAGGATTCGATGGCATCGGTTGCATCTCGTGGCGTGGCGCTTATCCCACTCACGATCACCTATGGCGTGGATCGTAGCGACGTGACGATCCCCCAGTCGGTACCGCTGGTTGAGCTTCTCCCGGGACTGGTTGAGTCCGTCGGAGCCTTCAGCGACGAGCCCACGAATGACGGTTTTGCGGTGCGTACGGCGTCGGGTCGCCTCCTCGACCAATCGAAGTCCCTGGCCAGTCAGGGGGTGCGTGCGGGCGCCGCCCTTACCCTCGAGCCGCTCGGCGAAGGCGCGTCGGACATGGTCTACGACGATCTGACCGAGGCCGTGGGACAGGTCATCGAAAGGGTGTCCACACCATGGACGCGTGAGGATACTCGCACACTCGCCGCGCTGTGTGCTGCCGCACTCATCTTCGTCGCGGCGCTCCTCCTGGCGACCACGCCCCCCGACACGATCGCTTCCCTCGACAAGGATGCCCTGCGCACACAGAACTACCTCTACGGAGCGATCGGCCTCGTGTCCGCCATGCTCGTTACCGGAACCTCGGTGGTCGTCGCCCGCAAGAGCCCGGGACCGAGCGGCATCGCCCTGGCCCACACAGTTCCGCTTCTGACGGCCGCCGCCGCGCTGCGGCTGACCCAGAGCCAGTGGGACAAGGGGGGCTGGATCAGCGTTGGTGTCGGCCTGCTGATCGGCTCTCTTGCCGCACTCGCGCTGCCCAAGCGCTACCGGATCTCCATTGCGGCCCCGCTCCTCCTCGGCTCCGTGATCGCAGCCACCGGGCTGATGGTGCACGTCGGAAACCTCTCCCAGCGTGGTGTCTCGGCGGTCCTCTTTGCCTTCGTCGTGGTCTTGCTTCAGCTTGCCCCGTGGGTGGCGCTCGCCCACATCCCCGTCCGCATCCTCGACGCGAACACGACCGAGCAGATCCCCGCCCAGGGGGTTACCGACCAGGTGAGCACCTCCTTCGTCTTCGTCGTCGCCCTGCGCTCGGGCGGCGGGCTGGCGGCGATCTTCCTGACGGTGTCGATGCTCTCGGCCCCCGCTAAGGGGTCCGTGTTCCTCCCCCTCATGCTTGTGCTGCTCGGTGCGGTTTCCCTCATCCTCCAGACCCGCTCGATTCGGGCGCGCGTGGAGGTTCTGCTCGGCGCTCTCACGGGCCTGAGCGCGATCCTGGTTGCCGCCGCCCTCGCGACCCGGACGGACGCGACGGTCCTGCCGTGGGTGACGCTCTTGGCGGTCGCCGCCGCGCTTGTCCTCGTCATCACGAACGTCGTCGGGCCTCGCATGCGACCCCACCTGGCGCGCCTCGCGGATACGCTCTCGGTGCTCTCGCTCTTTGTCCTCATCCCTCTGGCCGTCTACCTGTGGGGCTAAGTCATGCCGTCGAGTAAAGACATCCTTGAAGCCCAGCGCTTCAATCGCAGTCGCCTGATCACCGCTTTCACATCCGGCACCCCCAACGGACGCGAGGTTGACACTCCCTCGCCCGTTCGTCCGCTCATCTTCGGAGTCGTCGTCGCCGTCATCATGTGCGTGATCGGCGTGGGTACTCGCTTCTTCAGTTCGAATCCGGACCTGAACACGGTGAACTACGAGCTGATCAACGTCAAGGACACCGGCGCCCGCTACTTCTGGGCGAACGGCGTGCTTCACCCGATCAAGAACATCACGACGGCTAAGCTCCTCGCGCCGGAATCGGAACTCGGTTCAACGAAGGCCAGTGCTGCTGCCCTCGAGAACTATCCGCGAGGCCCCCAGCTCGGCCTCGATAACGTCCCCGAAGACGTTCCCGCCGCCAAGCAGCTAGCGAGCACGTGGCTGTCGTGCGATCTGGACGACTCCTCGCACACGTGGATCGCCAAGAGCCTGCCCTCCGAGCAGTTCAAGCTCACGGAGACCACCTCGGCGCTCGTGACCCCCGATCACGGGGGAACCAGGTACTTCATTGACGGAACCACGCATAAGAAGTACCTGATCAACGACGCCGACAGTCGCGAGAGCGAATGGGCGCTCGCGTTCCAGAACATCATCGCCTACCCGATCGACGTCGAGCCCGAGTGGCTTGAGCTCTTCCCGTCCGGCACGCAGCTGAGATCGTGGAGCTATCACGACATCCCGAACGCCGGCCAGCCTGCGACAAAGCTCCCCGGTTCCCTCAAGGACAAGGGGCTGACGATCGGCATGGTCGTTGACCAGATCGATTCCAACGGTCAGGTCCTCAACTCCTACCTGGTCGTCGACGAAGCTAACCTGGCGGTCTTCAACTCGACTGCGGCGCGCCTGTACAAGGACGCGCCGACCGGCAAGCAGCTCCCGACCGAGGAGTTCAAGGACATCGCCCCCGTCCACGCCGACTTCATCGGAGAAGACTGGCCCCCGTACGAGCACTTTGCCCAGGCCGAGTGGGCGAACGACAAGCGAGACTCGGCCACTCAGACGGTCGTGTGCGCGAAGATGGATACCACCGATCACGCGGTGCCCAAGATCGGCCTGTACACGATGCCCAAGAAAGACGCGGACGCCGCCTCCTACGATCCGGAGTCCCTGAACGCCACGACAGGGCCGGTCACGACGCGCAAGGTCACGGTCGGCGGCGGTTCGGGCGCCCTCGTCGCGATTTCCCCCGGGGGTGGAGAGGCCGCCGCCTACGGCTTCGTTTCCGACCTGGGATACTTCCACTCCCTCGGAGACGTGCCGAGCACCTCCATCAAGCTCCTCGGGTGGACGCAGGCCGACGCGACGGCCATCCCGCAGGCGTGGAGCAACCTCATCCCGCAGGGCGCCGAACTGACGCCCAAGGCGGCAGCGGCCTCAGTGGGGCTCTCGTGAGCGGCGGCACTGTCCGTTCGCGGGCGTTTGGACGAGGCCTCGTCGGCGCCTCGCTGACCGTCGGCCTCGCGCTCGCACCCCTGGTCGTGCCCACCTCCTCACACGAGGCAGGGAACGCCTCCGCCTTCGGTGCCCGCGTAGCCCACGCGGACCCGGTGCCGACCCCCAGCGTGCGCCCCACGCCCACCGCTCCGCCTACCGAGGCGCCCAGCCCGACTCCGAAGCCAACGGAGAACCAGACGTGCCCGCAGGAGAGCCCGACGTACATCAAGGCTCAGCCCGCGATCCTCGATCACGTTGGGGTGCGGCGAGCGTGGGAGGTGTCGCGGGGCTCGGGAGTCACGGTCGCCGTGGTCGACTCGGGCGTCGCAGCCGGTAACCAGCACTTCAACGCGAGCGGCAAGACGGTCGTGTTGCCGGGGGTCGACTTCAGCGGCGAGAACACCGATGGGCGCGTCGACGTGGGGGAGCACGGAACCGCCATCGCGGGGGCGATCGCCGCCCAGCAGCTGCCCTCCTCCGTCGGTTCGGGGCTCATCGGCGTTGCCCCCGACGCGCAGATTCTTCCCGTTCGCGTCGAGACCGGCCTCGAACAGGGGGGAAACGCCAACCCGAAGCAGGGTGAAGAGACCTTCATGCAGCGCGTGGCGCGCGCGATCCGATGGGCTTCCGACCACGGCGCGCAGATCATCGTGGTCGCTCACTCGTCCGCCGAAAGCGATCCGCAGCTGGAGGCTGCCATCCAGGCCGTGCGGTCTCGCTCGCTCGTGGTGGCCTCGACGGGCAATACCTACCAGGATCAGCAGGACAAGCAGATCGTCTACCCGGCAGCCTACGAGGGGGTTCTGGCGGTGACCGCCAGCAACGCGGACGGCTCCTCCTCCGACCAGCAGGTCCACGGCGCGCACGTCGACGCGGCGGTTCCCGCCGGCGTCATTCACACCACGTGGTTCGACCAGGCCGACTGCCTGGTCGGCGGGTATTCCGGTGACACACCCCTCCCGTCCTCCTCGTACGCGACCGCCTACGCGGGAGGGTTCGCGGCCCTCGTGGCCTCCCGGTACCCCAACGAGTCACCGGATATGTGGAAGTATCGCTTGGAGGTGACCGCCGTGCGCGGAACCGCAGATCAACGCACTGATGAACTCGGGTGGGGAATCCTTTCCCCCTACGATGCCCTGACCTTCGACGACATCGGCACGAGGTTCGGCCCGCCTCACCCGAACCCCGCGGCGCACCCCGCACCGCAGCATCCCGCCCAGGCTGCGCCGAGGCTGGTGGGGCGCGACACCATTCTCACCATCCGTACATACATCGTCTCGGCCGTGGTGGTCCTGGGATCTGCGCTGCTTGGCGGCCTGGTGATCCTCTCTCACCTGCGCGGGCGGCCCAGCGTCGTCGAAGACCCCGAGGAGGACCTGTCGTGAACGCGATACTGACGAGGCGCCGTGCGAGCCTTGGGGCCACGGTTGCGAGCATCCTCGCACTGACGGGCGGCCTACTCGCTGTTCCCGCCGTTCCAGCCAACGCCGTCGGGCCCACGCTCACGGGCGCGGACCAGGAGTACTACGGCTACTACCGCCTCGATTCCCTGCACTCTCAGGGCTACACGGGGGAGGGGACGATCATCGCGATGATCGATGGGCACGTGAATACGAACGTCCCGGAGCTGGCGGGAGCGCACATCGAGAACAAGTCCCCCTGCGCCGTGTCCTCCAACGCCGAGGACCTCGATCACGGGACTGCCGTCGCGCAGATCCTGGTGTCTTCCCGATTCGGTATCGCGCCCAAAGCTACCCTCTACACCTACGATTTGGCCTACCGGGACGAGGAGGCGGGCGCGGATTGCAAAATGCCCGGGTGGAATGGCGCAGGGGCCGCCGACACCTCGTTGCTCATCGAACAGGCGATCAACGACGGCGCGGACATCATTTCCATCTCCAGCAACTACCCCTACCAATCGCAGGACCTGCGGTGGGCGATGGCCCGCGCCCTGGCCGAGGGGGTCATCGTCGTCGCGTCGATGGGGAATGATTCGACCGAGGACGCCGGCGATGGGCTTCCCGTGTGGTCGGGCGTCTGCGGGGTCGGAGCCATCTACGCCGACGGCTCACTGACCGACTACAGCAACTGGGGCAACGGTATCGAAACGGCCGCCCTGGGCAGGAGCTACTTCCGCTCCGGCTCGGATGGGAGCATCCGCGATGCGCAGGGCACGTCCTTCGCGACGCCCATTGTCGCAGGTTTTCTGGCCATCGCGTGGCAGAGGTTTGGTGACGATGTGACGTCGAATCAGATCCTGCAAGCGATGACCACGACGGGCGTGGGAGGCAACGGCGAGTGGAACACGTACACGGGATTCGGTGCGATCGACCCGTGGGCCATGCTCAATGCGAGGGCAAGCAGCCTTCCCGACGAGAACCCGTGCGAGTCCAAAACCTACGCCTCGGATCCCAGCTGGCAGGATGTTGAAGACTACATAGATGGCACCGTCAACCCGTTGTTGATCAGAAACGACGACTCCTACGTCTATCGCGGCACGAACGAGGACGCCGCCTTCGACTCCCAGCACGACTACCCCGTGCACCTGGGCACCAGCCCCCGCTATCACGCGAGCTGAACCGCCTGTCCTCGCCCGCCGCGGGCGCAGACGGGGAGACGGGCCGCCGCGCGGCGAGGTCGTCGCCCCTCCTCGTTCGCCGCGGGCGCAGAGCTACCGGGCGACGGAGCCGCGCGCCCAGCCACGGTTTGACAGGCGTGGACGAGGTGACGCTGCGGCCCGGCGCTTCGTGCTCAGCGCGCCTCTTCGGACACCGCGGTGACCGTTGAACTTTGAACAGTGTGCAGGGGCTGGGGAGGGTGGCGATGAACGAGCGTTCGAAGGATGAACAGTATTACGAGAGCAAGCGGGATCAGTTAGGATAACCGTATGGTAGAAGCACTGGGGCGGACGCCCGAAGAAATCAGACAGACACTCCGGAAACAGATGGCCGAAGCGGAGAAGAGGGCTTCAGACGCGCGCGAGCTCGTCAACCTCATCAAGAACGCCAAGGCCTCCGGTTTCGATTCTCGCCGCGAGGTTGAAGTTGAGGTTGACCCCGACGGCCGTCTTGTGAAGCTATCGATCGACGACGAAGCACTCGAGGATGCCGACGCTCGCGACGTCGAGGATGCCATCATGGAAGCCTACGCGGACGCGGGACGCAACATGCGCGACTACATTCACCGTCAGACCACGGAGCGCTTCGGTGATGACGGAGGTACCTTGAAGGACTACCTGACCAACCTGGACGCGAACCTCGGCTCGTTGGGGCGCTGATCGGTATGAGTTTCGATCTTGGTGTCGACACGGACCTGATCCGGTCGCACGCATCCGACGTCAGCAGCTGCGCGGATATGCTCAACCAGAACGTGAGCACCGCAGCGGCCACACAGGGCCAGGTGAGTGGCAACGCCTTCGGTATTATCTGCTCCTTCTTCGTTCCTCCGGTCAGTTCACAGATCAAGAATCTGCAGAAGATGATCGAGGACTGCGCCGGCGCGGAATCCCGCCTCGTGAACTGCCTTTACCAGTGGGCGCAAGAAATGGACGACCTCGAGACGAAGATCGAGGACAAGTTCAAGAAAGAAAAGAAGGAATCGGGGGACAACCCGCCCGGCGGGTCGACTTCTTCCGGCGACGGTAGCGGGACAGGCTCCAGCAGCGGTAGCGGTGTTGGAACGGGTTCCGGCGGCGGCGGTGGCGGGATGGGTTCCGGCTCCGGTGGCGGATCTTCTGATGGTGGGGGGTCTGCCTCGCCTACGATCCCTGCCACCCCGGGTCTACATAAGGCCGACGACACGCACGGGGAAACGGACTCCATCACCGGCGACCACAAGAACCATGGGGGCGCCGACGGAAAGGACGGGAACGGTGCCGACGGCAAGGACGGGAATGGTGCCGACGGCAAGGACGGAAAGGACGCGCACGGCGGTAAAGGCGGCGGCGGAGCCGACGACTTCGAGGCCCTCCTCGGTGGCCACGACAAGGTGAGCGTCAACGATGATCAGCTGCGCGCCTTCTTGGAGCAGCAGCGCAACGACGAGAATACTGACCTTGCTACCTTCTACGAGCGTCAGCATGCCGACCAGACTGAGGCGCTCGCCCGCTACGCCGACGCCCACCCCGGCCAGGACATGTCCGAGATCAAGTCGTTGGTTGAGTCAAATCAGCAGCAGCAGCAAGACTCCATGACTGACTTCCTGGCGCGCCAGCGCACGGAAGAAGAAGCGCAGATTCGCCAGTACGTGCAGGAGCACCCCCAGGCAACGAGTCGCGACTTCGATACCTTCATGTCGCAGCAGCGCAACGACCAGCAGGCTAGCTACCGTTCCTTCGTGGAGGAGCAGCAGAAGGCCCAGACCGCACGAATCGACGAGTTTACGAAGGCTCACCCCGATTCGAAGCCGGATGATGTACGTTCGCTCTTTGAGCGACAGGATAGCAACGGCGACCAGGACATCGAGAAGTTCCTCCATCGTCAGCGTCAGGACGAAGAACGTAGCTTGCGTCGCTTCGTATTCGAAGGAGTTAAGAAGTGAATCTTGAAGCTCCCGAGCATACTCGGAGTATTGATAACACAACCCCGACGGAGGGCCTGGGGTTCGTTGACCAGATCGTCGGCGCAGCCGACGACATCAGGAACGGCGATATCGTTTCCCTCGCCGAGTCCGCTAAAGGCATCTATGACGAGATCGGTAGTTTCGTCGCCGACCCCGTTGGCTATATCGGCAGCATGGTCGTTGAATGGATCATGCAGCATGTGGAACCCCTCAAGGGGTGGATCAATCAGCTGACCGGCGACTCGGGCCAGGTCTATGGGATGAGTTCCAGCTGGGATTCGATCTCGTCGTCCCTGGCATCGATCGCTTCTGAACTCGACAGCGGCTCGTCCAGCGCCATGTCGAGCATGCAGGGCGAGGCCGTCCGCGCCTACCTGGAGCGTCAGGCGATCGTGGTGAGCGCCATCAACGCGATCTCCGATGCCTCGAGTGCATTTGGTGCGGCCCTGTCGAAGGTCGCCGATTCGGTCGATAACATTCACGACGCGGTGGTTGGCGCGATCTCGGACATTATCGTGACGTGCTTCGAAGTGGTTGCTGAGGTTGTCCTCTCACTGGGCACGGCGGCTCCGGTTGCTGCGGAGCAGGTTGCCAGCAGGGTCGCCAAGTGGGTTGGTCGGATCGAGCCGATCATGGAGACGCTCACCTATGCGCTTGAGGCTCTCCAGGCAATCTTCGCCGTCCTGACCTCTGCGGGCAGTGACCTGACCCGTGGCGTCGAGAAGATCGGTGAGCAGTGCCAGGCCCCCGGCGGGGGATGCTGCGGAGACGGCGGCATGCAACGGCGTAATCCTGAGCTTCCCGGTGATGGCAACTGGAACACCGATGGGCCGTTTTCCAACGGTGCAACCTCGGGTGGTACGAACAATGTCGGTGGCGACAACAACGGGATCAACGCCGGCGGTGACGTCAACATTGACAACAGTCAGCACGATGATCATCACGTCGAGGTCAATCCGCAGATTGAGCCGCACATCGAAGTTGGTGGTGGCGATAAAGAGTCGTCCCACAAGGGCGGCGATCACGACTCGGGTCACGACGGCCATGATAACGGCAAAGGCACGGGCCACGGATCCAAACACGATGGCGATCACGGGACGCACAATGGTGGGAACCACGGAGGCAACCAGAGTGGGAACCACGGTAAGCATAGTGCGAACCAGAGCGGGAACCACGGTAAGCATAGTGCGAACCAGGGTGGGAACCACAGCGGGAACCAGGGTGGGAACCACGGTAAGCATAGTGCGAACCAGGGTGGGAACCACGGAGGCAACCATAGTGGGAACCATGGTGGCAACCATGGTGGCGGTAGTTCTCACCACCGGTCTCATCGCCGTCACCACTGATGCGCCAGCTTGGCGTGGACGTGTCGTGAGGGCGTGAGCGCCCAAAACAATGCTCGACCGACGTCTTTGATCCGGCCTCGTGAGCTTCATCAAGCAGTGGGCCCCGCGCGAATCATCGCGCGGGGCCCACGTCTATTTGCTTCCCTACGGGCGATTCGCGAAGTACTCCAGCAGGTGCGAGTCTCCCGAGACGATGATCTCGTCGTCGGAGTTGATCCGGGTGGACGCGTCCGCGTATTCAAAACGTTGTTTTGGCCGACGAATGGCCAGCACGTTCACGCCGTAGCGGCCGCGCAGGTCCAACTCCTCCAACGAGAAGCCGTGGACTTCCTGCGGCGGGCGCAGCTTCATGATGGAGAAACCATCCTTCTCCATCTCGATGTAGTCGACCATGCGGCCTCCCACCAGGTGCGCTGTTCTCTTACCCGCGTCAAGATCGGGGTACACGACGTGGTGGGCGCCGACGCGCCGCAGGATGCGGCCGTGTTGCGACGAGGTCGCCTTGACCCAGATGGATGAGATTCCCATGTCCACCAGGTTCGCGGTAATGAGCACGGCGGCCTCGAGCGACGATCCGACGCCGACGACGGCGCTGCGAAACTCGCGCGCCCCCAGCTGCTCCAGCGCATCCTTCGATGTTGCGTCGGCCTCAACAAGTGGGAAGCGCCCCGCGAATGCCTGTACGCGCGCGGGATTCTTTTCCACCGCCAAGATCTCGTACCCCAGTTGATCCTGCGTCACTGCCACGGCCGAACCAAAACGGCCCAACCCAATGACGAGCGTGCCCGACTGGAGTTCCTTCGACTCGCGTTCATCTGCCATATCCCCATTCTTCCCTCCGGGCACGCGAAGCGCGAATGGGGCGCGCGAGCGACCCCCGTGAAACAACCGTGAAACGCGTGGCGCACACGCGCATCCATGGGTGACGGTGACCCCGCCGACTCACAAACGCCATGGAGCTCTGTTGGGTCGAGCCATCTGCTGCGAGATATCGGATGCATGCCGTCATGATGGCTGCTGGGGCGAAAATGTAGAGCGCCGTGCAACCGCGGCCGCCCTTGTCTGTGGCGATGGACGGGCCAGTGCAACCCGGGCCGCCCCTGCTTCGCGTGAATCGCCGGATATTGGTGTTTTTCTTGAGGTGGGGGTGGTCTGGGTTTCACGCAGCGCCGGACAGGGGCAAGCGGGGGTGGTCTGGGTTTCACGCAGCGACGGACAGGGGCAAGCGGGGGTGGTGTGGGTTTCATGCAGCGCCGGACAGGGGCAAGCGGGGGTGGTGTGGGTTTCACGCAGCGACGGATAGGGGCAAGCGGGGGTGGTCTGGGTTTCACGCAGCGCCCGACGGGGGCGTGTAGTGCGGCGGTCTGCCGCGGGAACGCAGGGTGAGCTGTCGCGTCCAAAGCTACTCAGTGGGGTCACAGGCCGATCGTGGGAAGGTGCTTGTTGTATCCGCGTGGACGGTGATGTGAGAGAGACCCGAGAAACGCGGAGCCGTGCAGTGAATCCCTACCCAAGGCCTCTGGGCGCGGGGAAAGCTACATTCCGTCAAACCCTCAATAGATGTGACGCGCCAACGCCTCTGGGCGTGGCGGGAGTCAGATGCAAGCCTCGGGTACCGGGCTCCACGCCACGTGAGCGAGAGAGGCTATCGTCCCGATCTCGAGCGAATGGCAACCAGGATCTGTGCCACTACCTCATCCATGTGGCGTAGGTCGGACCAGCGGACGCGAATCACCAGCCATCCTTCCAACTCGAGTCTCCTCTGACGCCGCTGTTGCGCTTCAACACTGTCGTGCACCTCTTCGACGGTGTTTCCGTACTTGACGCGGCCGTCGAACTCGATGGCAATCTTGAGGGCCGGAAGTGCGATGTCGATGAAGTAGGTGTTGTCGCGGCATCGGACTTCCTCCTGGGTCGTGAGCCCAGAAATTCCGGCATGGAGCAACGCGAGTAACACCAGAGCCTCCCCCGGTGACTCGCAGCCGGCGTTCGCGTTGCGTACAATCCACTCTGCGCGTCCCCTCCCGGGAGCATTTGTGGGAAGCCGCGATACTTCGGCGAGGAGGTCTCGGCGCGCTTCGGCGAGCCGAGCGCGTGACTCACTCGGTCGGAAGCGGTTGACGTGTGATGCACGTGCCAAGCCCGCACAAGCCAGGACAAATGCCTGCCCGTCGCTGCTGCATGTGCGGGCACAATCGACCAGGATGCGGCTGGGTGCGGCGATGCGAAAGCCAAGGAACTCTACGGAAGCTGTTGGCTGGCATGGCCTGCACGTCCGCAGCGTCACGCCTGGAATGCGTTGGTCGCCCGGCAACGTCAGGGGAGGAAACCGCACGATCCTGCTGCATCCGCGTGTTGGCGCGTAAGCGATGAGCTCCTCAAGGCGTCCTTCCCCTGGCAAACCGAGCAGCGGTGCGGTGGCTGCCCCGCTGAGTACATGTGAGGGCAAACGAATACTCAGAGCGCTCAGTCTGGCAGCGAAGACGACATCCCGGCGCTGTTGAACCCCAAGGTCGGCAAGCGCCGCCGTCGGAATATAGATCCCGGACAAGAGCCGCACTATGTCTCGTGCCTGACACCGCCGATGCAACTGGACCTTGGTGCCGTGTACGCCTACGACCAACAGCTGTGATCTGATCGCAGTGATTTCATCGGGTGTCATAGCGGCTTCTCTCTCCCAGGGTGTGCTGACCAAACTCACGGTCTTGTCTTGACTGTGCGCGGCCGCTGCCGGATCACACAAGCGCCAGATCCGCTCCTGTGGATAACTCGCTGCCACTGGGGACGAGAACGACGCGACGAGGAGGAAGCTCTCGCGTCGCAGGCGTCAAGAGGTGACCGCGGGCGGTGAGGGCATGGTCTGGTCGATGCAGGTGTGCGTCGAAGCGGCAATGAGGCGCCCTTGAGTGGTAAGACCATCGTGTAGCCAGTTAGCTGCTGTCTGTGCCTCTGATCGCACTGGAAGGCGGGGGCGTGCTGACCCGCGGGGGGAAGAGCGGGCTGGTGATAGTGGGGCGGCCCGTCCCTGTGGTGGCGGAGAGGCTGGTGAAACCGGGGCCGCCCCTGCCCGCGGTGACGGAGGGGGTGGTGAAACCGGGGCCGCCCGTGCCTGCAGCGACGGAGAGGCTGGTGAAACCCGGGCCGCCCCTGCTTGTGGTGCGGGAGGAGCTAGTGAAACCGTGACCGCCCCTGCTTCGTGTGAATCGCCGGATATTGGTGTTTTTCTTCAGGCGGGGGTGGTCTGGGTTTCACGCGGTGCCCGACA
>ERZ772948.683-NODE-683-length-21941-cov-2.974733_pt1 | contig 21941 bp, 20 predicted proteins | sample MGYA00511945_ERZ772948 | MGnify/ENA primary metagenome ERZ772948 (study PRJEB29015, sample SAMEA2737927) | human oral metagenome | biome: human oral; feature: human-associated habitat; material: dental | place: China | collected 2141 ... | reverse complement strand
ACCTGGGTGGCGAAGCCGTGGAAGTTACGCACGACGACCTGTCGGCGCGCTTGCGTCTGTCCCAAAACTGAGCGCAGACGCTCTTCAAGGTTCGCGCGGGCGCGCTTGGTGAAGGTGAGGGCGAGCACTCTCTGGTTCGGCTTCAGCAAGCCGATCTGGTGAGCGGCCCTGTGTGCCAGCACTTCGGTCTTCCCGCATCCCGGTGGCGCAACGATCAGCAGGTGATTCTTTTCCGAGGTCGCTGCAGCGTACTGCTCCTCGCTAAGCACGAACACACTCACTGCCGACTCAGTTCGTCGAGCCTTCGGACGAGCCTTGCCACGCTGCCGATCCTCTCGGCGCTGCCCTCGTCCAGCGCTTCCGATATGCAGGTCGCAGCTTCCACCTTGCGATTGCCGCTGCGGCAGAACCTCGCGACCGCTTCGATGGAAATTTCTTCAATCGTTTCAGCTTCGGAAGCCTGCAGCATTCCCTGCTTCCGGCAGAGCCCTCCGTCAATGAGAGCCTGTGCCGCAGCTGGTCCTCCGAGTGCATTCGCGTACTCGTCTTCAAGGTCTTCCTTCGAGATGAAGACCCTCCGGTTGATAACGTTCTTAGGCTTTTCGCCGAACGCTTGGATCCATGCCTCGCTCTCCTTCTCGTCCACGAGGCCCAGAAGGGTCGGTCCGAAACCATCGGGGCCGAGGAGCGGGAAGACGTTTTTGAATTTGTCGGCCCCGTCCAATTCGAGGACTAGTGCACCGAGCCGGTCGAGGTCGATGCCGAGCTTCTTGGCGACTGCCTCGACGATAACTCTGTCGGCGTCGCCCTCCACAAGGATGACGAACCGGGCAGTCAACGCTTCGAGCAGGCGCGGAGACCACCAATGGGCTCGCACCTTCTCGACCTTCGACAGTTTGTCGTTGCCGATCTGGTGGCAGTGTCCATGCCGATCCACCGAGATGACCTCGGCGGGCTCAAACCGTTGGAGGACGTATGGCGAGTGGGTGACGATGATCTTCTGGTTCCCCTCGCCGCTGAGGAGGTCAGCCACCGTCCGCTGGCTCGTGGGGTGGAGATGGATTTCCGGCTCGTCGATTGCAAGCACATTGGCTGTACCTTCAGCGAGGTCAAAAAGAGTCATAGACATGAGTTGACGTGCCCCATCAGACTGCTCCAACAACGAAACCTGCTCACCGTCTCGATTGAGGAAGATAGACACATCCTGAAGCACATCACTCGAAGGATCAGCCACGCTCCTCACCGCAAAATCGTCCTCGCTAACGCTTCTCGGCATGGCGCGACTGAGGTGCATGGCAACACGCCCAAGGAGCTCAGCCACAGACTCATTTTTGGACAGTTCTTCGTTGAACTGATTCAGCAGATTCTTCAAGCTCTCTTCGTTTGAGCCAAGATCCGCTGAGGCTAACAGAGTCCTCACGGGGCTGTACGCGCCCTCTATCATGGAAGAACTCCGAGTTGCACGTAAATAACGCCAGCCGAACTCTTCAAGTTGTTCACGACTAGGCACGCGTTCATGTCCACTTTCCGGGAACCATCGGCGTACAGTGATCGCTTCTTCATCCTCAGGATGTGCCTCTACATGCATCCGAACCAATAGATACTCCGTCTCTTGATCCTCAGCGATGCTGATTTCTGAGGGGAAGGGGCGGCGGTTCTTGTCTGTGAAGTCATTCCACCAGACATTAACTACCAGAGGCTCGTCAGGGTTTCGCAGATCACCAGGCGTGAGCGCTTGGTAGAGGCCAGCCGTGCTCGTACCTAGCACCAGGTTGAACATGCGCAGGATTGACGACTTGCCCACATCATTTGCCCCGACAATAACCGCATGTCTACGAATTTCAATATCGAGATCCTGGATACGATTATGGTTAGTGATTTGCAACCTTGAAATACGCAACGGTCTTCCTGCCTCCCGACTTCGTCATTTGCACTCGCAACCGGGCTGGCTCACTTCTTACCCCCAGACGTAAGCCCCGTGCGGAACTCGACGACGTCGCCGTCGGCCATGACGTAGTCCTTGCCTTCCATGCGGACGCGGCCGTGGGCGCGGGCCTCGGCGAGGCTGCCGTACTCGACCAGGTCGTCGTAGCTGACGATCTCGGCCTTGATGAAGCCGCGCTCAAAGTCGGTGTGGATCACTCCGGCGGCCTGAGGCGCGGTCCAGCCCTTGTGGATCGTCCAGGCGCGCGACTCCTTCTCCCCCGCCGTCAGGTAGGTCTGCAGGCCGAGGGTGTCGAAGCCGACCCGCGCCAGCTTGTCGAGCCCGGCCTCGTCCTGCCCGGAGGCCTCGAGCATTTCGCGGGCCTCGGCGGGCTCGAGCTCTGCGAGCTCGGCCTCGAACTTCGCGTCGAGGAAGATCGCCTCGGCCGGAGCCACGAAATCGCGCAGTTCGGCCTGCATGGCCTCGTCGGCCAGACCGGCGTCGTCGGTGTTGAAGACGTAGATGAAGGGCTTGGTGGTCATCAGGCCGAAGCTCTTGAGGACCGCCGGGTCGAGGTCCGCCCCGCCCGAGGAGAGCACCCTGCCCTTCTCCAGGAGGGTCAGCGCGGCCTGCGCGGTCTCCAGGACGTCCTTGGGCGTCTTCTTTCCCGTCACCTCCTTGACCAGGCGCGGAACCTGCTTCTCCAGCGTCTGCATGTCCGCCAGGATGAGCTCGGTCGTGACGGTTTCGATGTCCCCCTTCGGATCGACGCGGCCTTCGACGTGCACGATGTCCGGGTCGGAGAACGCGCGGGTGACCACGCAGATCGCGTCCGCCTCGCGAATGTTGGCCAGGAACTGGTTGCCCAGGCCCTCCCCTTGGGAGGCGCCGCGCACTATTCCCGCGATGTCCACGAAGCTCACGGTTGCGGGGACGACCTTGCGTGAGTTGAACAACCGTGCCAGCACGTCCAGGCGCGGATCAGGTAGGGGAACGACACCCACATTCGGCTCGATCGTGGCGAACGGGTAGTTTTCGGCCAGCACAGTGGCGCGCGTCAAAGCGTTGAACAGAGTCGACTTGCCGACGTTGGGCAGGCCTGCGATTCCGATAGTGAGTGACACACTGCCATTCTAGCGACCCGGGGACGGGGGAACGTTACCCCTCGATTCCGTTGGAAATCTAGCACGCACCGCCCCGATAATAACGGCGGACATCCAGACCGACAGGAAGGCGCCATGGGATTCTTCTCCCGTTCCCGTACGCACACAGACCCCTCGACAGCACGCACACCCAGGGAACTCGGCGAAGCCGGAGGATACCTGGCCGACCACGGATACCATCCGCAGGCCATCCAGGCGTGGTCCCGTGCGCTCCACATGCTTCCGGCGGACGACGAGACGGCGTGGTGGTATTTTTCGTGCATCGCCGACAGCGCCGGGGAACTCGGCGACTGGGTCACGGAGGAGAACTGCGCGCAGCATGCGATCGCCCTGGGCGCCACCGACAATCCGCTCGTCTGGTACCGGCTGGGCCAGGCCCGTTTCGAGACGGGCCGCCACGCCGAGGCCGTGGACCCGTTCATGAGCGCCTATATGATCAACGGCACGGACGTCTTCGAAGGCGGTGAGAAGTATCTGACGTTCCTCGGTGCGCACATGCCCCTGGGATCCGAGGCGCTCCTTCACCAGGCGTAGGCGGGCAGCGAGGCGACCAACCAGACATCACATCCTCCGCCAGGCGTAGCGGGCAGACCTTCAGCCAGTGCAGAGGTCCGCTAATGGTTCGTAGCCTTCACATGTCCGCGATGGCCTCCGGGGACTCCGGCAGGATTTGGCCGCCGTCCACCACGATCGCCTGGCCCGTGATGTAGCGGGCGCCGTCGGAGGCGAGGAAGGCCACGGCCTCGCCGATGTCGCGTGGCTCGCCGAGGTATCCGAGCGGAACCGCGGCGGCCATCCTCCGCATGTACTCCTCTCCCAGCGCGATGAGCCCCGGCGTGACCACATTGCCCGGCATGACGGCGTTGATCGTGATGCCGTCCTTGGCCAGCTCCATCGCCGCCGATCGCACGAATCCCATCTGCGCGGCCTTCGTCGCCCCGTAGTGCGACCAGCCGGGGTATCCCGTGACGTTGCCCGTGATCGAAGAAGTCACCACCACGCGTCCGCGTCCGGACTCCCTCAAAGCCGGCGTCGCCGCTTGGACCATGTGGATCGTGCCCGTGACGTTGACGCCGAAGATCGCGGCGATGTCCTCGTCGGCCATGTCCGCGATGCGGGTCTGGGGGTAGACGCCGGCGTTGGAGGCGAGCACGGACAGCCCGCCCAGGTCGCTCACGGCGCGTGCGACGGCTTCGTTGCAGGCCTGCCGGTCCCGCACGTCCAGGCGATAGGCGGGGAAGCCGGCCGCGCGGGCGTCCCCGCATCTAGCCTCGGTCGCCCCGGTGACGGCGACTGCCGCTCCGCGCATTCGCAGGACCTCGGCGATGCCCCGCCCGATTCCGCTCGTGCCGCCCGTCACCAGGGCTGTGCGGCCTTCCAGTAATTCGCTCATGCTTCCTCCTCGTCGAGTCGCTGATCCGAGTCTAGCCAGTGCGCCCTGACCGGTGTGTCTCTGTGAGCCCGAATCGGGGATCTGAGCCGGCGTCTGGGAGGGTGCGCCGGCCGTGCTGGACAGGTGCGCCTGGGCCGACGCATCCCGGCGATGCGTCTCAACCGGTGCAGCCTGAGTCAGTGCTGACCGAATGAGCGTTGCCTGAATCAGTGCTGCCTTGAACGGGTACTGATCGAATGGAGGCTGGCCGAGCCGGTGAAACCTCGATGAAACCAGATTTCACCGGTCAAATACCCGGTGAAATCTTGAATTGACCTGAGTTTCACCGCCAGTCGGGCTTCCTCACTCCCCCCTCTGCCGCTTGCTTCCCCTCCGCTGCATCGAAGCGCGAGAAGAAGAAACAGGCCGCCCCGCCGAGAGCGAGCGGCAGGAGAATGCCGATGCGCAGGCCGACGGCGTCGGAGATCGTCCCGATGAGCGGGCTCGTGACCACCGCACCCGTTCTCATGATCCAGCCGACCACCGTGAGCGCCGCGCCGTCCCGGAAGCCTGGGGCGGCGTCCGCCACCGCGAAGGCGGCGGGAACGATGGTCGCACTCCCGAACCCCGCCAGGGCGAACCCGGGGATGACCGCCCAGGAGAAGGGGAAGGCCGCTGCGATGGACAGGCCGGCGGCAGCCATGGCCATGCCCGCTCGCGCAACCCGACCTCTCCCTCGCCTGTCCGTCATCGAGTCGCCGGCTATCCGGCCTACGACCTGCGCGACCATGGTCACCACGTAGACGACCCCGGCCTCGGCGCTGGGCCAGCCAACCCTGTCGTTGAGATAGTTGGCGCTCCAGTCCATGCCGACGATCTCCACCTGCATGCCCGCTATGCCGACGATCGCGATCGGGAGAAGGCTGATGAGCCTGGCGGTTCCGCCCCCATTCGCCGCACTCCCCGATGCCTCCGCGTGTGGCGGCCGGGAGGCGGCCGCCGGCAGGCGCGAGAGGCGTGTGGCGAGTGCGGCGAGGCCGAAGCACACCGCCGACATCGCCGGAAGGTGAACAGCCAACGGAACCCCATGCGTGGCGGCCAGAGCTCCGACGGCGCCGCCGGCCACCGAACCGACGCTCCACAGGGCGTGCAAGGAGTTGATGATGGAACGTCCGCAGGCCTCCTGGACTCGCATCGCATGGGAGTTCTGCGCGGTGTCGACGATCGCGTCGCACACACCGCCGAGAAAGAGGGCCACCATGAACAACCGCGTGTAGCCGGCGTTCGCGGCGACACCGGCCACACCCATGGCGAGCGCCAGGGCCGCGGTCCACCACAGCGACGTCGCCCGAGCGCCCAGCCTCCGGATGAAGAGCGAAGGCAGGATCGTCGCGGACATCGCGCCTATCGAAAAGGCGACGACGGTCAGGCCGAATGCCCCGTCGGACATGCCCAAGCGGTGCTTGATCTCCGGATAGCGGGCGACCATCCCCGCGAAGACGGCCCCATTCGTGAAGAAGAACAGCGAGATGCCGAACCGGGCCCGCAAGGCGGAGTGCATGGGCGGCGGAGCCGACAACGAGGTGACCACCGGGCCATCCTAATCGCACCCGCCCCGACCGCGGCGATGATGCATTCGCCCGGAAAACAGGCGCGCCTCGCGGAGCCGGCTCCATGCGGGATGACGACGCCCACACCGGAGGGCGCCGGGCCTCCACCCGACGCACGATCCCCGATCCCGAAAACCGTCGGAGGCCGGGACGACAATGGTTGGCATGGAGATACCGACGCTTCTGCTGCTCATTCTGCTGGCTCTGTGCCTCTTCGTGGGTTTCGTCCTCGGGTACGCGAGGGCGATCCTGCGGTCCACCGAACGCGAGCGCTCGGGGCAGGCCCAATCCCAGGCCGCCGAATGGCAGGCCAAGGCGGCCGAAGCCTCCGGCCGCGCGGACGTCCTCGAGCGCGAGAACGCCGAGTTGGCCGAACGCGCCCGCTCGGATCAATCCCTGGCCCAGATGATCACGCCGCTGTCAGCCCAGTTGAGGAGTATGACGGAACAGGTCACGGCGATGCAGACCCGGCAGGCCTCCCACGACGCCGCGATACGCGAGCAACTGTCCCACGCGGCGCAGACCAGCGAGAAGCTCGCTCACGAGACGGCCTCGCTCAGCAGGGCGCTCACATCCGTCTCGGCCCGCGGCACGTGGGGGGAGGTCGAGCTGCGTCGGATCGTCGAGGCCTCGGGCATGCTCCCCCACGTGGACTTCTCCGAACAGCAGCGGGTTTCGACCACGACACGAGGGTCCTCCCACGTATCCGACTCCGCCTCGCGGCCCGATCTGACGATCCACCTTCCAGGCGGGGCGCACATCGCCGTGGACGCGAAAGTCCCGTTGTCCGCTCTGCTCGAAGCCTACGAGATCGAAGGCATCGGCGAACAGGATCTGGCCAAGCGCAGCGAACTCGTGCAAAAGCACGCCGACGCCTTGCGCACCCACGTCAAGGAGCTCGCCAAACGTAACTATCCCGGTGAATTCGCCGGTTCGCCGGAGATCACCGTCCTCTTCCTCCCCGCGGAGTCCCTTCTCTCAGAGGCTTTGACGAATGACCCCTCCCTGCTGGAAGACGCGCTCCGCCAGAAGGTGGCCCTGGCCACCCCGAGCTCTCTGCTCGCACTCCTGCGCTCGGTGGCCGCTGTATGGTCCTCGACCCAGATCACCCAGGAGGCCCAGGCGATTCTCGAGCTCGGCAGAACGCTCGCCGAACGGCTGGGGAAAGTGGCCGAGCACCTGGACAGCCTCGGCTCGTCGCTGCGGACCACGGTCGACCGGTACAACAAGACCGTCGGCTCGCTGGAGAAGCGCGTCCTCGTGACGGCCCGGGACCTGACCTCGCTCGACGCCAAACTGGATCCGCCCCGCCCGATCGAGGGCGACGCCGCCCAGGTCAGGAAGATCGCGGCGCCCCAGCTGCAGTTCGACGCCTCTCAGGAGCCCCTGTAGAGAGAAGCATCCCTTGAGAGATGTTCGAAGACGCCTTTCGTGTGAGAGTAGAGAGGCCTTGCCGGATGCGCGGCGAGTCGAGCCCGAATGATTTAGCCTGAATCTATGGACCAGTCCAGCCCAAGCGCGGCTGATTACGAGCCCAGTGAGCCTGAGTCTCGAGACCGGTTGAGCCCGGCTCTTGAACGCGCGATGCGTGCGCCTAGAGGTATTTGCTCGCCTCGCGGATCGACAGCGCCGACATCCGTCCGCGGTGGTCCTCGATGAAGCCGCGGACCCATTCGGGAGACGTCTTCGAATAGTCGCGGAGCGCCCAGCCTATGGCCTTGTCGATGAAGAATTCCCCGGATCCGAAATTGGCTTGAAGGATGTCGGCGAGCAGCTCCGTGTCGGTGTCGCCCTTGCGGAGCAGCTGATGGTCGATCGCTATCCGGCGCACCCACATGTTCTTATCGCGCGCCCATTCGAGAATGGTCGGCCGCGCATCGGGAAACCTGCGGATCACGTCGCCGACGGTACGGTCCAGGGAGTCGACGGTGTCCCACCACGATTTGGACGTCGCCAGGGCTTTCAGCCGCGGCAGGTTGCCGGGGACCAAATGCCTGCGCACGATCCGCAGGTAGTCTGCGCCCACGTACTGGAACTCCCGTTCCTCGCACTGCCAACAGGCATCGACGAACGGCCAGTCGATGCGCCCCTCCTTCTTAACCCCGGCGAAATGCGGCTTGCACACATCGCGCCTCCGCGTGGCCGAGATCCCCAGGAAGGGAAACTGATTGCGCATGTAGGAGGACATCGGCCCGGCCCTGCCGGGATCCGACGCCTCACGGAGATCGCGGAAGAGCGCATCCGCGTCGATCATGTTTCCTCCTCGCCTTCCCTGACTGGAGTCCCTTTCCCCTGCCGGAGCCCCTCGAGCTCAGCTGGCTGGGCCCCAGTCTCGACCACCGGTTGAGATCGACGGCTGGACCCTCGATCCCAATCACCGGCTGACGCCTCAGGCTCAACCGGATGACAACCGGATCCTCACGCGGCGCCCTAACCGGGATCTTACGCGGTGACCTGTATCGGGCCCTCACGCGGTGTCCGCACGCCGACGGCCGGAGGCAGGCTCAGCGCGCTCGGCTTGTGCGCCGCCGTCGAATACCCTCCTGTTGCGGGCGCCGGCGTTGCGCACCCGCCTGCCAGGCGACCTCTCCGCGGCCGTGCCGGCCCCGCCGGCCTTTTGTTCCCGGACTTTGTGGGGCCTGTCAGGCTGGATCCCGGTTGCCTTGAGGTCCGCCCGGAGGTTCTTCGGCAGGGTGAACCGGATGTCCTCCGACACCGTCTCGACGCGTTCGACCTGCGTGTATCCGAAAGACCTCAGACGTTCGACGACGTCGCGAACGAGGATCTCGGGCACGGATGCGCCAGAGGTCAGGCCCACCGTCGTCACGCCTTCCAGCCAGGCGGGGTCGACCTCCTCGGCGCGATCCACCCGGTAGGCGGCTCCCGCACCGGCCTCCAGCGCGACCTCGACCAGGCGCACCGAGTTGGACGAATTCGCCGATCCCACCACGATGACGGCGTCGCACTCGGGAGCCATCGTCTTGACCGCGCCTTGGCGATTCTGAGTCGCGTAGCAGATGTCGTCGGACGGCGGGTCGATGAGGTTCGGGAACCGCTGCCTGAGCAGCTCAACGATCTTGAGGGTCTCGTCGACCGAGAGCGTGGTCTGGGAGATCCACACGACCTTGTTCGGATCGCGGACCTGGACCGCGTCGATCTCCTCGGGGCCGTTGACGACCTGGATGTGCTCGGGCGCCTCTCCCTGCGTGCCCTCGACTTCCTCGTGCCCGGCGTGCCCGATCAGGAGGATGTCGTAATCTCCCTTGGCGAAGCGCACCGCCTGCTTGTGCACCTTCGTCACCAGGGGGCAGGTCGCGTCGATCGTGAGCAGGTTCCTGGCGGCCGCTTCGGCGTGGACGGCGGGCGACACGCCGTGCGCGGAGAACACCACTCGCGCGCCCTCGGGGACTTCCTCGGTTTCGGAGACGAAGATCGCCCCGCGCCTCGTCAGAGTTTCGACGACGAACTTGTTGTGGACGATCTCTTTGCGCACGTACACGGGCGCCCCGTACAGCGCGAGGGCCTTCTCCACGGCGTCGACCGCGCGATCCACGCCCGCACAGTACCCGCGCGGCGTGGCCACGAGGATCCTGCGCCCGTCGGGAGAGGGAGCCGACGGGATCTCAGACGGGAACGCCGAAGCCCCGGCGAGGGAGGCGGCCGGCCCGTTTGATCTTTCAGTCACCCTCCAAGCCTAGTCGGCGGGTCACAGCCGCGCGAGAGTGAGCCCGGACTCCCCCGGGCACCGCGGGACGCCGGACGAAGACCTCGACAGCCCCACTCGTCGCGCCCGCCCGGGCGACGGCTCTCAAACGCGCGGTCCCGGGCGAAAACGCGCGCAATCGCGACGGCCTGCCGGGGAAAGGACACGTCTCACTAGGTAAAAGGGCACATCACCCGGGAAAGCGCGTGTGGAAGCATGTACGCATGGCGCAGAAAATCCCGGTGCCGCCGGAGCTGCCCCAACTCGCGGCACAGACGAGTCCGCAGCGGCCGTGGCCGCTGCGGGTCCTGTCGATGAAGATCCGCGAATACGTGGCCGCCATGTCGCGTCTGTGGGTCGAGGGAGAAGTCATCACCCTGCAACGCCGCCCAGGCGCGAGGGTTCAGTTCTTCACCCTTCGCGATCTGGAGGCCAAGGCGTCGATGTCGGTGAAGATCTCGACGCACCTGCTTCCCCTGGGAGTCGAGCCGGGCACGAGGGTCGTCGTCTGCGCCAAGCCGGATTTCTACGAGGCCAACGGCTCCCTGTCCCTGTGGGCCGACGAGGTCCGCCCCGTGGGAGTCGGGGACATCCTTGCACGGCTGGAGCAGCTGAGGGCTCGGCTGGCGGCGGAGGGCCTGTTCGCCGCGGAGCGCAAGAAGCGGCTTCCGTTCCTTCCGCGGACGATCGGGCTCATCTGCGGGCGCAACACGAAGGCCAAGGAGGACGTGGTCGTCAATGCGCGAACCCGCTGGCCCGCTGTGGGCTTCGATGTACGGGAGGTGCAGGTTCAGGGCTCGGGGGCCGTCGACGCCATGCTCCAGGCCCTGTCCGAGCTCGAAGCGGCTCCCGGCGTCGACGTGATCGTGCTGGCTCGCGGAGGCGGCAGCGTGGAGGACCTCCTTCCCTTCTCCGATGAGCGGCTGGTGCGCGCCGTCGCGGACGCCGTCACTCCCGTCGTCTCGGCCATCGGCCATGAAGGCGACAGCCCGATTCTCGACCTAGTCGCCGACCTGCGCGCCTCCACGCCCACGGACGCGGCCAAGCGAATCGTCCCCGACGTCGCCGAGGAGGAGGCGGGCCTCATGCAAGCCCTGCGACGGGGACGGGCGGCCGTCTCCTCGATGCTCGACCGCGCCCGAGCCGACCTGGAGGCTCTGCTGGCCCGCCCCCCGCTGGCCCGCCCGTCGACCATGATCGACGTCCGCGAATCCAACCTCGCCTCTCTGACACAGTGGCTTCACGCGCATGCGTCGCGCGCTCTCGACCGCGAGGAGGGGACGCTCTCAACCGTCGTGGCCAACCTGAGTGCGCTGTCCCCCAAGCTGACTCTCGAGCGCGGATACTCGATTCTTCTCGACGCCGATGGCGCCGTCCTGTCCGACGCCTCGAACACCGGCCGCGGAAAGCGCCTTCGGGCAGTCCTGTCACGCGGCCGGCTCGACCTGGAGGTGACGTCCCCAACACCACGAGGAGGCGAGAGTGGGAGGAAGAACAACGGACGAGGATGACGTCGACCCGGGCGTGGAAGGCCTCTCCTACGAGGACGCGCGTTCGCGCCTGGTCGAAATCGTCACCCGGCTCGAACAGGGGTCCATCCCTTTGGAAGAGGCCCTGCGGCTGTGGGAAGCGGGCGAAAGGCTGGCCCGGCACTGCCAAGCCTGGCTGGACGGCGCCCGAGCGGAGACGGACGGCCAGCGGTCTCAGACCCGGGCGTCCGGACCGAGCGGCGGATCGCGGGCGGACGGCGAGGAACCGGAAGAGGACGCCCTCGGGGAGCTGACATGAGTACGCTCGTCATCGGCGAAGCGCTCATCGACGAAGTCGCCTTCGCCGACGGATCGTGCCTGCGCGGACCGGGAGGCTCCATGCTGAACGTGGCGATCGGGTTGAGGCGACTGGGCCGGACGGTCCGTCTGGTCACCGACTTCGGGCTGGACCCCGACGGAGAGATCCTCGCCGAGTACACGGCCAGCAACGGTTTGGAACTGTGGCTTCGCGCCGACGCCGAGCGGACCAACCCGACGTCCGTATCCCGCACGGTCATCGGCGAGGACGGCGTCTCATCCCAGTCTCTGACCTTCACCTGGGACATCCAGGACATCCCCGAATCGGGCGCCTGCAAGCTGGACCTCCAAGTCCTGGCACCCACCTGCCTCGCCTTCGGCTCGGCCGCCTGCCACGTCGAGCCGGGCGCGAGCAAAGTCCGGAACTGGGTGAGCCACCTGCGCGACTCGGCGACGATCGTCTACGATCCGAACGTCAGCGCCTGCCTGATCGACGACCGCGCGAATGCGCGCGACAGGGTCGAGGACTTCGTTGCACTCGCCGACATCGTCAAGGCCTCCGACGAGGACGTCGCCCGCTTGTACGGCGCGCGGGCGGACAGCGGGGACATCGCGGCCGGATGGCTCAGCCTGGGCCCGTCCCTCGTCATCGTCACTCGCGGCACTGCAGACACGCTCCTCTACCCCCGCTCCGGCAGTCCCATCCGCATACCGTCCCAGCAGGTCGACGTGATCGACACCGCCGGAGCGGGCGATTCGTTCTTCGCGGCGCTCATCGACGGGCTGACGCGGATCTCACTGGACGGAGCCGCCCATCGCGACAACCTCAACGATATCTCGCGCACTCATCTGCAGAGCCTGGGGGCGTACGCGTCCACCGCCGCTTCCCTGACGGCCTCGCGGAGAGGGGCCGTTCCGCCCACGCGGGAAGAGCTGGCCGCGGTGAACGGCAGGTACCGCGCCATGTGACCGGCGCGAAGCGGCCTGCCTTGACCGTCTCCGTCAAGAGGCAGGCAGCTCGGTTACACCTGGTATAAACGGTAAGGACACACGAAGGCAAGGCCTGTCCATTCGGCGTGGAGTCTGGACTTTTCCTTGCCGCATCAATGCTTTACGGATTTTCCGATTATGCAATGGGGAATATGACCCCAAAATCCGAGGCGCCGGGAATTGACTGAAAGATAAAATAACAATATGATAACAATGTGGTTGCAGTCACAAGACCTGTGACTGCTGACCGGAAAGGAACCACGGTGTTGTCGCGCCTCTCAATGGCAGGAAAGCCACTTCGGCTTCCCATGGTAGTCGCTCCGACTGCCTTTGCGCCAGGGGATGTGCGCTTGCCGACGCCCCGTCGAGGCGGCCGCGAATGCCGCCGCGCGACAACTCAATATCTGCGCTGCGGGACCTGAGCTGGCACTCCCGTCCCGTGGTGACGCTCCGAGAAGGAGCGGGCACCGCAGAGCAACCGAATATCACACACGCATGGCGTGGGTCACGATTTCATCCTCGTGGCCCACGCCGTCTTTTCAGATGGATTCAGATGGCGCCGACGGCGGTGCCCGGCCTTACGCCAGGCCCGGCGTCACCGTCCCAGCCGGCGTTCGCGCTGGGTGTAGTCGCGAAGCGCGCGCAGGAAGTCGGTGCGGCGGAAATCCGGCCAGTACGCTTCGCAGAAGTAGAGCTCGGTGTGAACCGTCTGCCATAGCATGAAACCGCTCATCCGCTGTTCGCCCGACGTTCGGATGACGAGGTCGGGGTCGGGCTGGCCTTTCGTGTACAGGTGCCTGGCGATGCCGTCGACGCTGATCGACTGGGCGACGTCTTCGAGCGATCGGCCGCAGGCCGCCTCCTCCCTCAGAAGGGAGCGGACCGCGTCGGCTATCTCCTGGCGTCCGCCGTAGCCCACGGCGATGTTGACTTCCACGCCCCCGGCCTTCGCCGTGGCGGCCTCGGCGGCGCGCAGCCGCCTGGACAGACTCTCCGGGAGCATGTCGAGGTTGCCGACCATCCGCAGGCGCCAGTATCCGCTCGCCGCAAGGGTTTCGACGGCGCCCGCGATGATCTCGGCGAGCTGCCCGATCTCCTCGGCGGAGCGCTTGAGGTTGTCCGTCGACAGCAGCCAGAGGGTGACGACTTGGATCCCGACTTCGTCGCACCATCCGAGGAACTCGCTGATCTTGTCGGCCCCCTTGCGATGCCCGAAGGAGGCCGTCTGGCCGAGTTCGCGAGCCCAGCGGCGATTGCCGTCAAGCATGACGCCTATGTGCCGGGGCAGAGCTGTGGCGCCGAGCTCTCGCATGAGGCGACGCTCGTAGAGCTTGTACAGGAATGCCGGTGCGGCCAATGAACACCTCCTCGGGTCTCGGATACTAGGTTAACCCGGTGAGAACGATCCCACCTGCCGCAGGGGCCTGTGAGCCGGTGGACCTCGCACCTAGAATCGGTGGGGAACAAGGAGGACGAATGACCACAGTGATATCCCAGCGCAAGCTGCGCCTCAACGCAATGCCGAAGCCCAAGGCGCGAGGCTGGATCCACGCCGCCACGGCGCCCCTCGCGCTGGCCAATGCGATCGTGCTCCTCGTGCTCGCCCCGACGGCGCAGGCCAAACTCGCCTGCCTCGTCTTCGGGATCTCCTCCGTCGTCCTCTTCGGCCATTCGGCGGTCTACCACCTGGGCACGTGGTCGCCGAAGGTCGAGACGGTGCTGCGCCGGCTGGACCATTCCAACATCTTCTTGCTCATCGCGGGCACTTACACTCCCCTGGCCGTCTCGCTCCTGCCCGGCCGAACGGCCATCTTCGTCCTCAGCGTCGTCTGGGTGGCCGCTCTGGGCGGCATATACCTCGCAGTCGCCAAGCCGGGCGCCCCGCGTTGGCTCACCACGGGGCTGTACGTGGCCCTGGGATGGTTCTCCGTCTGGTACCTCCCCTACTTCTGGGAGACGGGCGGGCCGGCCATCGTCTCGCTGATCCTCACCGGCGGCATCGCCTACACCGTCGGGGCGCTCTTCTACGGCCTGCGCTGGCCCAATCCCTGGCCGCGGGTGTGGGGTTTCCACGAGTTCTTCCACGTGGGGACGCTGATCGGCTACACCTGCCAGGCCATCGCCGTGTGGCTCACGGTCATATGGCTGCCTTGAGGGGAAACGCCGGCATGGGGCATTGTGCGCCCATCGCTGGTAGTCTTACCGAAGAAACACCATGCCTGCGGCAGCGGGCATGGATTTTTTACTCGCGCACACACGGTCCCCTAAGGAGATGAACATGGCTGATGAGCGCAAAGGCGCCTGGCTGTCCCCCGAAAGCTACGAGCGCCTGAGATCCGAACTCGAAGAGATGACCACAACCGGACGCGCGGAGATCGCCCGCAAGATCGAGGCCGCACGCTCCGAAGGAGACCTGCGCGAGAACGGCGGATACCAGGCCGCCCGCGAAGAGCAGTCGAAGATGGAGGGCCGTATCGCCGAGCTGACGCATCTGCTGGAAAATGCGACGGTCTCCGAGCCTCCCACGGCTGCCGAGGTCGCCGCCGGCACGGTGGTCACGGCGTTGATTTCCGGGGAAGAGGAGCGCTTCCTCCTGGGCTCGCGAGAGGCCGCGGACCTGGTCGGCATCGAGGTCTATCCGGAGAATGCGCCCCTGGGCAAGGCGATCCTCGGCTTGAAGAAGGGTGATACGACGTCGTTCGCCACCCGCACGGGCAGGAAGATCAGCGTCGAGATCCTCGACATCGAACCCTTCCAAGGATAGGCGGGTACCGCATGTTCATCTGGGAGTCTTCCGGCGATCAGGCCGTGGTCGACCCATCGCAAGCCCTTCCGGGACGCAGCGAGCCGATACTCGCCGACCCCATGCCCCACGCCGTGCTGGGGACGCCGATCCTCGGCGAGCCCGGCGACGGCCAAGAGGTCATCTATCTGGCCTCGGGATGCTTCTGGGGAGCGGAGAAGGCGGCGTGGGAGCTGGGCGCCGATGCGACGGCCGTCGGCTACATGGGGGGCTCCACTCCGAACCCCACCTACGAGGAGGTGGGCACCGGGCAGACGGGGCACGCCGAAACGGTCCGCGTCCTCTACTCGCCGGTCGCGCTGCCCACCGAACGCCTCCTCCAGGCTTTCTTCGAATCGCACGACCCCACGAGTCTCAACCGCCAGGGAGGCGACGTCGGCACCCAGTACCGGTCCGCCGTCTTCCCGACGACGGCCGCCCAGGAGTCTCTGGCACGCGAGATGATCAAGACGTACCAGAAGGTCCTGACCGAAGGCGGATACGGCGATATCGTCACCGAGATCGTCCCGGCCCCCGCCGCGGGAGCCTTCTATCCGGCAGAGGACTACCATCAGCAATACTTGGCGAAGAACCCAGGCGGCTACCAATGCCACGCGCGCACCGGCATGGCCTGCCCGCTCCCGCAATCCGGCCCTCTCCGGCCCGGGCCCGCAGACGATTCGCCGTCCCGCGGCCGCGACGACGCCTGATCTTCACCTGCGCCTTATCCGGCCTCTCCAGTTGGCGAGATTGGAGGTGCCGCTGGACGTCGCCTTCTTGACCGGCGACCTGCGCGTGCGCCTAGGGGACGGCACGGGGGGCGCAGCGTCCGGCGCCTGCGGCATCGACAGCGCGCGCATGTCGATGCGTCGGAGCACCTGATCGACGACCGCGACGTCCACCATGGGATCGCGCCTGGCCTCCAGTATTTCGCCGCGCGCGGCCTCCAACGCCACAGACTGTGCGCCGACGACCATGTCGTGGATGTCGGAGGCCCTCCTGATCGCCGTGTCCGTCAAAGCCGTGCCGCCGATGTGATCCCAGTGGTGGTCCACTTCGAGCCGCGTCTTCAAGCGCTTGGCCCATGAACGCAATTCGTGGCGTTCGGGCTCGGGAAGGTCGAGATTCTCGAAGTAGACTTCAAGAGCGTGGCATGCGGCGTACTGTGCGCGGCCGGCGAGCTCGGAGACCTCCTCGGCTTCCACACTCCCGTCCTCGGTCAGCCTGAGGGTGCGGATGAGCCAGGGAAGGAGCAGACCGGTGGGGACGAGGGTGACGAGGAGCACAAGTGCCGCCACAACGACGACCAGTCTCCGGTATTCGGCCATGTGACTCTCGCTCCACGTCGGCAGGGACAGGGCGAGGGCGAGTGTCGCCAGACCTCGCATGCCGCACCAGGCGATGACCAGGCAGTCCCGCCACGATCGCGGCACGGCCCCGCTGTGCCTCCTGATCTCTACGAAGCGCAGGAGAAGTGTGGCGGCGAAGCGGACGAGAATGCTCACCGCGACGACGGCGGCCGCCACGCCTAAGTAGCCGGCGATCTGCCGCCACCCCTCGGCGTCGACGATGTTGCGGATCTCCAAACCCATCAGGCCGAACGCTGTGCCGGTGACGAGCAAGTCGACCACTTCCCAGAACGAGGCCGTCATGAGCCGGTCGCGCACCGCCTCGGGATCGATCCGGCGGTTGATCTCCAGGGCGGTGACTACGACTGCGATGACGCCGGAGGCGTGCACCTCCTCGGCCACGAGGTAGGCGACGAAGGGGACGATGATCGTCACGGCGCCGGTGGCGGCCACGTTCCGAATGGTTCTGCTCGCCGCGCTTGCCAGCCAGCCGATGACGTAGCCGATGGCGACGGCGAGGACCGCCCCGACGAGGAAGTTGAGGAAGACGTGGCTGAATTCGCCCTCCCCGTCGAGGGATCTGATGGACGTGGAGAAGACGACGATGGCGACGGCGTCGTTGAAGAGACCTTCGGTCTGCAGCGTCCGCATGATTCCACGCGGAACCTTGGCCGGCTCGGCTACCGATTCGACCGCGACCGGATCGGGAGGGGCGACCATGGCCCCCAGCGCGAAGGCGAGGGGGACTTCGATGCCCGGGACGAGAAGGAGGACGACCCCCGCGGCCGAGACGGTGGTCACCGCGGTCAGGACGAAGGCCATGATGAGCAGGGTACGCCAGCGACGCCGGAACACCGACCAGGAGGCACGCCTGGCCATCGCGAAAAGCAGAGGCGGCAGGAAGAGCGGGAGGATGATCTCCGGATCGATCGCGAACCGGGGAAGCACGGGAAGGAAGGACAGGCCCGCGACCGCCAGCAGCAGAAGGATGGGATAGGGAAGTTGGGTGCGCTCCCCCACCACCACTGCAAGGATCGTCACCGCGAAGAGACCCAAGACCATGACGAGACCGGACACGAACGCACTCCCTTTCCCAGCGTGAACATCGATTCCCCGACGCGACGTTTCGGGACCGACCGTGGCGCCGTAGCCCTCCTCAATTATCCCCCATGAGTGCGCTCTTCCCGTTCACGCGTGGGCAATGGCGCGTTCGCCTATGGCGTCGCGCCCATGGAGATCCCGCCTCTGCCCAGTGCCGGAGGGGTCGAACCTCATTAGACTGGGAACGGCGGGTGCCGCCGACCCGGGCGGCACGTCGCCGCGTCCGTCGAAGCGGTGCCACGGCGTGGTCCCCATGACGGCTCGGCATGATTGCGACAGAGAGGACACCATGGACGTCACCCTTCCCACCGTCGTAGGAAGCTTCGGCGAGACCCCCGAACTCGTCTTCCCCGAATCCGATGCGCCTCGCGGACTTCACGCGGTCGTGCTGGAAGAAGGGACCGGCCCCGCCGTTCAGGCCGGGCGTGAAATCGAGGTCGACTACCTCGGCCAGATCTGGAACGGCAGGGTCTTCGACTCGTCCTTCCGACGCGGGCATTCGGTTTCCTTCCCGATCGGGGTCCGAATGGTCCTGGAAGGATGGGACCAGGCGATCGTCGGCAAGAGCGTCGGCTCCCGCCTTCTGCTATCGATCCCGCCGGAGAAGGGCTACGGCAAGGCCGGAAACCCACGGGCGGGCATCCGCGGAACGGACACCCTGGTATTCGTCGTCGACATCCTCGGGGTTCGTTGAAAGGTCGGGAAGCCGACGATCGAAGGGAATCAGGGACGGGGAACGGCGCCCCTGAAGCGGTCCGCTAGCGGCCGGCAGCATGAACGAGGGGCGTGGACGGAACCGTGAAGTTCCGCTCACGCCCCTGACGTTCGGTTACCGAACAGGATGCGATGGTCGGCGCACAGCGCCGAGAGCCATGCCGTCATCTCCGTCCGCACGGAAAAGCCGGGAACTGGAGCGCCGCGCCGAGAAGAACGCGCGCGCACCCGTCCCCGGCCGTGCGGGAGACCGGACTCAGCGGTCGCCGGCCAAGACGGCGAGAATCCGCAGCACCTGCCAGTAGATGAAGATGACCGTGGAGACGATGCCGAAAGCGGTCATCCACGCGAACTTCTTGGGCGCGCCGTTGGCCACGGCGTAGTGCACGAGTTCGAGGTCGCCGATCAGCATGTATCCGCCGATGAAGATCAAGAGCAGGCCGAGGATGATCCCGAGCGGAATGCCGCCGACTTTCATCGAATCGAGTCCGAACATGCCGTCTACGGCGTTGGTCGAGACCAAGATGATGTTCACGATGCCGTAGACGAAAGCCGCGATGAGAATCGTCAGGACGATCTTGTTTCCCTTGCTGGTCGTGCGGACGGCCCCGCTCATGTGCAATCCGACGGCCACGGCGACCACGACCAGAGTGCCGATGATCGCCTGGAGGGCGATCCCCGGGTAGAGGTCCTCCAATGCGGCCGTGACCACGCCCATGGCGAAACCCTGGACCGTCGCGTAGGCGATCGACAGGCCCGGCCCGACCATCGGGCGGAAGGCGCAGAAGATGGCGATGCCCAGGGTTACAGGGATCGTCAGGGCCACCAGCGGCATCGCCGCCTTGCTGGGCATGAACGCGCCGAGCATCGCCGTGATGATCGTGAACGCCAGCAGTACGGTGGTCTTGACCATCGCATCGTCGTAGGTCATGGTCGCCGAAGCGGACGATCCCGGGGTGAAGACCCCGCCGCCCGCAGCCTGAGGAGCATAGGCCTGCTGACCGGCGAATTGGTTCACGCCGGGCTGCTGGCCGTACACGGGCTGACCGTAGGCGTCGTACTGCTGTCCGTATTGAGTCTGCGAGGGGTAGCCGTTCGGCATCGTCGGCCCCCTGAAATATGGATTACGGTCCATCACCGGATTGTTGGCCACGTTTCCTCCTTGTGGGCAAGCATTCGCTTGTCATGTCGAGCCCATTCTATGCGACTCCGACGCCTCCACTCGCCTTTGTGGCTCCGCTCTCAGCGCAGAGGCAGGATAGAACTTCCCCTCGAGGCGGCGGGGAAGCCTCACACGTAAGAGAAGTTACATCGGAGCATCCCCGACGCGACCCTCGATTTCGGCGGAATCGCAGCAAGGCGGCCGAATCCCGCCTCTGAACGCCTTACCGGCCAGGAGGCCGACGGGGCCGGCTCGCGTCCCAACATGCGGAACGCACGAGCAGCGGACGTCGGATCCGTGAAATAAACTGGGGCAGGGGGTTAAAGGGTTGAAAGGGTATCTATGATAAAAGTCGACAATCTGACTAAGCGATACGGCTCGAAAGTCGCCGTCAACCAGTTAAGTTTCGAACTCCGGTCCGGGCGCGTCACCGGATTCCTCGGTCCGAACGGCTCGGGGAAGTCGACGACCATGCGATGCATCGTCGGCCTGGACCGTCCCACGGGAGGTCGCTGCACCATTCGCGGAGTCGAGTATGGAAAGCTCCCCTCCCCCTTGACGCAGGTCGGCGCCCTTCTGGACGGGCGCGCGTTCCATCCCAACCGCACAGCCCGCCAGCATCTGCGAGTCGTCGCCGACACCCACGGCTTTCCGAGGAGACGCGTCGAAGAAGTGCTCGAGCTGACAGGCATCGCTTCGGTGGCGAACAAACGGCTCAAGGGCTTTTCCCTGGGCATGGGCCAGCGCCTGGGGATCGCCAACGCCCTTCTCGGAGATCCGGAGGTCCTGCTCTTCGACGAACCCGTCAACGGACTGGATCCCGACGGCGTGCGCTGGGTCCGCGACCTCATGCGCGACCTGGCCGCACAGGGGCGGACCATCCTCGTCTCCTCGCATCTCATGAGCGAGATGTCACTCACGGCCGACGACCTCGTGGTGATCGGACGCGGGCGCCTGCTCGCCCAAGGCGACATCAAGCAGTTCACCGAATCGGCCTCCCACAAGACCGTTCACGTCTCCGGCCCCGACGTCAGAGCGATCGCCGACACCCTGGCCAAAGCCGGGATGCAGCCGCAAGTCCAACCCGGCTCGGAGAACAATCCGCACGGCGTCGTCGACATCGCCGCCGGAGATCGAGCGCAGATCGGCCACATCCTTCACACAGCCGGGCTCGAGCTCCACGAGCTCTCCGAATCGCATTCATCCCTGGAGGACGTCTTCATGGAGCTGACGGCGAACGAAGTCGAATACGGCGTAGGAGCGCCCGCCCCGGGGCTGCCGGCGCAATCGCCCGACCAGGTACGCGGAGGTGCACGATGAGCATGGACAACGACTACAACGGCAACCGCACTCCCGGGGCGCATTCCCAGCGTCCGCCGGCCGGCACGGCTCCAGCGTCCGCCGGCACGGTCCCGCCTGCCGCACCGCAGGGCCCAGAGGGACGGGAATTCACCCAGCGCGTATTCGACCCGCGCCGGTACCGCAGCACCTTCGCAGGATCGGTCCGATCCGAGCTGCGCAAGATGACGAGCCTCCGCTCGACATGGATCGTCTTCGTCGTCCTCGCCGCATTCACCACCCTCGTCACGTGGGCGGTGGCGGCCGACTCCTCGGGGAAGGGGAAGTCCGCAGACGCCCAGATCGTCACGGCGCAAACGCCGTTCTTCATGATCTTCATGCTCGTGGTCGGAGTCCTAGCGGTGACCGGCGAGTATTCGTCGAACACGATGAGGACCACGGCGCTGTCGACTTCGAACCGAATCACCGCGTTCACAGCCAAGACCACTGCCGTCTGCTTGATGATCGGAGCGGCGACCTTCCTCCTCCTCCTGTGGCTGATGGGACTTGGCCAAACGATCTCCAGTTCCGGCCTCGAGATGGGCGGCAACAACTTCAGGCACCTGTTCTCCTCGTGGTTCGCGACGACGACCTGGGCTCTCATGGGGCTCGGCGTGGGGTACGCCATCCGGTCCACCGCGGGCTCGATCATAACGATGGTCTTCTTCCTGTGGATCACCCCGCTGCTCGCGCTCCTCCCGATCGATTTCTTCGAGCACACCTTCAAAAAGATCATCCCGAACACTCTGATCACCACGATGGCCTACCCGTCAGGGAACAGCGGCGCTAACGGCCTCGACGCGCCTACATATGGAGCCGCGTTGATCACGTGGATCGTCTATTTGGTCGTGCTCGTCCTCCTCGGCCTGTTCCGCTACAGGAAGAGTGACATCTAGGCGACGCCATCCGCAATATTCTTCTATGGGAGTGCCAGTATCAGGTAGCG
>ERZ772948.670-NODE-670-length-22139-cov-39.280112_pt1 | contig 22139 bp, 20 predicted proteins | sample MGYA00511945_ERZ772948 | MGnify/ENA primary metagenome ERZ772948 (study PRJEB29015, sample SAMEA2737927) | human oral metagenome | biome: human oral; feature: human-associated habitat; material: dental | place: China | collected 2141 ... | reverse complement strand
TCCATGCGCGCGGCCACCAACTAGGCAATCATTCGTGGTCGCACCCAGAGTTACCCAAACTACCGGCTGACCAAATTGCCAGTGAAATTGACCGTACCAATGATGCCATTAAGCAAGCCACCGGCGTCACACCGGCTATTTTGCGCCCGCCCTACGGCGCGATCAACGGCGTTGTCCTAGAGCAGCTTCGCCTGCGCGGTATGTCGTCAATATTATGGTCAGTCGACACTCGCGACTGGGCCGACCGCAACAGTGACATCGTCTGCTCGCGCGCCGTCGCTGGCGCTCGCCCTGGAGCCATCATCCTGATGCACGACATCCACCAAACGTCAGTCGGTGCCGTACCGTGCATCCTCAGCGCGCTGAAACAGCAAGGATATTCGTTTGTGACGGTACAGGGACTGCTCGGTAATATGGCGGCGGGAGCTGGATATCCGTAGAATCTTAGCTGGATGTTGCGGCGACTATTCTATTTATCTATCTCAAAAACCTTGTATCTCGAAGCTGTGCCGCGCACTAATTTTACCTTCGACGACGCCACACCAAAATACTTCGCCAATAGCTTCACCGCTGCGGCGTTTGCCCGTCCCTCGATGGCCGGTGCCTTGATGTAAATCGTCAGCGAACCGTCATCGTTCGGGACGACCTCTTCGCGGTGACGGGAGTTGGGTTTGAGATGGACTGAGATTTTCATACTTCAATCAACTCTGCTTAAGGTTAGTACTATGATTATTTTTTACCATTTATTGATATAACTTATTAACGTCTTCTATCCTAGAATCTTTACGAATAATATTCATAATTTCAACTATAGTATGAGCGTATACTTTTCCTGAATTATAAACTCCAACAACCCTTTTTATTTCCGCATTATCATACATATCACAATCATTTGTGCTTCTTAATATTCTAGCGGCAATCTTAATACTCTCAACGTCGGTGAGTGGTTTTTTAGATTTGACCTGTGCAATACCAACCGTAAGTTCACACTTGAATAGTGTAACTATGGTGTTTTCTATTTTTCGAATTAATCGTGGTCTATTCATGTCCTCATATACTAATATAGAATACAAAAGAAGCTTATTACATGACTCATCTTTGCAAAATAAATCTATAAATTCATGATAATTATTATAAATATCATGAAATGCCCTGACAACATAATTGGCAAAAGCTATACTGTTTTCATTTTCTGCAGCATCATGACTACTGCCCATGTTGGTTATACGAAAATATAAAAGGACCAGCATGGCTACAGCCATACTTGACCATAAATTATCTAACAAATTGTTGATACTGCTTGGTGCAATAATTGACAAATTGACCGCATTACTTATAAGTCCTATGGAAATCCCAGTGAAAATTGCCAATAAAACGTTGGTAATATGGATTAGTCTCTCGCTAATAAACTTTCTCTTTTTAAATATCCCCCAAGTATCCCTAAATAATAGTGAGACTATTACTGACACAAGTGCATAAAACCAGGGTTGATCAACCTTAAAATAACGCTGTTCTATAGATACTACCAAAAGAACTATAACAGCCACCGGAAGCGTTCGAAATAGAAAATAATTGACCCATTTCCTGCGCCCATAGCTAACAAATTGCCGAACCGATAGATAGTTAGATACATTACTATTAAGAGAGTCCTTATATTTCACCAACTGAAAAAATGCATTAATAAGAAATCCTCCTAATATAGCTATGGATATTGGTGCAATATCTTTCTCAGTCATTTCTCTACTTAGTTTAGCATAATAAACCTAAAACGACATCGCCTCCAACTCCCGCGGCAAAATCTCCTGCACTTCTACTGAACCTGCCACCAAGTGGTAACCATGCAATTTTGACGGCAAATTACGCTCGACAGAACGCCAATTAACTGGACGATTTTCATCGAAATAATCGAGCAGTTCTGCGTTCAAAAAATGGTCGCGCGGCAGATCTACCGAACCGTCCTGATTGATGACCAGTGCTATCGACAAGCCAGCCGTCGTGCCATCTTCATTTTTAGCATACGCCGCCGTAACCAAATGAACCAGCGGCTCAAATTTCAGCACAGACTGATCGCTCGCCTCCACCTGCGCCTGGCCGCGCCGCGCGAGCTGCTGATTGATTTTTGTTGTTAATTCCTCAAAGCTCGGCTTACCATCGCCCGCTCGGCAATAATCACAACCATCTGCTGCCTCGACATATTCCAGCAGCAAATCCATATCAACGTCAGTATCCTTAACACCGTTTTGCGATAATTGCTCCACCATTTCATGTAGTGCGCCCAGCAAACTATAATCATTAGCATTTCTGGCAGCATCACCGATGCGGATGATGGCGCGAGCGATGGTGATGGTCTTGTTTGGCTTGTTCATGCATTCTCCTGAATATTTTTACGCCACTCGAAAGGCATTTGTGGACACCAAGCAGCCAACAACAGGCGAACAGAATAATTTGCGTGTGTATCAGGTGTCACAATTACTATCTCCGATCATAGTCAACGTCTGCCGCAAACTCCGCACTGGTGCCATATATGGTACGTCAATTTCTGCAAAATGCTGGCGGGCCGCAGTAATTTTACTTCGTTCATTAGCACTCAAGTGATTGTCATTAATATCATCCGACCCCTTCGTCTCGGCCACAAAGTAAATCCGCTCATCGCCATCAAACGCCACCGCCCAATCTGGATTATACTTACCGACCGGTGTATCAATCTTAAACCAGCTTGGTAGCTTAACATAAAACTTCACGTCGGCATTGTCCTCCAGCGACTGCATGAATTCACGCTCAACTTCCGAATCAACCGCCACGTAATCGTAGATGGTTTTTGCCTGGTCGGTCACTGCAATCGCCCCACTCTTCATCACCGCATCATACAGGTATGACTGTAGTTCATCATTCTCAAACAGCGTCATGTCATAACACTCGCCCGTCCTGTGATATTTAACGCCATCAACTGCCAAGCGTTGCTTCACCCGATTAATCGCCCGAGCTGTTTCATCAATAACTTGTTGTGGATTAATAGCCACCTGCTCAAACATCCCCGCCTGATCAAGCACATCAAATATCACCCGGCGAGTCATTTGTGTCTGACGCTGAATATCCGCTAATAAATTCGGTATCTTCACTGCAATTTGACGCGCCGCATAGGTGTTAAAACCAGTCTCACGTACCATAAAGCCTCTGTCGCTATTCATAGAGTCAATCAGGTTTTTAACATCAGCGATATGTGGTTTGCTAATAGTGACCTGTGCTAATTCACTAGCCGCCTCCGTCACTAACTTTTCTGTATCAATCGCTACCCGGTAGGTCGTTTTATGTTTAATTTTATCCCATAATTCCTTAAAGACTGGGTCAAGCACCTGTGATTTCTGAAACCTGACGACTTGCCGATCATCACGATTCTTGATTCGCCCACCGAAGCGAATACCTGTTTCCTTTTCAATCTCCGTCTGGAGCTTACGGCTAAAATCTGCATAGCTCTCATTGGCAATCACTGTCAGTATATTGACGCTATCATCATAGACTCGTTGTCCGTCAATATTCACCGGCAAGCGCAGACCTCGCCCGATTTCTTGGCGTTTTTTCATTTGGCTCGACGTTTCGTTAAGCGTACAAATTTGAAACACATTAGGATTATCCCAGCCCTCACGCAGTGCCGAGTGGCTAAAGATAAACCGTAGCGGCTCATTGATATCCAGCAGTCTTTCTTTATCCTTCATAATTAAGGTATATGCCGTATCATCGTCCTTCGTCCGCCCACCCTCGCCTTTGGTGTCGCGAGAGTCCTTCCATTGGCCATTCTTATCCGCCGCAAAATAGCCATCGTGCACCTCACTTGCTAGTAGGCCGTCCATCACACCAGCATATTTTCGTTTAGATGCTACTTTTTCGTAAGCCTCTTCAAACCACTGGGCAAATTTACCCTTGCTGACACCATTGGACGTATATTCACGATAATTCATAACTTTATCAACAAAGAATAGACTGAGCACCTTTACGCCGTCGCCCAGCCGACACTGTTTATCAAAGTGGTCATCAATCGTCAGCTCGATCTGTCGCCTGATGATGTCATCGTGCAGGCTTTCGTCACGCTGACCGACGTAAACCACCTTACCATTACTGAACTCGACGCAATTATCACCGTGATTGATCGACTCGACATAGTAGCCGGCATAGACCGAACGAGCCGTCTTTGCCTCTAAATCATCGCCAGGAAACACATTGATGATCTTGCGCTGCAAGCCATACTCATCACTCGCATCCACCTCTATCTTGGCGAATGAGCGAGTCTTTGACTGACGCTCCAGCGACAATACATTGATATACGCATCATTATAATTATCCTCACTCTGGACGCTATGCACCTCGATCTTCTTAACCAAGCCTTTATCGTAGGCATCGACCGGAGTCAGCCGGTAAAGCAAATTGTATAAGTGCTTATGCGTGGCACTATAGCGCAGCGTGCACAGCGGGTTAAGGCTAGCAATAGCATTACGCCGAATGTCCGTCTCCATATTCTGCGGTTCGTCGAGAATAACCACCGGGTGAGTAGCCTTGATGAAATCGAGCGGCCGACCATAGTCACTCTGCCGATTCATCACATTCTGTGCCTTAGCGAAGCTATCAATGGTAATCACCATGATCTGCAAGGTATCATTCGTGGCAAACTCACAAGCCTGACCTGTTTTCTTACTATCCCAGATGTAGTAGTCCATCTCTGGCTTGTTATATAGATCGGCGAAGTGCTCCCTGGTGATCGCCAAGTTCTTCAGCACGCCTTCACGAATCGCCACGCTCGGCACCACGATGATAAACTTCTTCCAACCATAGCACTGATGTAACTCATGAATCGTCCGCAGATATACGTACGTTTTTCCGGTACCGGTCTCCATCTCGATGGAGAAGTTCATACCATACTTCAGAGATTTTTCGCCGATTTCTAGCGGAAAAGTCATCGGAATACTAAAGCCACCTTCTTTAGTCTCGCTTTTTTCGATAGCATTTTTCTCTTGAATTTTATGCGTATTCTCAATTATCTGAGCCACATCTAGCGTCAGGTTATTTCCCTTGGCGATCGTCGCCTCCAGACTTAACTGTCCACTCTGATCCATATGACGAGTCACATCGTCACTATCCGCTGGCTGCCCAGCAAATATATCCACCACCGCATTGATGGCGTCGAGTTGGTATTGCTGATTGGGGTCAAAGTGGAGCTTCACTGTTCCTTCTTTCGATAATGTTTATCAAATTCTTCAAAAACCTTCACACTGAATAGCGGCTTGGTGGCGCTCTCCGGACTCATAGGGTTTAATGGATAGTGAAAACAAAAATCTTGACTATTTTCTAAAGTCTTTCTCAGCTCATGATATTTTCCATTAACCTTAAAATCGCTATACCTATCTTTCAACTTACTTGTAAGTTTATTGTAGTCCAGCGGGTGAGTCCTTTTTACATCATCTAGACTTATCTGGATAAAAGGAGCGTTCGGACTAGAGCTAAGTCTTACTTCTTGTGCATCAATCTTCTTAGATTTTGTAAATCTTGTTTCTATTGCAATTGTAATATTATGCTTGTTCTTTGGTGTTGATGGATGTTCTTTTTCTTTGCTAGCAATATATTCAAGCATATTAGCAACACTTGCATCACGACCTCGCACTAATACAGATTCCACTTGGCTCGGATGAAAAAATGACATAGGCATAAGAAAAAAATTATATTTATCCAGCTTAATTGAAAACCATTCATGTAAAAGGTCGACATAATTTACAATTGTCGCCATCCCTAGTTCTTGAACTTTATGACTCAATAGTGGGTCTGTATTATAAAAATGCACAGCATTGTCTCTTACTTCAATAACAGCCTCTACGTTTTCACGACAGACTCTATCAAGCACACCCTTACCCTCCAACTTTTTCATTGCGGAAAAAATATCAAGCGTCATTCTATTGCCAGTGCGGTTTTCTTTATATCTCCGTTTCTTACTTTTGCTACCATCTTTATTCTTTAGCGCACTTCTAACAGAAATAGAGCTCATATTATTGTTATTGTCTTTCAATATCTTCGCCTTTAATAATAACTCCCAACTGTTTATAGCAACTATGCAAAATATCTCTTCACGATAGCGAAAATCTGGCTTGTTATATAATTCAATGGCACTCACCATACTGGCGACTGACTTATTAACTAATTGCATAGATCTTGAGACTGCCATACTTACAGATCCTTTCTTAACTCTTTTGTCGCCTTATCAAAATCACTCTCCAGTCGGCGCATTTCCTCATCGCGGTATTTCTTAAACTCTCGCTTCGCCTTGACCATTGCTTGTTCGTGCTTAATTTTGCCAGCTCCGACCAGCACCGATGAATCACTAATCTTCAGAAATTCATCTAATTTATCTATCCATTGCTGCATTGTCATCGCCCTCTGTCTGGTTGCTTGCAGCTCGGCAAAATCAAGATACTGTGAGACGATCAGGTTAAGAACATTCAGCTCTTCCTCACTCAGATAATTCTTGGCAACTTCGACATCATCCGAAGTAATATAATCACCTTTGAAATTCGTAAGCCCCATACTAGGTTTCTTAGCATCTGCCCGCTCATAAACCAGCTCAGCCGCAGTCCTGCCGTGCGCCGCAACATGCATCTTATTTTGCACTGTCGCAAAGAATCGCCTGGTTAGCTTAGCATCCTTTTTGTAATCAATGCTCGTCGCATAAATATCCGTCACCTGCTGATATAGATTGCGCTCACTACTGCGAATATCACGGATACGCTGGAGAAGCTCCCTGAAATAGCGTCCGCCACCTTGTTTCAGCCTTTCGTCATCCATCGTAAAGCCCTTGACAATGTATTCACGCAGCCGCTTGGTCGCCCACTGGCGGAACTGCGTGCCACGCAACGACTTAACCCGATAGCCAACAGAAATGATAACGTCAAGGTTGTAATAATTCGTCGGCTTTGTAGAAAATTCGGAATTTCCGAATTTTCTCATCGTTGCTTCTTCTGATAGCTCTTTTTCTGTATAAATATTCTTGATGTGCTCGTTAATTGTCGGCTTAGACTTACTAAACAGCTCTGCCATTTGCTCTTGCGTCAGCCAAACTGTTTCGTCTTGGATTTGGACGTTGATGGAGACTTTGTTGTCGGAGGTTTCGTAAATGAAAAAACCGCTCTTACACATGATGCTCTCCATCAGGTATGCCGAGCCGAGCTTCATCTGGTCCAGAGACAGGAATATCGGGAAACTTAACAACCCCGGCCTGATCAGCTATTGCGCTTCTACAGTTTGAAGCAAAATTATTGTCTCCACTATCTTTAATATACTTAACGATCTTATATAGATCCGGAGTCTTAACAAGCGCAATTCCTTCTCTGACCGCCCCTGAGATAGCTTTGTCAGTAAACCAGTCCTTACGATTCTTAGGGTCTATTAACCGCATAGGGTTGCCAAACAGTATTCCTTTCGCCTTATTGTCAACCTCATCACGCTCAAAGTCAGCAGCTAAGGAGTCGTTCAATTGTCGAAACTTCGTAACATTAATAGTCTTATTGTCTTTCCCTTCACATTCACCTATTAGCCTTTCTCCTTCTGGAGAGGTGATAACTTGATCAAGTTCTAAATTGCCATCATTGTAATTTTCTGCAGAATATCCTAAAACTTTCAACCCTTCAATAACAGAGTTTTCCAGAGGCGTACCTGTTTCATATAGCAATCCTTTTAGTACAGCTTCCTTTTTAATGATATCTTGTAGCTTTTTATTACTAGATTGTAGCTTCTCTACTTTTTTATTATTTTTTTCAATCTTACTAATAGTTTCTTTTTCTGTATTAGTCTGATAGTTTATATCATTAGCCCACTCTGGAGACGGTGTTGCGTCATCCTCTGAAATAAGTCTTTTTTTGATATTCTTAAGAAAATCCACCAGAGCTTCACCAAAATTAAGTGCATCTTTTGTCCAAATTTCCTCGCCTTTTTTATTGGTTGTAATAAATTCCTCTTCATCATAATATATTGATGGCAGTAACACTACATACCCTTTGCCCATTTTCCTATAACCACCAACTAGTTTGGCTCTATTTTTTGTCAGATAAACTGGAGTAATTTTGTCATCATACCCAAAACTAACCTTATATTGAATATATCCTGCAAGCGTTTTTGGTATCTTAAAACAGTTTAGAACTGTGTCATCTGTGACGATATGTCTTCCCTGAAGATTGTTTAAATCGTTAAGTCTTATGGGTATAATATCGCTATTCTTACGTGTTTTAGTTTCGTAAGTGGTAACTTTACCTTTTGTCGTAGTTACACCAGTTGCTAACGAGAAATCCTCAACCGACCCTAGCATTATAAATATGACATCACCAGCATCAGCATGATCTAGTATACTTTTACTCCAATGATTAATGTCACTATCAAGGCGACGGGATGATTCTATATCAAAGCTAGTATTTCCGTTACTATATGTTTTTATTCCATATGAATATGTATTTATATCAGTAGAGATAAGCACTAAATCTACATCAGAAATAGCTCGCCTGGATTCTATAGTCTCAATATCCTCGGAATACCCCGGAATTACATAACCAACACTCATTACCTCCATCACACCACCTCCACCTCAACACCTTGCCGTTCGGCTTGCAGGAGTAGGTTTACTTTTAGATTTATGTCGTCGCCGAAGGCTCGGTCGAGGAGGATGATGGATGATGGTTTGGCGGCGAGGATGGCTGTAAATAGCTCCTCTGTCATGGAGTGCGCCAAACAAATAGCCAGCTTTTCGGGCGGAATAAAGCAGAATTTATCGTGTTGCTCAATCTTCGCCAGTGGCGAGATGCCACGCTTGAGCAGGAGCTCGGCTAGCAGGTCGTCGTCAGTCGTACCCTCCTCCAGTGGGTCAAGGTTGGCGAGTGCCTGCTGGCGAATCTCCTCTAGGTCAGAAACTAGCTCGTTCCACTGCTTGAAATTGCTGTCATCAACCCGATACGCCCGGAAGCCAAGATCAAGCGGGATGTCACGAGAGGCGAGCTTGTCCGCTTGGTCGGCACGGATTTTGGCACCCGCTCGGCGGATGCGCTCACGAGCAATGTCTGCGATAGTGCGGTAGCCAGCTTTATACGCCTCCGACTTCTCGTCAGTCAGCTCAGGTAACTGCACACAAATCCAGCGGCGATTACTGCCGTCTTCGGCGTTTAGCTCGGCAACGGCATGAGCGGTCGTGCCAGAGCCGGAGAAGAAGTCGAGGATGATATCGTTACCATCAGTACACAAACTCGCTAGCTGCTTAATTAGCTTAACTGGTTTTGGATAGTCAAAATACGCAGCACCGTCAAACAAATCCTTCACTTCTTTTGTTGCATCTTGCGAATGTCCAACGTCAGTATATTTCCAAACCGTCATTGGCGTTACACCGTCTTTGACCTCTGATAAAAAGCGCTTATATGCAGGAACATTGTTGCCTTCTTTTCCAAACCATACACGGTTATCAGCTATCAATTCGTTTGTACGTTCTTGAGAGAATACCCATGACCTACCACTAGGAGGCGATACTTGCCTTCCGCTTGGTGTCGTGATCTCATAAATATTCTTTAAATTTGCTGGCCCAACAGAAAAATCACTAAGCTTATATGGGCCACGTGGGTCATTATCTAGATTTTTATATCGTGCATCAGCCTCCTCGTTACGCTTTAATGCCAGCCTACCTAGCTGATCAATATTACGCGCAAAACAAACGACATAATCATGGCTCTCCGAAAAATGATGCTTTAGATTAACTGGCGCATAGGCTCGCTCCCACACAATCTGCGCTACAAAATTCTCCTCCCCAAATATCTCATTCATCATCAGGCGGAGGTTGTGAACTTCATTGTCGTCGATCGAGACGAAGATAACGCCGTCTTGGCGAAGCAGGTTGCGTGCCAAAAAGAGGCGTGGATACATCATATTCAGCCAGTTGCTGTGCTTGTGCCCGCCGGTATTGGTGCGCAGACCGTCATCCCGCACGATATTACCCTCATCATCGGTGATACCTGCTTCCGCCTCATAACTACGGCGTGTCTGCTTGAAGTCGTCGTTGTAGATGAAATCATTGCCAGTGTTGTAGGGCGGGTCGATATAAATCATCTTGACCTTGCCGTAATACGCCTTGTGCAAAATCTTCAGCGCCGCCAGGTTGTCACCCTCGATAAACATATTGCCCGTCGTATCCCAATCGACGGAATTCGCCTGGTCGGGGTGAAGTGTCTGGACAGTCTTCTCCTGGATGGCAGCAAAGACGTCGCCCTTACCCCTCCAGCTAAGCCCGTAGCGCTCACCCAAATCAACCGCCTCGCCTAGAGTCGCCTGGAGTTTCTGCCAGTCGATCTTGCCTTCGGTAACTACCTCGGGAAAGAGTTGCTGGAGCTTGTCAATTTGTTGTTGATTTAGGTTGTCGTTGTAGCCGTCCACACTAAGAATACCTCCTGTATATAGCTAATTATACCAGACAAGGGAGTCTATAGATGGTTCGTTGTGGTTTATTTTTTATTATTAAGTAAATACAATTTTGTATTAGCGTAAAGCAAAAACTCCTTTTGTCGAATGATTTTATCATAATCGTTTATTAAAGGTCTCAACAAACGAATACCTCCGCTGCCTAATCCTCTACTAGACAGGCCTATGTCTTTTCTCATTTCTTTAAAAACGGCTGTCATTAAAACCATAGTACGTAAACCATTTTCCTCATCTTTATATTCACGATAGGCATGCTGAAGCATATTCGAGAATTTATCAAGCACCTTTGGAGACGCGTAAAGGACAGCTTTTTTGTGAAAATTCTGAAGCTCTTTAATTAACCTTTCCTGCTGGGATTTGCTAGGCGCTCCATCTTGTTGTTGAAATTCATTTACTGTTTTCAAAATAGTATTAACATAATCTTTATATATTTCCCTTTTAATTTCAGCATTTCTAGAACTAAATAGCGTTCTCTTATCTAATGAGTATTTAATAAGATAGCCAATACATCCACCAGAGATAATACTTATAATTGATATCCAGTTTTCTGTTGTCATACAACTCCTTTTAAGTTTATATTTGTCATTAGCAGATCGATACAAAACCAGTTTTCGTAACAATAATATGATCATTAAGCGTAATGCCAAGCAGTTTCCCCGCTTCTGCCAGCCTGCTGGTAACATCTTTATCAGCCTGACTGGCCTCCAAGCTCCCGCTCGGATGATTATGCGCCACGATGATACTGGCGGCGCGGTCGGCGATGGCGTCAGCGAAGACCTCACGCGGGTGCACCAGGCTGGCGGTCAGTGTGCCAATAGTCACCACCCGCTTGGCGATCAAACGATTCGCGCCGTCCAGCGTCAAGCAGACAAAATATTCCTGCTTTTTGTCGCGGATGTCGGCCAGCAGCTCGACGGCTTTTTCTGGACTGTCAATAATTGGCTGGTCGCTATCCAGTAAGTACCGCCGCGCCAGTTCCAAACTCGCCAGAATCACCGGGATTTTCGCTTCGCCTAGGCCAACCACGCTGCGTAGATCATCATACGAAACATCACCGCCTTTTTGACGCAAAATTTTCAGCACTTCGCGTGCAATTTTACCAACATCGGCCCGAGCATTGCCGCTGCCAATAATCGCCATCAACAATTCCAAGTAGCTCAGCCGCGCCGTACCGTAACGCGCTAGTTTCTCGCGGGGATGGTCCAGTGGATGACGGTCGGATATTTTCATGAGTACATTATACTATCACTCCGACAGCTTCCGCAAAGCGCTTCTCAATCCATCCATCGACACTGCGTACGGCACGCCAATCTCCGTAAACTACTGGCGATCGACTGTAATTTTGCTTCACTCATTGTCGCTCAGGTTATATCACGTAATTTATTAATTACTTTCTTAACATTTTGTTATATAATTACTTACTGATTATTCTTATTTTAAATTATACAATACACTATAATTCAAGATCTGGCGATCAGAAATTTCTAATCTAAAAATCAAAAAACTCCCTCAACGGGATTAGCCTTTATATCTCAATTTTCAGTGGCGGAGAGAGAGGGATTCGAACCCTCGGTACGATTACTCGCACACACGCGTTCCAGGCGTGCACCTTCAACCACTCGGTCACCTCTCCATGGTGCAATTATATCATAATATGATTACTAAATAGTATAACTCAGTTCTACTATAGTAATATTTTTATTTAATCATAATTTAATCATAATAGATCAATTTAAAAAGGCTCTACTTAATTCGCTAGAAACTTTTCTTACACTATCAAACCATTAAACAAACCTGGCTCCCCTTGATAGAAGTATTACTAATCAGCAACTACTCAGGTATTATATCCGATAGTCGAAAATCTTCAATTCTAATAGATGAATCTTTTGAAAACATGGATAATTTAGCATCATCTTCATAAGCAGATAGATATTTTTTATATTCTTTAGAATCTTGCCAGTGCACCCCGCTTTTAGCCATATTTTTATATAACGATAGTGAATTTGGTAAGAATTTATAATGAAATATCACCGATGATATATTTACAAAATTTAACTCTTTCGGAAATACGAAATGATCGTTCACGATTAATTCATTTCCAGTATAATATAATAGTGGAACCTTTTGTAAGCTAGATTTTAAACCAAAAATCCTCTCTCTAGGGCCGCCGTAAATCCTTAAACCATAAAAAGGGTTTATTTCAGTTTTATAAGTGTTCGAATCAACAAATTCCATATCGCTTATATTTTTATTTTCAAAAATAGGCTTTTTAGAATATGCGTCCACCATAATAGCTTTAACAGATTTACAACCATCCTTATTTATAGAGTCAATATATTCTTCAATCTTTTCATCAACATGGAATAATTCGTCAGAATCAACATTCAAATACCATCTGTTAATTCCGTAAATATCTAAAATCTGCTGTCTCCAACTGCAAGCTCTGAAGCAATTATAGGTGACTTCAGCATCGTATAAATCCAATCTAATATCTTTAATATTTTTTGTGATTTCATTTATCTTTTTTATTGAATCGTCATCAGAATTATTATTTACCAATACAAAATTCTTAATACCCAATTCAACATAATGTCTTATCCATTTTTCAAAAAATTCTGAAAAATTATTAAATACACAAACTAAAATAATCTCTTTTTTACTTTTATCGATAGGCTTTAAGGTATTTGCGACCTTACTGAGTTTATCATTCAACCCTAAAATTAAATACTCAAGCGTTTCATTATTGAATTCTATATTGTTATAATCTTTAGCAATATTTACATATTTATGCCGAATTTCGCTATTCTTAATTTTGTATGTTTCTTTGAGCCTTTTGCTGACTTCAAAATTCGATATATCACTCAATAAATTTTTGTGTTTATCTAAAAATCGAAAATCAATCTTGTTAAAAACTTCGAATTTACCTTTTTCCGCATGAGAAGATTTCAACCCTAAAATCCGCTTCATGAAAGATATAATCGTTCCATGAGAAACTATTAATACAGTGTTATTCTTGAAATTATTCTTTCGAACATCAGTTAAGAAATCACATAATCTGCTTTCAATGCTATATTTATTGTCGCCATACTGACCGAATCTAATAAAAAAATCTCCAGCGACTTGCTTTTCTCTAACCTCATCTAGTTCCGCAGAGTTTTCTTTTCCGTTAAATTTACCCCAATTTATTTCTCTGATACGATTATCTATTTCAACGTTAAGATTTCGATTGTCCGCAACTTCTTTCGCTGTTTGCAGAGTTCTAGCTAGCGGCGAAGCGTATATTTTATCTATTTTAGGTAGTGATTTTATCGATTCGATAACTTGCTTTTTGCCATTTTCAGTCAACATTGAACATTGTATTTCTTGGCTTGATAAAATTTCGTGCATATTATCTAAAGCTTCACCATGTCTCATAAATATTAAGTTCATACAATTTGTCTCCTCAATTCCTTTGTTATTTTTCTCCAATCATGATTATCCCTAATATAGTCGCGAGACCTACATTTTTCAGAATTATTGACATACCCCTCTATGATCAATATTATCTCATCAATAGTCATACTTCTATCTATTATTACACCCCTTCTTTCACTTAAAAGTTTTTCATTCGCCTTAGACTTTCCAGCTACGATTTTTACATTGCATGCCATCCCCTCTAGGACCACCCCTTGGACACCTTCCCCATACAATGATGGAAAGACTAACAAGTCACATTCCCTTATAAACTCTTCTGGCTTATTAACAATACCTTTAAAATCAATATACTTACCGTATAGAGATTTGAGTTTATTAAGCTCTGGGCCACCTCCAGCCATCGCAAAAATAATATTTGAATTATTTTGGCTTATTTTTTTCGCAATCTCTCCAAAAATATAAACGCCTTTTCGTTCTAGTATTCTACCTATATAACCCACTATCTTAGCCTTACGCTTCTTTTTAGTAGTAGGCTTAAATCGTTGATAATCAACTCCAGTAATTATAATTGGCAATGATATTTTAGTATAGCCCTGCCAATATTCACTAACCTCTTCCAATATAGAAATAATTTTATTATAGAAAATTAAAAAGCTGCCCTGAAAATCATCTCGCTCTTTTGGTGTACCACAAAGATATAGACAATTATTTGTAATTTTATTATACCATCTCGTCACGATGTACTATAGAGGTATGAACAGGCGAACGAACTTGCATTTAAATTTCATAAACGTCTTTGACGAAGAGAGCTTGGTTGAAATTATTGAAGGATACAAGAACATCGAAGCACCATCTCACATTATTCCAATTTCCAATCCTATCGCTCGCTTCCTCAAAGGTACGACATATACCAAATATGGCAAGTTGTATGCAACTACAAAACTGGTCGTTCCCAGTGATGATTTTATGTATTTCAAGTTAGCATCGACTATCGTTAAGAGTCTCCAGGATGAAATAAAAGATAATCCCGCCTACGCCAGCCAGATTACAGAAAAGCTACTTCACAGACAATTCGGACCAATGCTCTCTACCTTAAACGAACTAATGGAGGCTTCTTACTATAAGCATCTTGGGCTGAAAGTTAAACTAAACTCATCTCTGGAAAGTGGCACAGCAGATGTAGATATTATCGATACAAATTACGCCACTGATGCAAAATTATATCCTAACGACCAGATAAGACTCGAGGCTATGTTAAACGAGTCGGCAGACCAGCTGCTACATTTCGTAAGAAAGCTGAAAGACTCGAGCATTCTACTATTCGTCAGGAAACCAGATAAACGCCTATTCCATAAAGCGTTGGAGGCTCTCGATAAGGAATTCGAGATGCAGAAAACTTTAAGTCCTATACCGACGATGCGCTACACGCAATTCCAATATTTGACGACTATCGCGGTGGTGATTACGGCATACGCATAAATGAACAAAATGTAAACGTCTTCATTTAGTCAAACTGGGCCATGGATGATTCAATTGATGAAATGAAAAAATCAATAGAAAAAGCCGAGAAACAAGCAATCACTCTAGGCAAGGAGGCAATACCGTGGGTCATGGTGCCTGGTGATGCTAATAAGAATGGCATACAGACACAGGCGATGCGATTTGCTGGCGAGTTCCATCCGTTTATCATGGAGCATAAAAATATCTATGCAATGCCTGTTTATAACCTGGGGTTTGAAAATGGAAAAATGAATTTTATTTTTGACAGGGTCAAACATATACAACATCAACCACACCAGCTTTGAGGCATTTATCCGTAAACTGATGATACAAAGGTAGTAGTACTCTAAACAGGTACTGACATTACCAGTAAATAGAGATTACTTCAGAATTTATATAATATTCTTTTTCAGTCTCTTTTTCTACATGCTCTTCAATCTTTCTTAGTATCTCTTCACCATCGTCCAACTTAGGGGAGGACATAGCCAAAGTACGATATTTCACCAATTTATCTCCATCGATGTCGATAGAGAGTTCTTCTTTCATAATCCTATCGACTGATTTAAGGATATTTACTCGCGAAGTATAAGTACCGTCACTCGCGGCAACTAGCCCTGCTGCAATCAATAACTCCTTCTTCTCGCTAGGTATTTCAACTTTCTCTTCCACGGATACAATATCTACATACTTTCGAACTATCTCCTTGTCATTCAAGACAGGGATACCGCTATCGTTCTGTTGCTGTGCCGCGCCCTGCGCAAAGCTATCCTGTAACCACTTCCCGCTGCTCAATGGAGCAAGCTCATCAGGTATAGAGGGTAGGATACTCATTAGTACATCAAACATCTTTATTGGATTCCACTCTTTTGACATAGACTCCGTAATCCTACATAACACCTTCATTCGATGGTTGTTGAATAGTACTTGCCGTACATCTTTCCAAAATAGTGTCTCCTCCAATACCCCCGTAATAAACAACAATGAAATAATAACCTTCTTACTGTTACTCAGCTTGGATGCAACATCATCCGTAACAAGAAATAATCTCTTGTCATACTCTAAGACTTTCCATCCTACAACCTTTGACTTTACGGGTATTAATCCTATCAATAGCTGCGTAAGTACCTCACTCAGCACTTGAAGTTGATTAATCGTAGCCTCATCTAAGCCCGACTGGTCAACCTGGCCAATCCTCTTAAGCACGCCAGCCATTGAGGAGAGTGTTAATCCTGCGCCATAGACAACATCTGCCGCCAACTCCACTTCAAATTCTACTATATCACCGCGTACGAAATCACTAACAGGCTTAAGCCATCCTATGTTATCCTCAGGTTTCCACTCTTTTATTTCAGCTAGTAATTTTGCGACATCAGACGGAGCTGTTATCTCCTGTGTGTAGTGAAGAACCTTGAGTCGATTGGATAAATCATCCATTAAATCTTTGTACTTCGATTGGATTGTTGATTTTCTTAAAATCTGCCTGCCCTCAGAGGTAGACATTTCTGCACTATATCCTGTTTTTGATTTTAAATAAGGGACATGAGCACCCATCTCAAATCTACTATCTGTTTTTAGCGTAGATGACTCTGAGTCGGTTATCTCTTCGGTTAGCGCGCCTCTCAAAGATGAACTCAAACTGACAACACTAACCTCATCCAAATACACGAACTCTCTTAGTTGCATTAAGTTAGGCTTTCGAAAAAGAGCAGTCAATCGTTTGAAAAACCTCTTTATTTTTTTCATCAACTTTCTCATGTTACACTCCCCTTACTTAATCGCTCGAAAGCAAGGACACAGTCCTCGAAAAATATCTTCTTTCGCCCATCAATCACTGCATAATGAGCAGCACTTGTCATTAACCCCTCTAGGTCCGCAGGAGTCCATCCGTCGGTCATATGGGCAAGCCCTTCATACGACAAATCCTCAGACACTTTGAGCCTTTTGCTCATAGCTTTTAATATCTGGAGTCTGTCTTCCACGGTAGGCAGTGAAAACTCTATCTTCTTATCGAAACGCCCAGGACGCAATAAGGCATCATCAATATCCTGCTTTCGATTTGTTGTCGCAATGACAAAAGTATTAGATTCACCCTTAAGGCTGTCCATACAAGTAAGCAGCTGTGCTACTATCCGTTTCGAGGACTCATGCCCGTTATCGGTACGCTTGGCGGCGATGCTATCAATCTCATCAAAAAATATAATAGACTTACCTGACCCAGATACAGCATCCTCAAATATCAACCTAATAAGCTCTTCGCTCTGGCCATACCATTTACTCATTATTTCTGGGCCACTGATATGATAAAAATTTGCACCTGACTGACTTGCTATGATTTGAGCAAGCATGGTCTTACCAGTGCCAGGAAGGCCGTAAAAAAGTATACCCCTATCTACTCTCGCACCAATCTCCTTAAGTTCATCAAACTTATTGATACTCAGTAGAATTAGCTCTTTTGCCTGCTCGACAATTTCCATATAGCCACCAAAGTCATTAAAGTCTAGCTTTTCTTTGGGTGGCTTCTTGAATTGCTTAATCGAGACACGGTCCAATGTATTCAAATCAATAGAACGAATAGACTCCTCCGAGACCACGGATATAATTTCTAGCCTTTCGTCTAATTTAACAGTATTCCCCATACGAAACTGGTGCCTACTATCTCTTTTTACGGTTTTAATTCTGCCGTCTATATCAACCAGAATGTCATCGTCATCAATATGTTTTATGACACCTATATAAGTTTCCGCTTGCCATAAACCAGGCGGCGCTAACTCGAGGCTGTCTCGCCCTTCTATTGCGTAGCGTACGTCACCCACCTTTAGAGATTCGTCATATCGAAGATGTTCAACTGCTATATTATTACCATTCTTTAACTCAGCGTACACAGTCATAGAACCATCAGATGCCGACGGCTCAACTGCCAAGACTTTTATTAAGTACATTTGGTGGACGGAGATGGTCATACGGTGAGCTTTCTAGGTACCTTGCTTTAGAAACTGTAGAATGTCAGCCTTTTTGTATCGCCTAATTTTACGAGCGCCAATGCGCGTGGCTTTGAGCTGGCCGCTTTTATCCCAGTTACGAAGCGTGTTTGGATGAACTTTCAGTAGCTTGCTAACTTCCATAAGAGTAAGATATTCGGGCAAATCATTCGTCATAATATATACCAACATTATATAATATATACCAACAAGTAGAAAGATGTGATGAAGAAAGAGCTAAGCAAGAACGACATTAAATACCCGATACTATCGATATTATTTGACGGTCCCGAAGAGCTGGTGGCTCGTGCAGAGGCGCTACAAAACTCTATTGCTCATGACATAATAGACAGCTCACAACCTAGACTTAGACAGCTTGAGATTATATCAGAGCTGCTCAGGACTCATAACACCAATAACTATATACACTACCAACAAGCATTACATCGAGTAAGCCTCGCTAATCTTCGTCAATTGCTTGAAGACTAGAGTAGATAGATGACCACACTAAACTCATTACCACCGTAGAGCAAGTCCAAAAGCTCGCAAGTCAGCTATCATTTACAGTAAACGTGTCTCTAGAAAATACCAATGGTCAACTATCCCTCACAGGGACCGCAAGCCTTGACGCAATAGTAGGCCTCACAGACCAACAGGCAGAACTCGGCCCAAATTCGTCAGTCAACGATGTAATTTCGTGGTTAGCCGAGAGAGTATATAAAACTGTAGATGCAAACGTCAACCATATACGATTCGATAAAATATCTTTATCTATCAATAAGAAGCTAATACTTGAATACAGGTCCGTAGGTGTAGATAGTCGCTTTCTGGGTACATTTTTTCATGGTACTGCGAGGCTTAAAAAGGGGCAGATTCAAGTGGGTGACATAGCAGACCTACTGAAAGACAAAGAAGACAATCCGAGTATCACATCTGACCAGCTACGAAGACGATATTGTAATGCTCGAATGAGAATTAATCGTGCCATAAAAGCTGAATCTGGTATCGATGAGTTTATCTGTTATAAAAACAAGAATTTCTATGTAAACCCGAATCTACTCTCATAGAGTATACTTTTACCTCTTGAAGCCATCTTAAGACATCGTAAGACGGCCTTTTCGTTATGCTTAAGCCATGAATGAACTTTCCAGCACACCAGAAAAAATCGTTCTCGACGACGAAGAAAAGAATCGACTCGTGAGGTTTTTCGATGTGCTGATTGAGATGGATTTCGAGGAACAACGTAACAGCAAAAGAAGTAAGGATAATACCAATGTTTTACTCGACCCTACGAAGAATACTCTATTGGCTAGCTGACATACTCACGACCGCTTGGCTATGGGCTGAACAGCGAGAGTGTGAGACGAAAGACGGCAGACTATGAGTATCACGGAAGTCAATATAACCCCTGTAAAACCTACGAATGGCCTTGTGGCGTTTGCCAGCATCGTGATAGACGAAAACTTATACCTTGGCTCTATCACCGTGTACACAAAATTGGATGGCTCATACCGCCTACTTTATCCAACTAGGAATGTCGGCCAACGACTACTCAATATATTTCACCCTATCAACCGTCAAACAAGTTATGCCATTGAGTAAGCAATCTTTGAAAAATGTAATGAGATATTTGAAAATGACAGCAGGAAACACTTACACATTCGCTGATAAGTGGTCGCACCAGCTGGAGTCTGACGGATTCACTGCCATACCCAACGCTCTCATTAAGAATCAGGCTAAAATCGGAATAATAGACCCTGAGATGGTTGTCCTAATAGCTCTAATATCGTTCAGGTGGAGTAAACAAATGCCGTATCCATCAGTGGCAAAGCTAAGCGGCTATACGGGCAAGACCGATGCAGCTATTAGAAATAATTTACGAAACCTCGACAAGAAAGGGCTTATTAACCGCGTCTACCGCGAAGGCCAGACAAGCAAATATGACTTATCTCCCTTAATTAAAATACTTAATAGTTATACACAGCCTATCAAAAAATTAACACACCCTATCAATAAATTAGGCAGCCCGCCCTATCAAAAAAATGATACCAAAGAATACGCAGCTAATAAAACCGAAACAAGAAGACACAGGAGCTCAGGTGGAAAACCCGTTCCCATCAAAGAACTACTAAATAGACGGTATCCTCCTTAGATATTGTTATTAATTGTTATATAATGTTATTAAATAGTAATACAAGGATATAATCATGAAAGACGTAACCAAAGACTACACCAACATAAAAGCATTCCTCATCGCACGAGTGTCGGACCCCTCTCAGCGTTCAGCACTACCAGGACAAGAGCTACGACTCAATAAGTATTCAGAGGAAAAACAATTCAACGGCGAGTCGTTTAGCTTCGATGAGACGGCCTACAAAGATGACCGCCAGAAGTTTCAAGAGATTGTAAACACTATCGCAAACTATCCCGATTTCTGTGTCGTGGTTTTCGATAAAATCGATAGATTCACACGAGACAGCTCATCGGAGGTGGTTCGTATATTCAAGAACCTAGTGAAAGATGGTCGTATTGAAATACACTTCCCATCAGATAATCTGTTTATCCATAAGGACTCACCAGCGGCCGATAAGACACGCCTTGGTATGGGTATGGTATTCGGAGAATACTATTCTGCTTCCATTAGTGATAATGTGAAGCGCAAGATTGAACAAAAACTACACGACAAAGAGTGGCCTGGCAAAGCCCCTATCGGCTATAAGAACGTCACAACACTTGATGACAACGGAAAAGTTTTAGGAAAAAACATCGTACCTGATGAAATACGAGCGCCCTATATTGTAAAGATTTTCACCCTAAGGCTCGAGCGACTTTCATTTAGGACAATCGCCAAAATCATGCTAGAAGAGGGTCTAACGAGTAACACAAAGCAAGCTCGACCAATCGGACAGAGCAATGTGGAACAAATACTTAAAAATCCGTTCTATCATGGGATTATGCGATATAACGGCGGCCTCCACCCTCACCGATACGAACCACTCATTGATAAAATGCTGTACGGCAAAGTCCAACAGGTAAATGAAGATGGAGCGGCCGATGCCACAAAAACAGAGACGACACATAAGTTTACGTTTAATAATCTACTAAAGTGTCATTTGTGCGGTTGCAGCATATCTTCCTACGCCAAAAAAGGCCACATCTACATGCAATGCTCAAAAGCAAAGGGACCATGCAGCCAGCCACACACGTCAGAGGCAGAGCTGCTACCTCAAATAAATACACTCCTCGATAGCCTCCAAAAGGTAGAGGGTGTAATTGAGAATATTATCGACGCTCTCAAAAAAGAACATGATAATGCCCAAGAATACTACGTTACCACCATGCAAGAGACTCGCAAAGAGTACGGCCGACTAGAGAAGCGCCTAAGCGTTCTCTACGAAGACCGTCTCGATGGGCGTATTACTTTTGTCGATGAATACGACAAAATTGTTTCAAAAACTAAAGCCGAAATGGAAAAACTGGACGAAAAACTCGTCCAGCTCACCAATGGCGATAAAAGTTTCGTTATTACTAGCTCTTATCTATCACGTATTGCTTCTATCGCAGGTAAACTTTTTAGGAATTCGAAACCTGAGTTAAAAAACAAGATTCTATATCTTATACTTTCGAACCTTGAATTAGATAACAAAAAGCTATATTTCAATCTGTTATCACCCTTCGACAGGCTCTTAGTACATTCTCAATCTCAATCTTGGCTCCCGCGACTGGGCTCGAACCAGTGACCTATTGGTTAACAGCCAACCGCTC
>ERZ772948.669-NODE-669-length-22148-cov-23.813923_pt1 | contig 22148 bp, 19 predicted proteins | sample MGYA00511945_ERZ772948 | MGnify/ENA primary metagenome ERZ772948 (study PRJEB29015, sample SAMEA2737927) | human oral metagenome | biome: human oral; feature: human-associated habitat; material: dental | place: China | collected 2141 ... | reverse complement strand
GCGCAGGACGCGGTGGACCTTGGCGGCCGTCGACGTCGAGGCGCCGGCGGCGGCGACGCGGGCGTGGACGGCGCGCACGTCGGCGGCGGTCAGGCGGTCCAGGCGGCGCGAGCCGATCGCCGGGACGATATGAGTGCGCACGACGCTGCGGTAGTCGGCGGTCGTGGCGGGTTTGCGGGTCGGGGCGACGTCCTGGTCGATCCAGCGGGTCAGCCACTGGGCGAGGGTCGGGGCGCGGCCGGCGGGCAGGTCGCCGGCGGCGGCGAGCTCGAGCTGGACGGCGCGCATCCTGCGCACGACCTCGGCCTTGGTCTTGGCGCGCACGACCTTGCGGCGGCGCCGGCCGGTGAGGGGGTCGGGCGGCAGGGCGACGGCGGCCGTCCACAGTCCGGACGCGGCCAGGTAGACGGACCCCTCGCCCCTGCCGCGCGCCATCGGCGCCCCTCCCCGCTGTAGCCATTGGTGTAGCCGTACTGTAGCGGATATGGAGGATATGGGCGCCCCCGGCGCCCCGCCGGACCGGGGCGTTCCGGCGGGATCGCGGCCCTTCACCGGTACCCCCTGTGGGGCTCGAACCCACGACCTTCGGATTAAAAGTCCGCAGCTCTGACCTACTGAGCTAAGGGGGCCTGCCACCGGCGCGGGTCTCGCGCGCCGACGGCGCGAACCAGCATAGTCGCGAACCGCGGCTCCCCGCGCTCCCGCGTTCGCGCGCCGCGGCCCGATCGGGCCGCGGCGCCCGTCCCGCCATCGCGATCTGCTCCTCGTGCGCCGTCGCCCGCCGCGCGATCGGGTTCGGGACTCGATCGCGCGGCGGGCGACGGCGCGCCCGGGGCCTCAGCGCCAGAAGGACCGGATGATCTGCTGGAAGCCGCTCGAGGATCCGGATCCGGACGGGGCCGGCCGGTCGGTCTGCACGGAGGCGGCGGGGGCCTCGTCGGTGCCGCCGGCCAGGGTGATGTCGTAGGTCCCCGACCAGCCCGTCGAGTCGGCCGAGCCGCCCCGCGACCACAGGCCCTGGCCCACCGAGTAGCCGGAGGAGGCCGCGAAGCCGTAGTGGGTGACGGACGGGTTGAGCAGCGTGTGCAGGTGCCCGGTCGCGTGGGACCAGGCGCCGCCCTCGGCCACGAGCTGGTCGTACTCGCCCGCCCACATGTCGATGCCGGTGGTGATGCCGGCGCTCGTGTCCGAGGTCATCGCCAGGATCTCGTAGGTGCCGGTGGTGATGTCGCCTATCGTCGCGGTGCTCGAGGCCTCGCCGTTGGGGCGGCTGTGCTGGATCTTGCCCATGTCGATGCACTCGGCCAGGCGCTGCACGGAGATCCGCTCCAGGTCCTGATCCCAGACGACGGCGTCGGCGTAGGCGTCGACGGTGGCGTAGCCCTCCTGCGCCGCGTAGGACTGCACCGTGCCGCCGCGCGCGCCGTCCAGGCTCAGCAGCGGGGGGTTCTTGCCCCACATCCGGCGCCTCAGCGCGCGCACGGCGTCGAGGCTCGCCTGGCGGACGGCCGGTTGATCGAGAACGACCGACTGGGTGCCGACCGAGCCCGAGCCGAGGCCGACCCCGGTGTCCAGTCTGGTGGAGGCGGCCGCCGTCGGGGCGGCGAGGACCGGGCCCGCCACGGCGAGGGCGCCGCCCAGCGCCGTGAGGCCGGCGCCGAGCCCGAGGGCGCCGCGACGAGTGGTGGTGAGGACGTGGGCCGTGCTCATGAGCAGGGTTCTCCTTGAGTATCGGTGTCGCTGGATCGGCGCGTCATCCGCCTGCCGCGGCGCGCCGGACGGCCGTGCGGGACTCGCGGTCCCCGGCCGGTCACGGCCACCCTAGGCAGAAAGATCACGATTCGGCAACGATTGCGACGGCGGAGTGTCCGGAACCTCCGCTCCGGTGCTAAATGCCTCACCCGCCCCGCCCCGGGCCGCCCCGCCGCCGGGCCGTGGCACCGGTGCGCCGTCGTGCGCCACAATGACCCCCGTCCGGGGGCGCTCGCGGCCCCGCCGCCCGGCCCCGGCCAGGAGAGGAGCGCCCATGACCCGCCAGTTCCACCGCCCCGCCCGCCTCGACCCCGAGGTCGCCGAGGCCATCGAGGGCGGCGAGGATCCCGCCGTCGCCTCCGAGCTCGCCCACCGCACCGCCCAGGCGCTCGTCGGCGGCTTCCCGGAGCCGGACGGCGCGCGCGAGATCGAGCCCATCACCCGCGAGGGCGTCGTCGCCGTGGTCGCCGCCCACGGGGTGGACGCGGTCGCCGAGCTGTGGGCCGACTCGCCCGCCACCACCCTGCCCGGCGCCCTGTGGCGCCTGTTCCTCGTGCGCGAGTGGATCCGGCGCGACCCCGCGCTCGTCGAACGCCGTTACGCCACCGTCGTCGACCTCACCGGCCCGGACGACGACGGCGCCCTCGCCTCCCGCCTCGACGCCGCCCTGGCGCAGGGCCGCCCTGCCATCGCCCCCGAGGAGCTGCGCGAGCGCCTCGACTCTGCCCTCGCCGGCGCGCTGGAGGGCTCCGTCCCGGCACTCGCCCCGCTGCTCGCCACCACCTCCTCCTTCCTGGGCGCCCTCGCCGCGGGCTCGGCCCCCCAGTGGATCGACGACGACGCCGACCCCCTCGCCGACCGCGTCACCCGACGCGACTCCGCCCTCCTGGCCACCGCCGACGAGCTCGCCGACGCCGCCGCTCGAGCCCAAGCAGGTCTGCTCGACTGACGCGCCGGCCGCCCCGAGCGGGCATGGGGAGCGGTCACCGGGGAGTCGCTCTATCGCAGGCGAAAGCGGCGTGATATTGGGGAAAATCGGCGGATCGCGCCAGTGCGGCCAGTGGTGGACAAGAGCGGGCGTCATCGCTGCAATAGACCTATGAGTGATTTCTCCCAGGACAACGATGTCAATGGCGCGTGGCCCTCCGCGGGTCGCACCGCGGCTGACGGCCCGCAGCCCGGCCACGGCGCTCCGCCCGCCCACGAACAGCCTTCCTCGGCGCCCCAGTACTCCCAGTACCCCGCCCAGGCGGCGCCCCAGTACGCGTCGTACCCGCCGCAAGTCCCGCCGTCGGCCCCTGCTCCGCTAGGGCCGCAGCCGATGGGCGATCCCGGTCAGCCCTCCCAGCAGCCGCCCGCAGCCTCCCTCCCGGGCTACGGGCCCGGCATCTATGACCAGGCGCCGCTGGCCGCCCCGCCGCGCAAGCGCAGACGCGGCCTCATCGTCGCCGTGCTCGTCGTCGTGCTCGCCCTGGCCGCCGGAGCGGGCGGCGGCGCCTGGTGGTGGACCCACCGCGATCGTGGGCAAGCCGCCGAATCCGTGAAGGATCAATGGCCGGATTACCGCCTCGGCGATGCCTCGGACAGTTTCCGCGCCCAGCCCACCGAGGAGTGGTCGAGCCCTGCTGAGGATTACGACATCTCTGACGACGGGAAGCGGATGTACGTCGATACCGAGTCCTCGAAGGACTCCAACAGCCTCACCCTCTACAGCCTTGAGGGTGGCACCCCCACCGAGATCTGGTCCGGAACGGAGCACTGCGGCAACGCCGTCGGCATGTGGGGCCACGACCTCCTCTGCGGCAGCACCCTCATCAATGGGGACACGGGGGCGACAAGCGCCCTGGACTGGGTGGACGACAACTACTTCTTCATGGGGGCGGCGGGCGACACCGCCGTCGTCATCGACCTCGGCTCCTCGGGCAAGAGGGGCAAGGCGAAGGGCATCCGGCAAGACGGCACCGAGGTGTGGAGCTCCACGGAGGACTACTCCTCCGGGATGGTCTACACCGGTGCCGGAGTGGTCAGGCTCGAGGGAATCTCGACAAGGACCACCGGACCCTCCACGGAGACGTCCGAGTCGACGGCGGTCGCCCTGGACATCGCGACCGGCGCGGAACTGGTCGGAGGCGCCAAGCAGGTCCACGTCGACCTGCTCGACGGCGGCGACATCGCCCTCTCCTCCCTCCTGCTGGACAGCGACTCCTGGGATGTCGCGGTGCTCCACAAAGGGGAGACGACCCCCGTCGACAGTTGGGAGACCGGCACCCTCCTGCTGCCCACCGCGCCAATGAGCGCCGCCTCCCTGAAGAGCGCGGCGCAGGAGGCGGATAGCTCCAAGGATCACGTCGTCGCCCGCGTCGTCGATGGGAACGGCAAGCTCTACACCTTCACGAAGGAGGACGGCGATCTCGGCCTTGACGGGCACCGCTTGGAGCCCGCGGGGATCGGGACAAAAGGCGTCTTCACTCCCGATACGGCCTTCGTCGCGGCGAAAGGCGCCCTGGGCGTTGTCGTCTGGGAGGATCCGATGGGCTCCCCGGACCTGGGCATCTACGACTCCGCGACAGGGGAGAAGCTGTGGTCCATCGATGGGGGCGACTACCCGATCGGCGTCGACTCCCAGACACTCCTCATCCCCAAGCGCGATGACAGGGGCGACCTCGAATCGGTCTCCCTCTACCGGGCCGCCTGAGCGGGCGACGAGCTCATTCCGCCTCCGGCCGCCATCACGCGCGGCCGGGGGCGGAGCCTCAGGAGCGGGCGGGCCGGCCCCACCTCCCCATGGACGTTAGGGACGGCGATCGGCTGGAATACGAACATGAGCACGGATGCGAACACCCCAGCGCCCCCACGCCGTGATGATCCCGACGCCGCAGCGGCAGCGGACCCGACGACGCCGTCGGTGGAGCTCGCGAGAATCGTCTCGGCGCGCCCCGACCTCCAGGCGGCCATCGCGGCCAACCCCGCCGCGACTCCCGGCGTCCTCGACTTCATCATGCGCTTCGGCACCGCCGACGCGAAGTCCGCCGTGTTCCATCGGGGCAAGCCCTCCGGGGCGACCGCCTCCTCAGCGCCGTCGGCCGCCCTGGCCCAAGGGCCGGGGCCCCAGGTCGGGCCAGCCATCCAGGCCGGCCCAGCGGGGCAGAGAGGATGGCCCCCGCAGTCCGGCCCGCAGGGCGCCCCGGTGCCAGCGGGATATCAGGTGGGTTACCAGGCGGGTCTCGCGATGCGCAGCGCCCCGGCAGCCCCCGCCGTCGCTCCCGTCTATGGCGCTCAGCCGCCGATGATGCCTGCGCCCTATGTCGGCGGTGTCGCTGGTGCCGCGACTCCATTCGCCACCGCTGGGGCACCGCGCAAGCGCCGGGGCGGGCTGATCGCGGCCGTCGTCGTCCTCGTCCTCGTCCTGGGGGCGGGAGGCGCCGGAGGAGCCTGGTGGTGGCTGCACCGCGATGAGTCGGCGGGGGCGAAAAGCGGACGGCTCCTCGGCACCACCGAGATGTCCACCGAGTTCTCCAAGGAGCCGGACATCGTCTGGTCTCGCCAGGCGAATCTGGCCTTCTTCTCCGAGGACGGCACGAGGATGCTCACGGTGGGCGACCCCAACGGGGCCAGCAGCGCCCCGCCGTCGCCCCCTCGCTCATCGTCCCGCTCGACGACCCCCGACTTGTCCTACGCCTCCTGGGAGCTCTTCAGCCTCGAGGGGGGCGAGCCCCGGAGCATCGCGAGCGGCGAGGGGGCGGACGCCACGAAGGGCCACGGATTCTGGGACCAGGACGCCGTCATCGGCAACGTCAGGGTCAACGGCACCACAGGTGAGCAGACCACGCTCGACTGGCTCGACGACGAATCGAAGTTCGTCGCGGGCGCGGGAGACATCGCGGTCGTCATCAAGACAAAGGGGGACCGGTCCTCACGGGATGGGAGGGTGGTCGGGGTCAGTGCCGATGGTGCCGAGAAATGGCGCTTCTCTGACCACGAGGTGTCCTACGGATGGCGCTCCTCGGCGTCGACTGCCCAGGTCTACAGGTATGACTCCGACAAGAACGAGGTGGAAGAGAGCGTCGTCGACATAGCGACCGGCACGGCGCTGGGCGGTGGAAAGGTGAAGTACCTCAGGGCGCGGCCGATCGCCGACGGAGTCGCCCTGTACTTCTGCGCTGATTCCGCCTCCCAGAACTGCGAGGTATCGGCGTACAAGAACGGGCAGACCACCCCCTTCGATACGTGGGACGGGCCCTATATCGGCGCGTCGCCGGAGGTCAGCGCCGAGGCGCTCAAGAAGGCGGGCGCCGACATGGCCGGCACCGCCACATCCGGCTTCAAGGATGACACCTACGCGCTGGACTCCTCCGGTGCTGTTCACTCGGTGACGAGTAGCACGAGCAGCTCCCCGAAGATCGACGGGCATGACCTCGAGCGGCCCGCTGATGTCGGTTCAAGCGCCGCGCCGAGCATGGAAGGCGTGGTGGGGGACGGCTCCCTCGTCATGATCCGGTGGTGGGACGGCGTTGATCTCCGTGTTCAGGCGACCAGCGTCCACGATGCCGCCACCGGAGAGGTGAAGTGGTCGATGAAGGACAGCCGTTTGGTTCGCGTGGTCGCCCCCAAGACGATCCTGACCGAGACCAGTGAGGCCTCTGACGACGATCTCAGGACTCTGGAACTGCGCCGGGTCTCCTGAGAGCGGGAGAGCCCCCGCGCCGAGAACGGGAGAGCCCCCGCGCCACCAGGGCGCGCGGGCTCTCCGACTCGGCGGGACTGCGCCGCCCTCTTAGAGGAGCGCCACCCGGAGGAGGAGGGCGACGACGGCGGCGATGGCCGCCGCGGCGGGAAGGGTCATCACCCAGGCCACGACGATGTCCCCGGCCACGCCCCAGCGCACAGCGCTCAGGCGCTTCGTGGCGCCCACGCCCATGATGGAGGTGGTGATCGTGTGCGTCGTCGAGACGGGGGCGCCGAAGCCCATGGCGGCCACGTACAGGAACCCGGCGGCGACGCTCTCGGCGACGAAGCCGTGGGCCGGGTCGAGGTCGATGACCTTCGAGCCGAGGGTCGCCATGATCCGGGTGCCGCCGAAGTAGGTGCCGATGGAGATCGTCAGCGCCGCGGTGATCTTCACCCACGCGGGCACGCCGTGCTCGAAGGAGTGGAAGCCGCCCGCCGTCAGCGCGATGAGCATGACGCCCATCGTCTTCTGGGCGTCCTGGAGGCCGTGCCCCAGCGCCATAGCCGCTGCCGAGACCGTCTGGGCCCAGCGGAAGCGCCGCATCGTGCGGTGGTAGGGCAGGGCCGCGCACAGGCGCAGAACGATGATCATGGCGATGTACGCCACGATGAATCCGCCCAGCGGTGAGACGATCATCGGGATGACGACCTTGTCGAGGATCGAGGTCCAGTGGACCATCAGACCGCAGGCCAGGCCGGCGCCCGCAAGCCCCCCGATGAGCGCGTGCGAGGAGGACGACGGCAGGCCGAACCACCAGGTGATGAGGTTCCAGGCGATCGCGGAGAACAGCGCCGCGAAGACGACGATGAGGGCGATCATGTTGCCCTCATCCGTCCCATAGCTGATCGACACGATGTCGGAGCCGATCGTGTGGGCCACCGAGGTGCCCAGCAGCGCGCCGACGATGTTCATGACGGCGGCCATGAGCAGGGCGGAGCGCATGGACAGCGCGCGCGTCGACACCGACGTCGCGATGGCGTTCGCGGCGTCGTGGAAACCATTGGTGAAGTTGAAGATGAGCGCGACGATGAGGATCGCGATGACCAGTGCTGTCATCATGGCAGTGCCGATCCGTCAGGACTCGCGGACGGCGATCGACTCGACCGTGTTCGCCAGGGACTCGAAGGCGTCGATGGCGGCCTCCATGCGCTCGATGATCTCCTTGCGCTTGATGAGGCTGATCGGGTCCATCTCCTCCTCGAAGAGCCGGCCGATGCCAGCGCGGTAGGTCTGGTCGCCGTGGTTCTCCAGCTCGTTGATCTTCACCCAGTAGCTCTCGAGGTCCTTGAGCGACTTCAGGCGCGGCATGGCCTGCGCGGTGAGCTCGGCGCACTGCTTGAGGATGTCGACCAGCTCGTGGCAGGCCTGGGGCAGGACCCCGACGTGGTAGAGGACGATGCAGTCACCGGCCTCGTCGACGAGGTCCATGCAGTCATCCATGGTCGAGCCGAGCAGGTGGAGGTCCTCGCGGTCCAGGGGGGTGACGAAGGTGGCATTGATGAGGCGCTGGAACTCGTGGTGCGAGTCGTCAGCCGCGTGCTCCTCGGCGTGGAGGGTCTCGCGAAGGCCGATGCGCTCCTCGCGGTCGGCGGCGACGATCTGCTCGAGGACATCGCAGGCGATGACGAGATGACGCGCGGACCGCGAGAGAAGGTCGAAGAGCGCCTCGTCATTGTTGCGGGGGTGGATGCGCACGGAATGGCTCCTTGCTGGTCTGGGCGGCTCGTATGGCCGCGCCTGTCATGAATGCGCGGCCCCGGTGCGTTCCCGGGGCGGGTCCCGGGGGCGGTCGGCCGGTTGGGGGCGGGCCGCCTGGGGGAAGAGTCGATTCAGGTGAGTGAAGGTGGTCGGGATACTCAGATGTGGTGCGTGTTCTCGGCTGCGGTGTCGGAATCGTTCTCGAGAAGGAATCGTGGTCAAGGACGCCGGGCCGCAAGAGCGCCAGTCGGCGCGAATGCCGCTCGTGGCGGCGCAAGGTGGAGCCCGGGGCCCGTCGCGACCCGGCGTCGGCTTCAAGGTAGCAGCAGCGCAGCACGCGCGCCAAAGAAGGAACAGGGGGAATGGCGATGCTGCTGGAGGGGGCTGTTGCGGACTCGCACTGGCCGGCATGAGGCGGCCCTGCCTGGCACTGAGTGACGCTGCCATGCTCCCGGCTCGCCCCTACATGCTCCCCGGTGCGTCGAGGCGGTAGCCCACATTGCGGACCGTCCCGATGAGCTGGTCGTACTCCGTGCCGAGCTTCGCGCGCAGGCGGCGCACATGGACGTCCACCGTCCGCGCCCCTCCGATGTAGTCCTGGCCCCAGACCTCGTCCAGGAGGATCTCCCGGGTCAGGACGCGGCCCTGGTTGATCGCCATGAACTTGAGGAGCTCGAACTCCTTGTAGGTGAGATCGAGGATCTCCCCATGGATCCTGGCGGTGTAGGCGGTGACGTCGATGACGAGGTCCCCGACTTCCAAGCGGTCCTCCCGGGGCGCGCTCGAGACGGGCGCGGCGCGGCGCAGCATCCGCAGCCTCGCGCCGAGCTCGGCGGGGGAGGCGCCGGCCATGACGAAGTCCGAGGCGCCCCAGTCGTCCTGGACGGCCGCGGCCCCGCCGTCGTCGACGACGAGCAGGATCGGACCGCACTCCATCGGGCCGCTCAGGAGCTGGCACAGGGCGCGGGCCCGGGTCAGGTCCGCGCGCGTGTCGATGAGGATCGCGTCGGCGTCGTCGACCGCGCTGTAGTTCGAGGGCAGCGGGGGCAGGCAGGCCACCGCCGCGTCGAGGAACGACATCGCCGGTAGCGCGTCCGCGGGATCGGCCGCGTGGGTGAACATGACGACGCGCACGCGATCCCTCCCATCGGATCTCCTGGGCACTGCCGGACTGGCCGCCCCTGGGCGGCGCGGGGGCGTGCCCGGGCGCCCCGGCGGGCCGCCCCAAGTCAAGCACACGTCATGGAACCGCGCTGGGGTGTGCGACGATACGAGATGTGGATACCCCTGCCAATCCCAAGAGCGGTCCAGGGCGCTCAGCGCCCACCCCAGCCGCCTCCCGCCCCGGATACGGCACCCGGCGCGGCAGCGCCGTGCCGAAAGAGGCCGGCATCGTGGACCCCGCCTGGACCCGCCTGGCGGTGGCCGGACTTATCCCCGTCCTCCTCGCCGCCTCGGCCCCCATGGCGGTGTGGGTGCGCGTGGTCCTCGTCCTCCTCCTGGTCCTGGCGATGGCGCAGGGGTGGCCGGCGCTCGTGCGGGCCCGCCACGACGCCGGCTCGACGGCGGTGATCGCGCTGACCGGGGTCGCAGGAGCGCTGGCAGTGGCTTGGCGGCAGGACTACGGGGCCGCGGGCGTCGTCATGGCCCTGTCCATCCTCATCGCCTTCGTCGCGCAGATGCTGCGCAAGGGCGAGAGGGCGAGCCTGCTCGAGAGCCTGTCCTCCACGATCTCCGGCGGCCTCGTGGCGATCGCCGGCGCCGCCTGGTGCGCGCTGGAGCCCGGCGTGGCGGACCCCGCCGTCATCGTCCCGTGCAGCCTGGCGCTGTTCGTCGGCGCGCTGCTGACGACGCTGGAGGTGCGCGCCCGGGTGCTGGAGATGCTCACCATGACGCTGCCGGCGATCATCTCGGGCGCCGTAGGGGGGCTGCTCGCCGTCGTCGGCTTCTTCGGCCCCGCGCACACGGGACTGGGCGAGGCCGCCCAGTCCGGAGCGGCCTGCCTCATCGTGGGCTTCACCTCCGGTGTTCTCATGGCGGCCGCCAACCGGGTGCTGTGGACGCACCAGTGGGTCCCCGGCGGGCGGGCCGCGATCGCCAGCGCCATCGTGCCGATCCTCGCCGTCGGGGCGCCGTCCTACGCCATCGCCCGTCTCATGGGCAGCTTCGTCGCCGGCTAGCACTCATCGCTTCCCCCTATGAGCGAGACCGGGCGAACAGCACCGCGAGATTGTGGATTGCCGCGTGGTTTCGCATCTCGCCGTGCTGTTCGCCCGGTCTCGCCGTGCTGTTCGCCCGGTCTCGATGGAGGGGGCGGGGTGGCGGCTTAGGGTGGGGGCATGACTTTCTCCCTCCCCGAGGACCTGGCCCCCGAGCTCTACCCGCTCGCCTGGCTGGTCGGCACCTGGCGCGGCTACGGCATCCTCACCTACGGCGAGACCATTCCCGAGCAGGCGGTCTACCAGGAGATCGTCTTCGAGCACGACGGCGGCCCCTACCTTCGCCAGATCACCACCGTGTGGACCCTGGACGCCACGCGCTCGGAGGACCTCGACTTCGAGGTCCCCGGCCTCGAGGGCGCCACGCGCATCGCGCCGGCCCAGATCTGGTCCACGGAGACGGCCTACTGGCGCCCCGTCGGCCAGGAGCAGCCCGACGCCGATGACGCCGACACCCGCACCCCGATCACCCGCCTCGAAGTGGTCTCGGCCGACCCGGCCGGGCAGGTCGGCGTCTGGGAGGGCTGGATCCAGGGCCCCCGCGCCCAGATCGGCACCCAGGCCGTGGGGCGCACCCGCACCAGCGCGCCCATGACCGAGATGACCCGCGTTGTCGGGCTCGTCGGCGGGGACCTCATGTGGGCGCAGGACATGGCCGCCTTCGGACAGGAGCTCCAGAGCTACGCCTCCGGCCGCCTCGGGCGGGTCGAGGACCCCGACGACCCCGCCACCCAGCCGGGCGCGCTCCTTCCCGAGCCCGCCGAGCACCCCGAGCCTCCTGAGGGCCCCGACGACGGCGAGGCCTCCCGCTGATGCGCTGCTCCGCCCTGCTGGGCTCTCCCGGCGCCATCGCCGAGGACGCCGCGAGCCCCGACGCTGCCGTCCCCGCGCATTACGGCAACCCCCTGCGCGAGCAGTCCGCCCTGGCCGAGGGGCAGGCGATCACCGCCCTGGCCAGGGATGTCGTGACCGTGAGCGGCCCGGATCGCCTCTCCTGGCTCACCACGCTGGCCAGCCAGGTCCTCACGGGCCTGCTCCCGGGCGACGGCGGCGCGGAGGCCCTCATCCTGGACGCCCAGGGGCGGATCTCCCACGCCCTGGCGGTCGTCGACGACGGCGCCACCGCCTGGATCGTCGTCGACGCGGGCGATGGGCCGGCGCTCGCCGAGCACCTGGAGCGGATGCGCTTCATGCTGCGCGTCGAGGTGGCGCCGCGCGACGACGTCGCCATCCTCGGCGCGATGGGCGCGGGCATCGCCGCCCTGGAGGAGGCGGCGCGCGCCGCCAGCCCCGAGGATGGCGGGCCCACCACCGGCCCGGGAGCCGAGCCCGAGGCCGGAGCCGCAGCCCAGCTCCTCCCGAGCCTGCCTGTGACCTGGCGCGATCCCTGGCCCGGCGTCGTCGACGGCGGGACGAGCTACGACGTCGGCCTCGAGGCCGCCCGACACCCCGGGAAGGGCTACCGCGCCGCCGCTGTGCTCGTCCCCGCTGAGCGCGTCCCCGCGATCGCCCATGCCTTCCTCGACGGGGGCGAGGGGCGCCGCTTGGCCGGGTCCTTGGCCTGGGAGGCGCTGCGCGTTGAGGCGGGGCGCCCCCGCTGGGCCCGTGAGGCCGACGAGCGCGCCATCCCGCACGAGCTCGACTGGCTGCGCACCGCGGTCCACCTCGACAAGGGCTGCTACCCGGGCCAGGAGACGGTGGCCCGCACCCTCAACCTCGGGCGCCCGCCCCGCCGCCTCACCCTCCTGCAGCTCGACGGCCTCACGGGCGAGGCGCCCCTTCCGGGCGCCGCTGTGCGCCTGGGGGAGCGGGTGGTGGGCGTGGTGACGAGCGTCGCCCGTCACCACGAGCTCGGCCCGATCGCCCTCGCCCTCCTGCGCCGGGGCGTGCCCGCGGACGCGGCGCTCCTGGTGGATGTGGCTGATCCAGACGACGACGGCGCCGTGGGTCCCGCCACTGGGGCGGCGTCTGCGGCGGCCGCGGTTGACGCAGGTACTGCCAACAGGGCCGGCGCGGTGGACGCCGCCCAGGAGCCGCTGGTGAGTCCCGAGGGGCGCGCGCAGGCGAGCCCAGTGCAGCGCCCGGGTGCGGGACTGCGCGCGGGCGGCCGCGGTATCGGGCTCGGCAATGGCGGGACCGCGGGCGGCCTGGCCAGCGGACCGCGCTCCGCGTGAGCGGTGGCGCGCCGGTCCACTGGCTGCCGATGTTGATGTCGATTGGGGCCTTGACATCCCCTCGCGCCGCTTCTGCCCGGGCGCGGCGGCCCTTAGCCCGATGGCGGTGAGCCGTTAGGGTGGAGGCGTGAGCATTCTGATCGGCATCGCGACAGCCCTCTACTACACCCTCTTCTACCTGCAGTGGGCATTCTTCGCGGCTGGGATGGTCATCGGCATCTGGGCGCTGGTCGACTCCCTCGTCCGTCAGCCCGATCACTACATCGCCGCTGGCAAGCGCAGCAAGGGCTTCTGGGTGGGCGTCAACGCCGCTGGCCTCGCGGTGGTCCTGCTCATGGGGCAGATGTCCCTGTTCGGGCTGCTGGGGATGGTGGCCAACGCCGTCTACCTCGCCGATGTGCGCCCGGCCCTCCGGATGTACCGGCCGGTCCGGGTGCGCTCGACGATCCGGCGTCCGGGCAATGGTGGCTCGAAGGGCTGGCGCCGCTGATGCGCGCTGTCCTCCAGCGGGTCACCCGCGCGGCGGTGCGGGTCGACGGCGACGTCGTCGGGGAGATCTCGCGCCCGGGCCTCATGGTGCTCGTGGGAGCCACGCACGACGACGGCCCCGCGCAGGTGGCGACGATCGCCCGCAAGATCGCCGATCTGCGCCTCCTCGACGGCGAGCTCTCCGTGACTGACGCGGGCGCGCCCGTGCTCGTCGTCTCCCAGTTCACGCTCTACGGCGATGCGCGCAAGGGGAGGCGCCCGACCTGGAACGCGGCGGCCCCCGGCCCCGTGGCCGAGCCCCTCGTCGACGCCGTCGTGGAGGACCTGCGCGGGCGCGGCCTGGAGGTGGCGACGGGCCGCTTCGGGGCTGACATGCGCATTGAGATGGAGGCCGACGGCCCTGTGACGATCCTGCTGGAGGCGTGAGCCCTGCCGGAGGCCAGAGGGTCTATGCCCTGCGAGGACTCTTGTCAGGGGCTTCCGATCTGTCTATCGTTTTGGCGTACGCGCCAACGATGAAATGTCGCTGCGCAGGAGGATGAGGATGTCCATCGTCGTCGAGTCGATCAGCAAGTCCTTCGGCCAGGGCGATGGAAGGGTCGAGGTCCTGCGCGACCTCAGTTGCCGCGTGGAGGACCGGGAGATCTGCGTCGTCGTGGGCGCGAGTGGATCGGGAAAATCCACTCTCCTCAACTGCATCGGCGGACTGGACCGCCCGGATGATGGCTCCATCACCGTCAACGGGCAGAGCATTACCGGCCTGCGCCCGAAGGCCCTCACCCGTTTCCGGCGCGAGAGCGTCGGCTTCGTCTTCCAGTTCTACAACCTCGTCCCCAACCTGACCGTGCTGGAGAACATCGAGGTCTGCGAGCATCTTGCCGACAACCCCATGCCCATCGGCGAGTTGGTGGACACGCTGGGGCTGAGCGAGCACAAGAACAAGTTCCCCTCCCAGCTCTCCGGGGGCCAGCAGCAGCGCTGCGCCATCGCACGGGCACTCGCCAAGCGCCCCGAGGTACTGCTGTGCGATGAGCCCACGGGCGCACTCGACTACTCCACCTCCAAGGAGATGCTCGCCCTCCTTCAGAGGGTCAATGAGGACCTGGGGACCACCATCGTCATCGTCACCCACAACGAGGCCATCTCCCGCATGGCGCACCGGCGCATCGTCGTGCGCGACGGCCAGGTGCGGGAGTCCTCCGCCACCCAGGCGCCGGTGCGCGCAGAGGCCCTGTCATGGTGAGGTCTCGCGGGCCCCTGCCGGTGCTTCGCCACCAGCTGCCGCGCGACCTGTGGGCCAAGAAGACCAGATACGCCCTCCTGGCAGCGCTCATCGTCATCGGCATCGCGGCGGCCATCGGGAGCGCCTCCGCCAGCCAGGCCTCCCTGAGCGCCCTGCGCGACGGACGGGCGGCCGCCAACCTCGAGGATGGCGCCATCGAGACCACCGGCGCCCTGGGCGCCGACCAGATCGCGGCCGTCGAGGCCACTGGCGTCGTCCTGGAGGACACGACCTACGCGGACGTCGCGGGACCGCAGGGCTCGACCCTGCGCCTCTTCGAGTCCCGCTCACGCGTCGACCGGATCAACCTCGATGCCGGGTCGCTGCCCACCGCCGACGGCGAGGCCGTCGTCGAGAAGCACTACGCGGCCCAGCACGCCATCGGCGTCGGCGATGCGATCGAGGCCGGAGGCCGCCAGCTCCGGGTGACGGGCATCGGCTCCAGCCCGGACTACACCACCGTCGTGCCCCGCGCTTCCGACTTCGCCGTCGACTCTCGCGCCTTCGGGACCGCCTTCGTGGCGCCCGGCACGATGAGTGCCTGGCCCGCTGGCGAGCTCGCGCCCATCCACGGATATGCCGTGGACCTGGGCGCCTCCGGCATGAGCATTCAGGAGGCCGCCGCCCTCGTCATGCGGGCTGGCGCGCCCTCCGGCGTCGTGGTGGTCTCCGTCCTCGATGCGGACTCCAACGGGCGGATCACCACGGGAGCGAATGACCTGGCACTGACAGAGAGCTCCTCATACATCGCCGGCATCCTCGCGCTGGTGGTCATCGCCTACCTCCTGGCGGTCATGGTGGCCGAGGACATCCGGCAGGAGTCCCCCGTCATCGGGACCTTCTACGCCCTCGGGCTCACTCCCGGCGAGCTGATCCGTCACTACCTCACACTGCCGGTGGCCCTGGCGGTCGTCTGCTCCTGCGCGGGCACCGGGGCGGGACTGCTGCTCGCGCCGTACCTGGCCTCGGACGCCGCCTACTACTCCCTCCCCGAGATCTCGATCGGGCTGACGGGGCGAGCGGTTGTCTTCGGCGTCGGGGCGCCCGTGCTCATCGTCCTGGCCGTCGGGGCGCTCGTGCTGCGCCGCAGGCTCACCAAGGAGCCGTTGGCCCTCCTGCGTCGCGAACTGGGCACCGGGAGGCGGGCAGGCGCCCGACTGACCAGGTTCTCCTTCCCCACGCGCTTCCGGCTCCGCGGGGCGATCCGTGAATGGCGAACCAGCGCCGTCATGCTCGTCGGCGTCGTGCTGGCCGTGCTCTTCATGGTGCTCGGCCTCGGCATGCGCGACAGCATCGAGTCCTTCGCCGACTCGGTGCATGATACGATCCCCTTCTCCCACCTCTATGTTCTCACCCCCGGGCAGGAGCCCCCGGGGGCGCTGCCGGAGGGCGCCCAGGCGCTCGCGGTTCGCCCAGTCAGCCTCGAGACCGCGCAGGGGAGTCAGGGAAGCGGGAGTAACGCCGTGCTCCTCGGGCTGGAGGAGGCGGACCCCTACCTCGGCCAGGGCCTCGACTTGAGCGACGGGCGGATCTACGTCTCCTCGGCCACGGCCCTGCGCGAGGGCCTCGACGACGGTGACCCCTTTACCCTGCGCGGCCCGGGAGGCGAGAGTCGGAGCGCGGTGGTCGCGGGCGTCGTCGATTACCCGCAGCCCGCCCTCATGTCCAGTCTCGACACCGCCAACGCCCTGGCGGGCCAGCCGGCCACGGCCACGAACGCCGTCATGGCGAGCGTTCCCAGCCCCGAGCTCGACGCCGTCAGCGCCCAGGTCATCAGCCGGGCGGGGATGGAGGAGGACATCGACGCGCTCACCGACGCGCTCGGCCCCCACATGACCACCCTGCTCGGCGCCTCGACGATCATGACGATCCTCGTCGTCGTGCTCCTCATGCGCATGGTGGTGGACAAGGAGGCCTACGCCATCTCCCTCATGAAGGCGCTGGGCTACGACGAGCGCGAGGTCGGGCGGCTCTACCTGGGCAACTACCTCGTCGTCATCCTCGCCTCCCTAGCGCTGGGCATCCCCCTGTCCTACCTCGTCATGCGGCCGATCTGGCTGCGCATGATCTCCACCCAGCCCACCGCCTTCCGCTTCGCCCTGGACCCGGCATCGGCCGCGATCATCGTCGCCCTGGTCCTCGCCTGCTACGCGCTGGCCCGGTTCATGGGCGCGCGGCGCCTGGCGGGGGTGGACCTGGGCGAGGCCCTCAAGGACCGCGAGTAGGGGCGGTGGCTGGGCCGGCCGCGCGGGCTCACTGCCTGTGGCTCAGCCTTCCGCCGGGCATCGCGCTCAGCCCGCCACGAGGACGCTGGCGTAGACGTACAGGTTCGTCAGGGCGTGGATGAGGATCGACGCCTCCAGCCGGCGGGTCGCGTAGTAGGCGACGGCGAAGATCGCGCCCGGGATGACGTAGTTCAGCCAGTCCACGGCGGTGGCGGGGGAGTGGATGAAGGCGAAGAGGAGCGTGGAGGCCACGACGCCGATCACCGCGTGCCGGGTGAAGACGTACTTGAGGAGCAGCCCGCGGAAGGTGATCTCCTCGAAGATCGGGCCGAGCACGTTGATCGAGAAGAAGGTGTGCCACAGGGGGCTGCTGAGGATCGAGTCGGCGTGCTCCTCCTGGCTGCCCGCGGCGTAGCCGGCGCCCTCGACGAGGTCCCCGATCCTCCCGACGATCTCATCGCTCAGCGGCACGGCGAGGCAACCCAGCGCCACCACCAGCCAGAACCGCGTGGAGCGCAGGGGCGAGGCCTCGGAGAAGCGGTAGCCGAGCAGGTGGAGGAGCCCCCATCCGCCCAGCGCGCAGGTGATCTCGGAGGCGAGGATGCCGACGGCGGCGCCTTCCTTCTCCGGCAGGCTGGAGATGCCGGGCAGTTCCACGAGGGCGTAGGGCAGGGCGAGGCTGAGGGCCACGAGCACGAGGAAGAGGGGGATGGTCAGGGCGATCCGGGGGTCATTGGTCCAAGTGCGGTTGAGGCGGGTGATCCTCTTGGCGAGTCCCGTCGTCGGCATGTTGGTGGTGTCCTCCTGGTTTGCTCACGCGCTGTGCTGTCGCCGCGCGGGGCCGGGCCCGGCCCGGGCAGGGGACTCTAACCGACGGATATCAGACAACCAAGGCTGGCATGTCAGCCCGGCCCCGCCCCCGCGCGGGCGCCGCTCACCGGCCCAGGAGAGCGAGGATGCGCGCTTTGAGGTCCTGGTACTCGGTGGAGGCGGGGGCGTCGGCCAGCGCGGCGGGCACCTCGAGGTCGGCCACCACGTGGGCGGGCCGCTCCGAGACGACGACGACGCGCTCGGCCAGGCGCAGAGCCTCGTCGACGTCGTGCGTCACGAGGATCGCGGTGAAGGCCTGGGAGGACCACAGGCGCGCGAACTCGTCCTGGAGGCCCAGGCGGGTCAGGGCGTCGAGCTTGCCGAAGGGCTCGTCCAGGAGGAAGAGCCGGGGCCGGTTGACCAGCGCCCGGGCCAGCGCGGCGCGCTGCGCCATGCCGCCGGAGAGCGTCGAGGGGTAGGCGCCGGCGAAGTCGCGCAGCCCCACGATCTCCAGGGCGGCGTCGATGCGCCGCTGGTCGATGGCCAGGCGCCCTCGCGCCTGCGGCCCGAGCGCCACGTTGTCCCTCACGGTCCTCCACGGCAGGAGGGTGGCATCCTGGAAGGCCATGGCGCGCTCTGGTGCCGGGCGGGTGATCCGCTCGCCGTCGACGACGACACTGCCCTGGCTGGGCGTCTCCAGCCCGGCGAGGAGCCGGAGGATCGTGGACTTCCCGCAGCCGGACTGCCCGACGACGGCGACGAACTGCCCGGGCGGGATCGTGAGCGTCACGTCGTCGAGCACGTGGAGGGAGGAGCCCTTGGCGGCCTCGGCCTCGTAGCGGGCGCGGGCGGCCGGCGAGACCTGGCGGATCGCCCAGGGGACCCAGCCGTGGTCGAGCTCGTGGTGCAGCGGGTAGCGGTGGGTGACGCCGGTGAGCGCCACCTCGGCGCCGCGCGGGCGCTCAGCGGTGCTCGTCGTGCTCCCGGGGTCGGGCGCCGCGGGGGCGCTGGTCGCGTTCTTGGTCATCGTGGGTCACCACCGGACGAGGTCGTGCTGCCAGGCGAGCAGCGAGGAGCGGAGCTTGAAGAGCAGGATCATGAGGGCGCGGCAGAAGACGACGAGGACGACGAGCCCCACGTACATGCGGGGGTAGTCCGCCCACCCTTTGACCCAGTTGATGTACCAGGCCAGGCCTCGGTCGACGCCGACGAGCTCAGCCGTCATGAGCGCGGCGAGGGAGGTCCCCAGGCCCGTGAACAGGCCGGTGAGCATGTCGGGCAGGGCGGCGGGGATCGCCACGCGGCCCACGAGGAAGGCCTCGCTCGCGCCGAGCGTGCGGGCGGCGTCGATATAGCTGCGGGGTACGGCGTGGACGCCGGCGCGGGTCATCGTCGCCATGGGGAACCAGGCCCCGAAGGCGATGATGAGGACGGCGGAGGCGAAGGTCGACGGCGCGACGAGCAGCGCCAGCGGCAGCAGCGAGGCGGCCGGGACCGGGCCGATGGTCTGCAGGAGCGGGTGGAGCCAGTAGTCGGCCCGCCGCGACCAACCCATGAGCAGCCCGGTGATGAAGCCCGTCACGGAGCCCAGCGCGTAGCCGGCAAGGAACAGCAGGGCGGAGGCCCCCAGGCTGGAGGCGATGAGGTCGAGGTCCCCGCGGAAGGCGTCGATGAGGACCTCCGGGGAGGTGAAGTAGGGCGGTGAGAGCCAGTCCAGTTTCGCCGTCGTCACCTGCCACAGGATCATCCACGCGCCGCCCAGCGCGATCCACGGCAGACGGTGGGCCAGGGCCCCCGCCGCGGAGGAGGCGGGGCGGGCCAGAGCCCAGGCGAGCCAGACCGCCAGGACGGCGATCCAGGCCCCGACGACGATGAGGAGGGGCTGGTGGCTAGCCGTGCGCAGCGCGGTATCCGGCATGGCGACGACGACCACGAGGTGCGCCGCCCACAGCGCCAGGGCGAGGGATCCGCCGCGGACGAGGGCCCGGCGGCGGGACTCCAGCGCCGCCGTCCCCGCAGCGCCGGTGGGGGAGGCAGCGCTGGCGGGGCTGTCGTGGCGCTCGGTCTGGGGTTCGCGTGCCGCGGCGCTCACTGGCTGATCCCCAGGTCGGCGTAGACGGCGTCGGCGAGTTTGCCCGCCTCGACATCGGCCGAGATGAAGCCGGTCTTCTTGAAGCGCTCGATGCCCGGCTCGATGGCCGCCCGGAAGCGGGTCGCGGAGGCGTCGAAGCCGTAGGTGCGCAGCACCTTCTCGACGACGTCCTGCTCAGTGGCCACGTACTCGTTGTCCACCTCGAGCTTGGCGATCTCCTCGATGTGGTCGGGCACGTAGGCCGAGCCCTTGAGCCATGCCTCGGTGAGGGCCTTGGCCCTCTCGGGCTGCTTGGAGACGAAGTCGCCGTTGAGGACGACGGAGCAGCAGAACTGCTCGGCGTCGTTGTTGGCGATCTCGTGGCCGGTGCCCGCCAGGACCGGCAGGAGGACGCCGGGGTCGGAGCCCATGATGACGTCGACATCCCCCGAGGTCAGCGACTGGCCGAGGGAGTCGGAGTCGATGGTGCGCCAGCTGATGTCCCCGGCCGAGGGATCGGGGTTGATACCGGCGTCGGACAGGCCGATGGAGAAGTAGGCGAAGGCGGAGGAGGACAGGGAGGGCACGCCGATCGAGGCGCTCTTGAGGTCGGCCAGCGAGGAGTAGGACGAGCCCTCGGGCGCCACCACCCGCAGGCAGCCGGCGTGGAGGCCCGCTGTCAGGCGGGCGTTGAGGCCGTTGTAGATCGGCTCGAGCCAGGAGAAGAAGATGCCCGGGGCGCCGATGTACTTGCCAGCGCCGACGCCGTCCTTCGTGTCCTCGGTCTGCTGGGTGCGCACGAGGGTGACGTTGAGCCCGGCGTCATCGAAATAGCCCTGGTGGTAGGCGGCGTAAAGCGGGGCGGCGCAGATGTCCCCGCCGATGACGAGGGGGATCTCCTCGGCGGCGCCGACGACGCCCTGGTTCGTGCGGCGCAGTGTGAGCCAGGCGCCCCCGGCCACGAGGGCGGCCGCGGCCACCGAGCCGCCGATGAGGAGGCCCCGGCGCGTGGTCGAGCGCTTGGCGACGGCGGCGAGCTCGTCGGCGCTGTCATCGGCGGCGAGGATATCGGCCGCGTTATCGGAGGTGACGGGGACATCGGCGGGCGCCTGCGCGGTGGGCGCCCCCTCGGCCGCGGGGGTGGGGGCCGCTGAGGGCGCCTCAGCGGGGGAGGGGGCGGATGGGGAAGCGGTCATGGTGGTCTCCTGAGGAAGGACGGTGTTGGGGTGGCGCGGGCCTGATGAGGGTGCTGGCGCGGGCCCGCGGAGGAGGTCGGGGGGCGGCGCATCGGGAGCGTCCTCGGCATTGCCGCGCCGCCCGAGCATCCGGGGACGGTCTGGGGCATCTGCAAGACGCTGGAAGCATCCCGTAACAGGGTGCTTCGGGCGCTCTGGGGTGCTCCAGTGGGTCTGGGGGTGCTCTCGACGAGGGAACCGCCAGTGGCTCCGCTCGCGCGAACCAGCTATCGCCGCTGGCCCATCACTGGGCGGCGAGGGCTGGGCGGGCTGGGCCTGGAAGGATCAACAGGGCTGGCAGCGGGCGCTGGAACAACGACAACAGCGCATCATCCGCGCGCGGCCGATCATCGCCGACGACGCGGGGGCGTCGTGGCCGGCAAGGATGCGAGAGATGTGTTCCATGCGGCGCACCCTACGCACTGGCCTGGCGCGATGTCATGGCGGCGACCGCCATGCGGACGGTGGGCCTCCCCAGTGGGGCTCAGTGGGTCTTGGCACCGGTACTGGATCGGCACTGGGCCGGCAGTGGGTTGGCAGTGGGCCGGCGCTGGACCAAAACCGCGCAGGCGCTGCGCGATCCCCTTCTATTCCTGAGCGCGGCCGACTCAACCTTGACTCACGCCTACCGCGAACAGGGGCATGGGCCCCCATGCCGCGCCGTTAGCCTTGGCAGCACGTGCCCGCGCTGGGCCCGTCGCCCTCATCGGGCGCGCGGCCCCCGCGCCCCCAACCGACCGCACGTGCCGAGGAGATAACCCGCGATGTTCGAACGCTTCACCGACCGCGCCCGCCGCGTCGTCGTCCTTGCCCAGGACGAGGCGCGGGCGCTCAACCACAACTACATCGGCACGGAGCACCTCCTTCTCGGCCTCATCCACGAGGGCGAGGGCGTGGCCGCCAAGGCCCTGGAGTCGATGCAGATCTCCCTGGACGCCGTGCGCGCCCAGGTCGTCGAGGTCATCGGCGAGGGGCAGGCGGCGCCCAGCGGCCACATCCCCTTCACCCCCCGCGCCAAGAAAGTCCTGGAGCTCTCACTGCGCGAGGCCCTGCAACTGGGACACAACTACATCGGCACCGAGCACATCCTGCTCGGCCTGCTGCGCGAGGGCGAGGGCGTGGCCGCCCAGGTCCTGACCAAGCTCGGCGCGGACCTGTCCACCGTGCGCCAGACCGTCATGCAGATGCTCTCGGGCTACGAGGGCAAGGAGACCGTGACCGCTGGCGGCTCCAGCAAGGAGGGCGTGCCCTCCGGCTCGGCCATCCTCGATCAGTTCGGGCGCAATCTCACCGCCGCGGCGCGCGAGGGCAAGCTCGACCCGGTCATCGGCCGCCACAAGGAGATGGAGCGGGTCATGCAGATCCTCTCCCGGCGCACTAAGAACAACCCCGTTCTCATCGGCGAGCCCGGCGTGGGCAAGACCGCCGTCGTCGAGGGCCTGAGCCAGGCCATCGTCCACGGCG